>FLNY01000220.1_pt1 | contig 11879 bp, 8 predicted proteins | sample 1140381 | NCBI WGS metagenome assembly FLNY01 (sample SAMEA3878172, study PRJEB12797) | bioreactor metagenome | biome: Moose rumen | place: Sweden | collected 2011-10
AGGCTGGACATTTTTTTGTTCATATTACCTTTTGAATATGTCGCAAAGCTAACAATTATGCGCTCTTGAGACTATGCGCAGCCTGCATTTTGACCTATACACCTAGTTTTTGGCTAACTTTGACGCGATTAAAGTTTGTATGTAAAAGATGAAATCGTTCTTTGTTCTGTCGTTCGTGGCAAGCCTAATGCTCGTTGCCTGTACAACGAAAAGCAATCAAGAAGTGTCGGTAAAAACTGTTGTGCTTGGCAGTCCTCAGCTTTCTGGTGGGCGTGTCGGTCTTGAGTTTCCAGGCAAGGTAAAGGCTTCTGCCGATGTCAGTTTGTCGTTTCGCGTTGCTGGACAAATCGACCATATTTTTGTTCGCGAAGGCGATAAGGTCTTTGCTGGTCAACTCATCGCCACGCTCGACACTACTGACTACGCCATTCAGTTAAGTGCCACCTCGGCCGAATATGCACAAGTAAAAGCTCAGGTCGACCGTGTCGTTGCTCTCTATGCCGATAGCGTCTCGACCACCAACGACTACGATAAGGCTCGGTATGGCTTGCAGCAAATAGAAGCCAAATATCAACATCACAAGGACCAACTATCCTACACTCGCCTGCGTGCGCCATTCACGGGCTACATAGGTAAGGTCCATTCTGAAGCTAACGAAATCGTTGCAGCTGGAATGCCTGTGATCTCTATGGTTTCTGACGACCGCCCCGAAGTGGAAATAAACGTCCCAGCAGCCGATTATGTTCGTCGTCAGGACTTTGCAAGTTTTACGTGTGTGTTCGACGTCTTCCCAGACAAACAATTTAGACTTTTGCCCATATCTTGGTCAGCCAAAGCCAATGCCAATCAACTATACGCTCTTCGACTGAAAATGACAGACGTCTCTGCCGAAAAGCCTTCGCCTGGCATGAACACTATGGTGTCTATAACGCTTACCGATAATGTCGAAAGATTGCTATCCGTACCTTCTGTGGCAGTCTTCGAGCGCAATGCCCAAACCTTTGTCTATGCCTACGATAGCATCAGCCACAGTGTAAATCCTATAAGAGTCGACGTGCTCAACCTTGCTTCTGATGGCTCAGCCGACATCAAGAGCGACGAACTTACTACGCGGTCGCAGATTGTCATAAGTGGCATACATGCTCTTACCGATGGACAACAAGTTCGTCCTTTGCCACGTACCACGTCAACCAACGTTGGAGGTCTTCTATGATAGATATAAGTAGCTGGGCTTTCGACAATCGAAAGCTAATCAACTTTCTGGTTGCTGTTCTGATGATAGGAGGCATATATGCTTCCTATGACATGAGTAAACTTGAAGACCCTGAAATCAAGGTCAAGAATGCTATGGTAGTCTGCACCTATCTGGGAGCTTCTGCACATCAGACGGAACTTGAAGTAACTGACGTGCTCGAAAAAAATATTCGCACAATGGGTAACATCGGGCACATAGAAAGCCATTCATACAACGACCTATCTATAATTGAGGTAGAGCTACTAACTACCGTACCCGATGACCAAGTCGAGCAGTGTTGGGACATGCTCCGACGTAAGGTAAACAATGCAGTGGCACAGTTGCCACAAGGAGCTTCGCTTCCTATGGTCCGCGATGACTTTGGCAATGTCTACGGCATGTTCTACGCCATGACTGGCGATGGCATGCCTATGCCAGATATGCAACGATATGCCGAACTCCTACAACGTGAAATTGTCGACATTGATGGTGCCGACCGAGTAGAATTATATGGTGTTGGCTCTGAGTGTATCGACATAAGCCTTTTGCAAGATCGCATGGCTGCCCTCGGTGTCTTACCTGTCGAAGTGCTCAACACTCTTAGTGGACAAATGAAAACAAGCTATGCTGGCTATTTCGACAATGGCGACCGACGAATCCGTCTTACCGTAAGCGACCAATATAGCACTCCCGAACAAATAGGTGCAATGCTTATCCGTGGACATTCCGACGACCAATTACGTCTTCGCGACATTGCCAAGGTGGAACGCACCATGGCTCAGCCACAACGCAATAGCCTCTATCGCGATGGTCAGGCTGCCATTGGTTTGCTTGTTGCCCCAACGTCGGGTAGCGACATTGTCAAGGTTGGCGCACGAGTCGAACAGACAATTTCGCGTTTGCAAGCCGAGCGTCTTCCCACAGGTGTTGTGTGCCACAAGGTCTTCAATCAACCTGATAGGGTGGGCGACTCGCTCGGCACTTTCATTCTCAACCTTATAGAGTCTGTCGTTATTGTTGTGCTGATTCTGATGTTTGCCATGGGCTTCAAGAGCGGTGTCATAATCGGAGCCAGTCTCGTGGTTACCGTTATGGGGTCGTTTCTGTTTTTGCTGTCGTTCGATGGCACAATGCAACGAGTCTCGCTTGCGTCTTTTGTGCTTGCAATGGGTATGCTTGTCGACAACGCCATTGTCATCATCGATGGCATACTTGTCGACCTAAAAGCTGGTAAGCCACGTCGCGAAGCCCTCACTGCCATAGGACGTCAGACTGCCATGCCACTTCTTGGTGCCACCATTATTGCCATTCTTGCTTTCTTGCCCATATTCCTCTCGCCCGACTCTGCAGGTGTCTACGTGCGCGACCTTTTCATAGTCCTTGCCGTTTCTCTTTTGCTCAGCTGGGTTCTTGCTCTTGTCCACGTACCACTAATGGCCGACAGTATACTTAAACCCGATGTTAGAAAGTCTGGAAATGAGGCAACAGACCTCTACAATGGTAAGGTATATCAGATTCTTGCCAAAATACTGCGTTTTGGACTTCGTCATAGGCTGACTTTTATAGGTGTAGCATTGCTACTTCTTATCCTTTCTGGCATAGGCTATTTCCACATGAAGCAAGGCTTCTTCCCCGACATGCAGTATGACCAACTGTATATGGAATACAAGCTACCCGAAGGCACTCGTCAGACACGTGTCGAGAAAGACTTGGGTGAGATTGCAGCCTATTTGCAAAGTCGTCCAGACGTATCGCACATTACGACGTCTATTGGTGGCACACCCGGACGCTATAATCTTGTCCGTAGCATTGCTCTTCCTTCGCTATCGTACGGAGAATTGATAATTGATTTTACGTCGCCCGAAGCTCTTGTTGGTGCCATAGATGACATTCAGGCTGAGCTAACAGCTCGCTACCCCGATGCCTACGTCAAATTCAAGCGCTATAACTTGATGTTTAAAAAATACCCCATCGAAGCTCAATTCTGCGGACCCGACCCTGCCGTCTTGCATAGCCTCGCCGACAGCGCACGACAGATAATGAACCATTCGCCACAGGTATGCCTCATAACCACCGATTGGGAACCACGAGTGCCTGTACTGCGTGTCGACTATGACCAACAGGCAGCTCGTGCATGTGGGATTAGTCGTGGCGACATTAGCATGTCGCTCATGACGGCAGCTGGTGGCATACCCATTACTACTCTCCACGAAGGCAATCGTAGCATACCTATCAATCTGAAGTGTACAAAAGTTGATGGGAAACCTATCGATGACTTCAGCTCAGTTCAGGTGTCTTCTACCTTGCCACAAGTAAGTCGTATTCTCAACAAAGAAACTCTACTAAAATTGCGCGGAGGCACTTTGTCGACCGATGATTTGGCATCCGAACTACTCTCTTCGACGCCGCTTCGTCAGGCTGCCCACTCCGTCAGTGTCGACTGGGAAGACCCCGTAGTGCCTCGCTATAATGGTCAGCGCAGTCAGCGAGTGCAATGTTCTCCTGTTGCAGGTGTCGAGACCGAGGCTGCTCGTAGGTCCATTGCTGCCGAAATAGAAAAAATACATTTGCCCGAAGGCTATACCCTCTCGTGGCAGGGCGAGAAAAGTGCAAGCGACCAAAGCATGAAATATCTTTTCAAGAATTTCCCACTTGCCATAATCCTTATGATTGCCATACTTATTATGCTTTTCAAGGGCTATCGGAAGACTGCACTCATCTTTTGCTGTATACCATTTATTGTCGTTGGTGTAGTCGCTTTTATGCTTCTCACGGGCAAAGTGTTCAACTTTGTGGCCATTGTCGGTGTGCTCGGTCTGATTGGCATGCTCATCAAAAATGGCATAGTCCTTATGGACGAGATAGGCTTGCAACTATCGACAGGAGCCGACCCTTCTGAGGCTCTCATCGTTAGTAGCCAAAGTCGCTTGCGCCCCGTCATGATGGCGTCGCTCACCACCATTCTGGGAATGATACCCCTCTTGCCCGATGCCATGTTTGGCTCTCTTGCTGCCACAATAATGGGCGGACTGCTTTTCGCTACGCTCATTACTCTGTTGCTTTTGCCAGTTCTCTACGCACTGTTTTATAAGATAAAAACCAAGTAACAACTCGTTGTCTCTATAACATTGGAGGACGGCAGATGATAATGGTCATCTGCCGTCTTTTTTATTTGCAAGGCTTGTTTACCGAATAAAATTGCCGTTTCGCTGAATGTATTTTTGCAGGCAAATGTTGAGTCTTATTATTGCGTTGTAATTATCAGCCGAGGACCATGGATAGTATACAATCAATAATAGACACGTTCCAGCCCATTACTTTGGAGGAAATGAGTGGTGTGAAACTTATGAATCGCACCGACACAAAGTATGTCATAAGCTTGAGCCAATTGGCAAGTTTGTTGCGTTTTGCTCAAGCACACTATCGGGTACAACAGACTGGGGGCGAGCGCCTCATTAGCTATAAGACAACTTATTTCGACACTCCCGACTGGCAAATGCTTCGTGCGCACACCACGGGTCGGAAGACGCGTCAGAAAATTCGTGTGCGAACATACATAGGCTCCTCGCTGACGTTTGTCGAAATAAAAAACAAAAACAACAAAGGGCGCACGAAAAAGAAACGCATACAAGTCGATGAGTCTTGCCATGGTCTGCTATCCGCCACGGCTGCCGACTATGTGGCTCAGCATGCAAACTACTTGCCCGAAAACATTTCACCTTCCGTTGCCAACTCGTTCCGTCGCATAACACTCGTCAACAACGAAATGACCGAACGACTAACCATAGACCTCAACCTGACGCTTACCAATTGCAAAAATGGCAATGTCGTAAGCCTAAACAATACGGTCGTTGTCGAGGTCAAACGCGACGGTCGACAGCATAGCCACATTGTCGATTGGCTACACGCTGCACGACTGCGCAAGCATGGTTTTAGCAAATATTGCTACGGCGCACTGCTTACCGACGGAGGTATGCCCATTGGCATAATGAAAAAAAAAATGCGTCAGTTGCTTCGCAAGGGGCTAATCCCTGCGCCACTTCATTCTGCGCACAGTTGGGCTGCATAACACAATTTAGAATCCACAAATAACAAACTACAAATCGTTAAAAATATGAATGATATTCACTCTCTTATGAATGTCGACACCGCAATTATTGGTTCGATAGGCGAAATGGTCATCCGCTTTGCCTACAACTTGCTCGTCGTCTTTTGCCTAAGCCGATTCTTATATTTCCGCAAGAGTCGCCGTCGCGATTTCTTCTTCACCTTTATGCTTATGAGTTCTGCCATCTTCTTCTTGATGTATTTCATGACAGGGCTCGAAAAGGCAAAAGCCACCATGGGTGTTGGTCTTGGTCTGTTTGGCATACTCTCCATTATGCGCTACCGAACCGACGTCATGCCAGTGCGCGAAATGACATATCTCTTTGTCATCATCTGCCTATCTGTGGCGCACTCTATGGGAGACAATTTCCTCGAGTTTATTGTTGTTGATGCCATTGTAGCTCTTACCATTTGGTTCTGTGAACGCGACAAAACCACCATTGCTCAAAAACTCATCATGTACGACGACATAAGCAAAATAATGCCCGATAAGCGTTCTGAACTCATCGACGACCTCAGTGCTCGCACGGGTCTGAAAGTTGTCGATGTCGAGATTGGGCATATCGACTTTTTGCGCGACATGGCAATGATTCGCATGTCTTACGTGTCGGACGTTACAGGCTCCGATATTGAGAACCGAACAAAACTTCCGCGAGAATTTTAAAAATATCATCGAAAAATGAAAATGTCATTGAAAAACATATTGTCGGTAGCCGCTCTTTGTCTTATGACGCAAGTCTCTGTTGCGCAAGTAACAGTCAATACCGACCCCAAAGATTTCGGACTATGGGCAGGTGTCGACCTCGACTTCTCGCTCGGCAAAAAGTTTGACCTTGGTGTGGGTGCCGACCTTCGCACTGCCGATGGTTTCAACTCTTTAAGCCGTTGGTCGGCAGGTCTTTCTGTCGACTTCAAGCCCACAAAAATACTCTCTTTCGGTGCTGGCTACACGTTCATCGATTCGCACTACGAGCCAAGCTATACCAGCAAGGGCAACATTGTCGATGAATATTGGCGAATAAAAAATAGATTCTACTTTGGCGCAAAGGTAAAGGGTAAGTTTGGCGTTGTGCGCCCAAGCCTTCGCTTGCGCTATCAGGGAACAAATGAGGCTGAAGTCAGCATTAAGAAATATGCTTCGGACGGCACGACACGAAAGTCTAATAAGACTAAAGCTTCAGAATATGAAAGCTTCTTGCGCACCAAGGCACAAGTGGACTTTAAGACCAAATCGTGTTTTGAACCTTTTGTAAGTTTCGAGCTATGGAACGACGCTGGCAACAGTATGAGCCTCGACAAGACGCGTCTGTCGGCTGGGACTGACATTAAGCTTAACAAGCATAACGCAATTTCTGTGGGCTATGTGCGAAACTTTTTTAGTGGCGAAACAGACGACGACAACAATAATCATAATGCACTGAGCATAGGATATAAAATTAAGCTCTGAAAAATATAAATCATGAAAAATTTGGAAGCATGCAAGAATTTGCAAGAATTTGCAAGAATTTGCAAGAGGTTATTTATAATGCTTATCATGCTGACGTTTGTGGCTTGCAACACCAACGAAGATGAGTATATAATATCTTCTTCCGAGTCGGCTTCTGCCACCGTGGTCGAAGAGGCCGACGTCGAAAAAGCTAACGAGTCAATTGCCGAACACAGCACAGAAGAAGACACAACGAGCGTGGCTGGCTATACTAAGTCGCTCACCATTACGTGGTCCGATGCTGGTGCTGTTGTCGATAGCATTATGGACGGAGTGAGTGTGTCGACCGAGACGAGTCATGTCGTCATTAACTGCACGACCGAGGGTATGCACTACGTTCTCAAAGGACAGTCTTCCGATGGTAGCATAAAAATATATAGCGACTATAAGTTTAAGCTCACTCTCGATGGGCTTAGCTTGCAAAGTTCCAACTCGGCTGCCATAAACAATCAGAGCAAAAAACATTTCTATCTGGTCTTGGCAGAAGGGACAGAAAACACCCTTATCGATGCTTCGGAATACACAGCTGCCGATGCTTCGGAAGATTGCAAGGCTTGCTTGTTCTCCGAAGGACAAATAACGCTCAGTGGTGCTGGCACTCTCAACCTCGTTGGTAACTACAAGCATGCGCTTGCCACCGACGATTATCTGAACATAATCGAAGGTGCTACGCTCAACATCACCAGTGCCGTCAAAGATGGCATACACACCAACGACTACATCATAATTGCCGACGGAACGGTCAACGTCAGTGGCGTAGGTGCCGACGGCATCGAAAGCGATGAGGGTGCAATAGAAATTAGTGGTGGTTCGCTCAGCGTCTCGACGACTGCAGAAGCCTCCAAGTGTGTCAAGGCTATGGGCGACATAACCATCAGTGGTGGCACGCAGACTCTCATCTCGAAAGGTGCAGGCTATTGGGATAGCACCGAGAGCGATTATGCCAATGCTGCGTGCATTAAGACCGACGGTACTTTTAACATGACAGGAGGTTCTCTCACTGCCACAGCGTCTGGCATTGCAGGTCGGTGCATTAAGACTGGTGCTGATGTCAACATCGGTGGTGGCACATTAAACCTTTCGGCCACAGGCAACTACGTTCAGCAAAGTGGACAGGACTACAACACTGCTGGTTGCATAAAGGCAAGCGGAAATATGTCGGTAAGTGGTGGGACGACCGTGGCAACCACGACAGCTACTGGCGCAAAAGCCATAAAAGTTGCAGGCACGTATACGCAAACCGATGGCACAGTAAATGCTTCGGCAAGTGGCACAAGTCTGGGTTCTTCGAGTCAAAGTTTCGGTCCGGGGGGCAGTAGATCTTCGTCGAGCTCGTACACTTCGCGTGCCAAGGGCATCAAGTCGACTGGCAGCATGAGTATTAGTGGAGGTACTCTCAGTGGCTACTCCAAGACTCACGAAGCCGTTGAAACCAAAGGAGAACTCACCATAACGGGAGGCGAAGTCTATGGTCTTTCCGACTCAGACGATGCTGTCAACTCGGCTTCGCACATGACAATTAGTGGTGGTTTTGTCTGTGGACACGGCATTAAAAACGATGGTATCGATGCCAATGGCAACCTCTATATAAAAGGCGGTGTCGTTTATGCTTGTGGCTCTTCGTCGCCCGAAATGGCCATAGATGCCAACACCGAAGGTGGATATAAACTCTATGTTTCAGGTGGTACAATTATGACTTGCGGTCCGCTCGAAAGCGGTGCTTCGCTAACTCAGGCTTGCTACTCAACATCTTCGTGGAGCAAGAGCACATGGTATGCCATAACTGTCGGGTCAGACACATACGCCTTCTACACTCCAACAAGTGGTGGTACGCAGATGGTCGTGTCGGGAGCTTCAACTCCCACGTTAAAGTCTGGTGTAAGTGTATCAGGTGGCACAAGTCATTTCGGTGGCAAGCTATACGCCAACGGTTCTGTGTCTGGTGGCACAAGCGTTTCGCTTAGTTCATACTCCTCAAGCTCATCGGGTCCGGGTGGCAGATAATAATATCTTTCATCATCAAGATTTTCATCGAAACTCTATATATATGCATAGCAAAATAATAGTTGGTCTTTTGTGTTTAGCGCTCGTTTCGTGTGGCACAGATAATGGTCGCTCTGCCGACACAATCATTATCAACTACAACGATACGACTGTTATGACAGAAGGCAGTATAAAAGGTGTCAGCGTAAGCGCTACTGCTGGTGTTGTCAGCGTTAGCAGTACGGCGTCAGGTGTCAACTACGTCTTGCGTGGTCAGACAAAAAATGGAAGTCTTGTCATCGAATCGGCAAAGAAGATGACACTGACGCTCGATGGCATAAATCTACGTTCGGTTGGTTCGCCAGCCGTCAAGATTATGTCGGCACAAGGTGTCGTGCTCAACGTTGCCAAAGAGACGGGGGCTAACATTGCCGACGGCGTACGCCCAGCCGAGGTCGCTAAGGGTGAGAAGAAGACTTTTTCTGCCATCTACTCCACTGGCGATGTCGAACTTGTCGGCGGTGGCGACCTAACGTTGCAAGGCAACGTACGCTATGCATTGGCTTCGCGTGGCTCAATATCTTTTGATGGTAGTGGCTCTTTTTCTGCAGTCTCCGATTCTGCCGATGCCGTCTATGCGCGCAACAATGTTATTATCAATTCAGGCAGTTTGGTGGCGATGTCGGGCGGTGTGGCATCAAAGGCCTTGCGTGCCAAGAGCAACATAATGATAAGTGGTGGCAACGTAAGTCTGAAAGCTACAGGTGCGCCACAGGCCAAGAAAAAAGATGCTGAAGATTATAAGTGTTCGTCTGCAATGTGTGCCGACAATGGCATAGTCATTAGTGGTGGAGACATAAAGCTATTCGCCGAAGCCGATGGTGCTAAGTGCATAAAGACCGATGGCGACATCATAATGACTGCCGGAAATCTTCAGGCAGAATCGCTTGGCACATCGGAAAATGGCTCTGCCAAAGGCCTTAAGGCCGATGGTAACGTAAATGTTGAGGGTGGCAAAATTGCAGTCGTTTCGCATAGCTCTGAAGGCATCGAAAGTAAGAAAGTTATGACCATTTCGGGCGGACAACTCGTTGTCGAAGCCTACGACGATGCCATAAATAGTGGCAATAATCTTAATGTGCTTGGTTCTGTTATCTTTGCACGTTCCGTAACCAACGATGCTCTCGATAGTAATGGCAACCTAAACATATCAGACGGTAAGATATTTGCCATAGGCAGTCAGTTGCCCGAATGTGGGTTAGACGCCAACGAAGAAGAAGGCTTTCGGCTCTACATAACTGGCGGTGAAGTGTGGGCTTTGGGGGGCAATAGCAGTTTGCCTGCCCGAACGACAAACAGTCAACCTGTGTTGATTATAGATAAGATGCAACAATCCGACGTCAGCGTTGCCGATAGTGTGGCTATGCAAATAGGTAGGTTCGTTTTGTCCGACATGCCTGAGTGGCAGTTGCCTGCCGAAGAACACCAAGATTTCTTTACGGGAGAAATGCCAACATACACATATCTGTATTCTTCGGGCAAGTTGCAAGATGGTGCCACATATTCTGTATCCATCGCAGACATGGAGACCGTCAGTAAAACTGCACAAATTGCTCCCGAGCCAGACTTGTTGCACATGATGCCTCCACCGGGCATGTGGACCGAGGGCGACTCAATGCACATGCGTCCACCTCATCCAATGATTCCCAACCCAAACTTTGAGGGCAAGAAAGGTAAGAAAAGCAAAAACGGAATGATACCTCCGCCACAATTTGGCGGACAAGCCCAACAGCCAATGGCGGTGCAACAACAATAAATCATAAAAAAGAGAGACTTGCTTACGGTCTCTCTTCTTTTATTTTCTGTGGTAGTTCTCTAAGGTCGCCAATTTGTTCGGTTTGTACGTTGGCTTCCACTTGTCGGCTATTGTACCAAATGGTTCGAATATTAGCACTCTGTGCTCCCATTATGTCGGCCAACGGATTGTCGCCAATCATTATGCAGTCGGTTGGTCTGCATCCGAGGGTCTGCAATATGTGGTTGAAAAAGCGTACATCGGGTTTCATGTAGCCAACTGTGTCCGACACGAAAAGATGGTCTACAAACTCCATAATGTTTGCTGCTGTCATCTTGCTTGTCTGTACATCGTGTAGTCCATTGGTGGCTATGCAAATGGTGTAGCCCTCGTGGCGAAGCGTTTGTAGCGTCTCGCGTGCGTATGGCATTAGCCGTGTGCCTTTCTGCATCTCGTCCATAAACTCTGCAGAAAGTTTTTGCGCAAGTTCTCGATTGTCAATGCCACCAGATAAGAGTGTGCGTACAAAACGCTCCGTGCGCACAAACTCCATGGTTACCCTGCCTGATGGCAGTTGCGCCCATAAGTTTTCATTTATCTTTAAGTATGTGCGACAGAGTTGGTCGAAGTCGGGGAATGCTTCCGATAGTCCGTATTTGCCATACATCAGTTTCCACGTCGCAATGCAGTTGCCGTCTGTGTCCCATAGCGTATGGTCGAGGTCTATGAGCAGGTTCTTCACTATTTGTCTCGGTTAACGTAGTAGGGGAGGGCTTGTTGTGTCGGCATAATGAGCATGTCGTTTATGCACACGTGGGCTGGGCGCGTAACAATAAATTCAATAGCCGACGCTACATCTTCGGCCGACAGGGGGCGGACACCTTCGTAGACTTTATTGGCTTTCTCTTTGTCGCCTTTATAGCGAACGAGCGAAAAATCTGTGTTGACCATGCCCGGTGCCACCGACGAAACTTTTATGCCATATTCGAGTAGATCTATACGCATGCCTTGTGTGAGTGCGTCTACGGCGTGTTTTGTGGCGCAATAGACATTGCCTCCGTAATAGACGTGCTTGCCAGCCACGCTCGACACGTTGATGATGTGTCCGCCACCATTCTCTTTCATGGTGTTTGCCACCAGTTGGCTGACGTAGAGCAAACCCTTGATGTTTGTGTCTATCATGGTATCCCAGTCGGCATCGTCGCACTTTTCAAAACTGTCTGCACCAAGTGCAAGTCCTGCGTTATTGACAAGTATGCACAAGTGTTTCTTCC
>FLNY01001785.1_pt1 | contig 11871 bp, 11 predicted proteins | sample 1140381 | NCBI WGS metagenome assembly FLNY01 (sample SAMEA3878172, study PRJEB12797) | bioreactor metagenome | biome: Moose rumen | place: Sweden | collected 2011-10
AAGGACATATTCTTCAAGCATTCTCATAACAAGTTGTGAAGACATATATTCTCTAGCATGAATAGAGGCTGTAATTAAGATTTTATTTTCAGCTTCCAAATTGCCAAACTTAACAAGCCACACATTTCGGCCTTGAGAAGTGGTGGCAATAGGTTCATAAGTCAATATATCTTCATGACCAATACTAAGCAGCATAATATCTTCCACCATTGCATCATAGGTATATAGCTGCTGCGATACATCTACGTAAGTATATTCAGTCGCTGTTGATTCAATTGGATGCAATAGTAAAGATATGCCTAATATTAAATTTAGAAATTTATTTATATGCTTCATAAATAAATTATAATGTAGACTTATGTCTAATAAGTGTCTTGGCCAGAATAATGTGGATATAGTTAATTAATAGTTTCCTTTAAACTTATTATCTCCTGCTCTAACTTACAATTATTATCAAGCATATATTCTAATATGTCAGTATATTTACCACTTTCAATTAAGCTTTCAGCCTTTAATTTATCATTTTCTGCAAGTACCTTCGTATATTGTTTATATTTACTCAGATATTCTATCTGCATAAACATAGGCTTAAATTCAATATCAGTAGCCGCTTTAAGATGCTCCAAAATATAAAATCCGTCAGGATCTATATCTCCAAAATGATACCACTTTCTATCTGAGTTATTTTGATAAATCAGTTTTAGAAAATTAGTCTTGGCTGAATTATGATAACCGGCAAGATATATACAAAAAGTATTGTCAGCAGAAAATCTATTGAATGAAGTAAGATTTTCAATTGTAACAATATTATCATCTACAATATCAATACTCTTTACTTCACACATTGCATCAGATATAAGCCCAATAGAAAGATTGTTGCTCAAGGTGATTTGATGCCCATCATTCAACACAATTCTGCCGTTCCCTTTAAAATAAATATAAGAAGGGTTCATAAAAATCATGTGTTCTTCTAGGATTATATGTTCAACTTCATTTTTGGGATCAATACCGACAAGCCTTTCCTCATAATTACCGTAATTACGAAGTATAGAGGAGATTTTACTTCTATATTTCTTTTCAAATACTTTACTATCTCCAAACTGTAATATTGATAGTTCTCTTTCGAGCAAAGTGGTTTTATTACCTAATATTGCCTCCAGTAATTCAACAATAGTACTTATTTCATCTAAACTATATAATAGCTTTTTCCCTTGTTGCAATCTTTCTAATTGGTCATTACAAAACTTTGAAATAATATCATTCTTATTGTTGTCAATTACCTCTTCAAGATATATTCTTTGTTCTGCTAAGATATCACTTTTTGTAACTCTACCCAGGATTTTATAATACATGTCCCACTTATCAGACAGCGCAAAAATTTTCTTGACAACTAAATTATCATAAGAAATTACTATTAATTCTCTTTCCTCTAGTTCTCTAAGTTCATCCTCAAATTGCGTTACCCTATCAACATCGGCAAAATCACTATCATAATCAGTAAAAATGTCGGTAGGCAGCAGATATATATGGCGATTAACTTTGCAATATCCATCATACATTTTACTGCGCTCATATTTATCAAGTAGCTTATTTAAAACTAGCTTTTGGTTCTTGGATAATTTATCCTGCATATTGCCCCTCTATAGCGTATGAATAATTCCCCTTAGGATACAGTGATACTGTTGTAGTGATGAATTGACCTATACTTGCAATCTTTTCCGGAGGAGCTGCATAAATAACTTGGAAATTGTGTTCCTCAAAATATTTCACCATCTGCTCAATTCGCTCCCTGGATAATGCAGCAAAGGCTTCATCAATAAATGCTAACCTGGCACAGCATTGATTCTTTGGGTAACATTGCATAAGGCTGGCAGCCAAAATAATAAAATAAGGTGTCTGCTTTTCTCCATTGCTGGCTGAGCCCTGCTTCTTTGATAAGTCTGATGTCACCAGCCTATCATCAATTGTTCTGGCAATTTCCATATCATAAGTAAAATATCTTCGATAATCTGTATATTCGAGCTCATCTTCCTCATCTAGTATGGTGTCCATAAACTGCTTGATATCATGTTCCATTTCTTCATCATCAGAACCACTTGCCAAGTAAAAATCAGCACCGGCATACTCAGTAAGCTTGTCACTGATTCTAAAGAAAATAGCTCGATCAGGTTTCTCCTTCATCTTGAACTGGTAAGTATCCTGTCCAAAAGGAATCTGTTTGAGTTCCCTATTGATAGCCCCTATCTCATCCTTGGCCATTCTAATCGCTTCATTAATTTCTCCAATGAAATCATGCATAAATGCACTCTGTAGATTTCTTTCCTGCTCATGCATTTTATTTTTAGCATCTTCTAATTTTACATTAGACAAATTATGTAATTCTTCTCTATAAAATGGAATATAGACTACGCCTCTCTTACTATTATCAGTCTCAGCCACCTTACAATATTCTAGCTGTTTATCCTCAAGAGTCTTTGCCGCCTTATCTACATCACTAGCCATATTCTTGACATAATTTTCTGTTACAACACGGATAGTTCCCCTTGATGCAAAGGCTTTATCGTATTCATTTTCGGCATCAAATACAATTTCCGGATTAGCTTTTTTCTTTGCATCATACAGTTCAATATCTTTTTCAAGCTCAATTTTCAATTTTTCTTTATCTGCGTTACTCTGATTGATGCTATTTTTCAAACCTCCTATATTTTGCAATAGCTTAGCATATTTTTCTTCCACTTCATCTTTTAACTGCTTTGATTTTTCCTGTTCTATAAGTATTTTTGCAAAATCAGGATTCTGTTCATATTCCTTTTTGTCTGCTTCAATCTCAAATCGTTTTGCTTTATTCTTTAACAAAAGCGATGGCACATCAAACCTGTAGTTATTTATATTTGTATCCAGTTTGTTTAGTGAATTAATCTTGATACTACAATCTTTTTCCACTAATTCGCAGTTTTCAATTTGAGCCCTAAGCCTATTTTTCTCAGCCTCAGCATGTTGTTTTTGCAATTTAATGGCATCACTTCCAAGGCACATTTCTGTTTTCTTTATATTCATGCATGAAATGGCATAACTTTTTGCAAGCATTCCATCTCTGGTTAAACCTCCTAAAGGATACTCATGGAGTTCATCAATATCATCGCATAAATGTATACCATTTAGTAAATAATTAGCATATCTTCTTGCAAATACATTAGGTATATCTAATGTAGCAGCTGCGGAACCTGTTACTATATCAACTTCCGGCAATTTGTCTGTTACGACCACATTCACATCATACAATTTTTTATTATGTACAATTTCAATAGCATTCTTACAATATTTTGCATCAATTATAAAATTGTATCTTTTTCTTCCTATGAAGGTCTCAATAGAAGCTCTAAAGCTTTCATCTTCAACCTTGGCAACTAATTCTGCAAAAGTACGTACTTCAGTCTCTATACCTTGGGCTGATAATTCAGCTTGAATTATATCCTTGGCTTTTCTAATACTCTGAGGTAGATGCAAAATATTAGCATCAAGCTTCTTTATAATCTGCTCCTGCTCATTTAACTGCACTTTTAAATTATCGCACTCATCTTCATTTTTGTATTTAAGCTTGGAATACTTTTCCAACTCCTCCTTCTGTACATTGATAAGGTTAATGAATGCTTCACTTTTCTTGCTAGCGGAAATGCTTTCAGATAGAAAATTACCTAAAATGTCATTTGTACTGATTAATTTTTCATTTTCTCCTACTAGCCACTTTAAATCATTCTTAATAATTTCCTGCAATTCTCTTATCTTAGTTATATCTATTTCCTGAGCGCCTATTTCTCTATCTAGTTCTTCTAACTGCCTATTAAGATTCTCTATAGATTTTGTAAAATTTTGAAAATCTGTATTATTTATTGCAGCATTATATCGTTCCTCCGCAAGCTTTCTTTCTCTTTCAATCTCGACTATCTTTGCATTGTTTTCCTTAAGTTCTTGCTCATGATGAATTAATCTTGTATCAACCTTGCCTATTTCATCCTCGCATAGCTTCACACGTTGCAAATCCAAAATCATATCTCTAACCAAGTAGTTATAATGCTTTTTTTCATAATCAGAAGCAAGCTGTTCAATCTCTACTAAAACCCCTTTAGATTCAAGAAGATTGTCATACATGTTTTTTACTTTTTCAAATAATTCCTTTTGCTCCCGTAACTGATTAAGAGATTCTATTGGATTGGCATCTAAAACACACTCTGAAATAAATTGATTGATATTGTTCTCCGGATTAAAAGCCATCATCTTTAGGAGCTTCTTTTTATACATGGCTGCATCACATCGCATTCCAAGTGCCCTTATTATTTGATCTTTGGCTTTTTCTCTCCCAATAAAATCAGTTCTGTTCAACTTCTTTCCTTTTACAATAAGTCTATTCTTAGGATATATAGACCTTATACCATCTTTTGTATCACAAAACCGAATATCTTCGATTTTAACATCCCGCAAAATAAACCAACTAGAAGTTGCATCATTATTACTAGCTGATTCAATTTCTACCCCTATAACCATAGAGGCATCATCAACGGGCGAAAAGAATTCCATAGCAATGTAGCTCACTACATCACCTTCTCTTAAGAATCTACTTGTGCCATTACTTTTTGTATCACCTCTTACATAAGACTTGACATTTCTATCTTTGTCTCTGGCAGCTGTATTAAACTGAGTATTGCCGGTAAGCAGATATGTCATTGCATCAAGAACTGTAGACTTTCCACTACCATTCACACCCGTAAACAATGTTGAACCATCTAATCTTATATTTTCATATTGAAATCTGGACCAATTAATAAGCAACAGTCTTGTTGCAGATTTTCTATTATTCATCGAACTCATCTATCGTTTCCTCATCAAATCCATCATCTTCATCAGCTTCTCTAAATCGTTCTTTGGTCTGTTCTACAAACTGCTTGAACTCCTCACCGTTTAAAGCAAATTGTATTGATGGATATATTCGTATGCTACAATCGACCTCTCCAATCTTTCCGATTACATCAACCAAACTATATTTTTTTAAAGTATCAAGTGTACTTGTCATAAGTGTTTTGTTATCAATCTGGTCCTTAAGTCCATATTTTTCCAGTTCAAATCTTAAATCAGTTATACTAATAACTATGTCTTTCTTCAAAGAACCCTTTGATATTCTGTCTACATAAACAGTCCACAAACAGCAAAGAACAATACTTTCAAATTTTTTAAGCTGAATTCTATTTGCCTGAATTCGCCTGGTTTCACTAACATTTCTATCATTTTGAAGCATTACAACGCCATTTTCCCTGTCTACGAGAATATCAAAACCTATATATTTGAAATACTCTCTAAAAGGTTCCGGCCTTTTTGCTATAAAAAAATAAATCTTCCTGTTGTCATCGTCCTTGTCCCTGACAATGAAGGTATTCCTTAATAATCGTCTGGCAGCTCGTTGAAATTGTTCCTTTTCAGATGAAGTGTAATTATCCCAATGTTCCTCTATCATTTGTTATCCCTTCTTATTTCAAAATCTCTAATGATCATATTATTGCTTTCGACATAACCTTCTTTTGTTGATATCGTATATCCGTTATCGATAGAATATGCTACAGCTGAAAGGCTTACCAACATGTCATCTTTTGATGTAAGTGGCAAATCTGCTGCTGATACAACGATTTTATTCTCTAATTGTTTATCTAAGAAATTTTTCATCCGTTCTTTTGAATATGGATTAAAAGCACTCCTTTTCTGCTCTTGCATCGCTTTTAACTTATCTTCATCAGACAGTATCTCATATTCCTGCTTGGTGTTCTTCTTAATTGCTTTTTGTTTGACAGGATAACGTACAGAATCTAGATCTATAAACTCATTTTTCTGAAGTGAAAAAAGATCCATATAATCCTCAGGCATATCATCTTTCATGCCTAATTCATCCATCTCTTCAACTATATATTTAATAGTCTGTTCTACGCTTCCTCGAACGTCAGCCCCTCTATTTCGTAAAAACCTTCCTCGCCCAACAGCAATTTGCAGATACACATTAATCTTATGCTTAATATCAGCCATAATAGTATCATATTCCTGCTCTAGAAAATGTCTGGTTTTATGCAACATATCCAAGACTTTTTCTTTTGCTTCTTCTTCAGATATGTTATTTTCTAATGAACATCCAATTATCAACTTCTCAAACATTTCCTGGTTATTCTCAAATTCTTTAATACTACTTACGATTGAACTTCTGTAATAATGGATATTCTGTTTTTTTGTTAACCTTGAATACTCTTTTATAAAATCTCCTTCACAATAGGCAATAATATTTTCTGTAAGACTTTCAAATGAATTTTCATTCATCATCTCTTCGATAATTTTTCTAATAAATGTAGCAAGTTTTTTTAATGCCTTGGAAAGATTTCGACTATTTTTGTAGACGCTTGATAAGCAGAGCGCATATGGGTCTGAATCCCATTGTTCTCTGCTTCGTAAGATATTATATATATTAAAAATATAACTGGAAAACTCCTCTTTTTCCGGAGTTTTAAGTCTTTCAAGGAACTCAGCAAGCATTATTCCCTGTTCAGTCATTATAATTTGCTTTTCATAAGTAGCCTCATCATTATCTTCTTCAAGCCATCCCACCTCAGTATCTGCAAATTTCCTAATGATTGATGATGCCATATCTGAATAGTTTTTTTCTACTTCACCATCTTCAAGTGTCAAATCCGAGTGTATCTCATTTAAATAATATGCTAATGAATCTCTAATCTGATTTCTAGGAAGTCTATATGAAATCTCATTTTCATATTCACTATATATAAGCATCAAACACTCAGCATATATTCTATTATTACTACCACTTCCCAAATAATTAAAAAAATTATTTGGAATCATATCAAACAGCCTCGACATTTATTTCAATCCTTCACTTTATTATCCATCTCTTCAAAAAACAATCCAGCTATGTATAACGCTGATTGTCCGTACAATCCTAAGTCATCGTCTGAAAACATTTTCCCTACAGCAGATGTATAAAATCTTTCCATAGCTTCTTCGTCTGACCAATTGTATTTGGACTGAATAACCTTTATTATTTCAGGTAGTAATGTAGCTCGAATAGTTGCATGCATAATTAATTCTCCACAATATATGATTTAATAAATTTTAATGATTCCACTGCCTTCTCAGTACAAAAAGCTATTTGGTTGTTTATCTTTTCAAATTTTAATCTTTCAACAGCATCTTCTTTTCTCATTATTCCCTGAATAACATAAGAAACTGTTTCACCAACATTATCATCTGCAATTTTGCCGCTAACTATGTCATACTCATGTTTGAAGTTTATATCACTCCTACAATTTACAACCATATCTAGCCATTCAAGTGATGCTCCAACAAACTCTTTTGTCGAAAACTCATCACTAGACTCCCATTCATATATATTCACAATAGGTGAAACCTTTTCTTGTGATGTTCTATTTTGAATTTTGGCACGTCTAATAGCCCATCGCTCTGCTTGTTCTTGTATACCTGTCGTATAAAATGCAAAACCAAAATCTCTACCAATTTCACTCTTCATGATTTTAGGCTCTTTTATTTCAGTAGTTGATCCGTGATATAGTATCATGCCTCTCCTCCATCAAGATACTTCCGACAAAAATCGATCATATATTCAACTCCCATGCCATGTAAATCAGCATAGTCTTCTCTAAGCAAATCTAACAATCCTTGCTCCTTAAAAAGCTTGTATACATCGCTACTAGGCTTCTTAATATAATCAGCATAATTTTCTATACAAAAAGATATAAATGAAACTTTGCTCATAAGAAAAACCTCCCAGAATCATTTTAAATGACACTAGGAGGTTTTACAACAATTAAGTACATCGCTGTCTTATAGCAGATGAAGCCTTCAAGCAATAATTATATCACCCTAAAACTTAGGCTGTTCTTCACAATTTTCTTAAGCATTATATATCCAACCAAGGCTGTTAAAACCTCAGCAATTATAAATGTAAACCAGATAATAGATTTTGAAACAATCCCCGAAATAACCATATTTGAAAAGATAAATGCTATAGGTATGACTAACACAAACTGCCTCAAAAGAGAAATAACAAGGGACTGAGGGCCGGCATTAAGAGCCTGGTATATTCCCTGAAAAGAAATATTAAATCCGGCAAACAAAAAGCTGATAGAAACTATTCTCATAGCTGCAACGCATATCGCTTCAGTCGCACCTGTGAGTCCAAACATTTTTGCAAATGGACTTGCAAACACTTCCAGAAGCAATGTTCCAAACAACATAATTACCGAAGTATATAGTATTCCCCATTTCATGCCTTCTTTGATTCGCTTTTCATCCTTCATTCCATGGGCAAAAGAAATGATAGGTGTAATTGTATCTCTCATTCCAAAGGCCGCGAATAATATAAACTGCTGAATCTTATAATAAAGTCCATATGCAGTAACTACATTTTCACCGATACGAACGAAGATTATATTTAATAAATAAGTCATTATGGACATGAGGGCCTGAGCTATGATTGCAGGAAAACCTATTGAATAAATTTCTTTAACCATAGAGCCTGTAAGCTTTAAATACTTTCTTTCATTTGATACTTCATTATCGTATTTACGATGAAAATACCAGCCTAATCCCATGGATACAAACTGGCCTATTACTGTTGCAAGTGCAGCACCCACTACTTCCATCCTAGGAAATCCAAAGAGTCCATAGATTAAAATAGGATCTAAAACAATATTGGTCAGTGCTCCCGCAATCTGAGCAATTGTAGAATATTTTGACCTGCCATGAGCCTGTAAAAGTTTCTCATAAACTGTAAAATATACGTTTCCCAGTGAAAGCATGCAGCAAATTCTAAGATATACTACAGCCATGTCATAAATCACCCGGTTAGTTGTTTGGGTTCCAATATAAAACTTAACTCCAAAAGCACCAAATAAAAAGAATGCCACAAAAATAATAAATGCCAACACTTTTGTTGTACCTGCCGCTTTAGATGCCTTCTCAAAATCTCGTTGTCCTAAGCTCCTTGCCACTACAACATTCATTCCCACACCTGTACCAATTCCAAGTGCAATCAATAGTACTTGCACCGGAAATGCCAGTGTCAATGCATTTAGTGCCATTTCTCCATTAGCACCCATGTTTGATACAAACGCAGAATCTACAATATTATAGAGCGCCTGCATCATCATAGATAAAATAATAGGTGTTCCCATTTTTATCATCAGTGAATTTACCGGTGCTTCTTTCATAGGATTGTTCATCTTATACCTCTTTCTCACATGCCAAAAAAGCGTATGTAACGACCGCTGCCAGACGCTGGACTTACGCTTTTCGCTACACACGCTTTTATAATCTACAAGCTAAATTATCAAAAATACTTTTCCTTGTCCAAGGTAATTTTTACCAAAAATTCCATGTATGAAACCAAATTCTCATACCTACACTGTATTCATTTCATTTTGCAGGATTAAAGTCAGTGCTCCAAAAATGTGATTGCCCAAATTATTATCTTTTAAAAAGGTTTCTTTCATATTTCTCCTTTGGATAAATGTTGGTATTGTCCGGTTCTTGATTTTCTGAGGAAAATCAAAAATCTATGACTTCTTGCTGACAAAACTTCATCAGCATATCTCCTATGCACGTGAAATGTTTTTATCTTCTTATCTCTATGAGTTTTGATAATCTACTATAAACATCTCCCTCGTCGTTAAGCTTATTTTTTAAATATCTCTGTATCCTTGAGAAATCAAATTCAATGGTACAATATTTTCTAAGGTAACTTTTGTTTAATTCAAAGTTCCCACTAAAAGCTTTTGCAAATGCATTCTTTTTATTATCTTCAATAGGCTTTTGCAAATCATATTTTGTGTTTCCTATAAACAAGCTTTTTCCATTATCAAATATAGGCGCCGGTCTGAAACCAGCTCCATCATAGATAAGTCCCAGATTATTAAAATGCCTATCTTCATTTAATATAAGCTCATCGAAGGAAAAGGTGTTAGCTAAATATTCGCGCAGATCAATCCCGGTATTCATATCTACAAAGTCTAATACAAAATCTATAGCTTCGTCATAATCCATCAATGATGTTACTCTAGCCAAGTCTCCACCCTTAATATTGGAATATAGCCTGTAAAGGGTAATAAAACTCTCATTTGGTCCAAGAAAATTATCGCTAACACATCCCATTTCATCATTTATAACAATTTGGCTATATTCCACATAATCACACTTACTTAAATTAGAGAAGCTCAATACCTGAGAAGCCAACTCTTCAACCTGACCTTCTCCTCCATATCTGTCTATTTTGTACCATTTATTATCTTTATAATATTTTACTTGAGTACCATCACTTGTACCTGAATCAAGTACCAGATACTCTGAACCAAGTTCAATTTTAGGAAGCATTTTTACTCCTTGTTAAATCTGCGTAGTTAATTGTTTCTCCTTCAAACTTGAACCATGTTTTATCCTGTACCATTTTTCCATGAGTAACTCTGCAAATTGCATAAGGATTATATTCGTCAAGTCCTATTAAACCTAAGAGAGTTTTTATATCAGCCCTTTTCTCATCCCAACATCTGCGCCGTAATATTTCACCAAATTCAAATCTACTAATCTTATCCTTGTAGAAAATTTGTTTAATAGGATTCAGATCAAACCTGTCGATTCTTACTTCCATATCGAATACGTGCACCGATGAAATGACCTCGTCCTCCCACATAAGCAAAAAGTCAGGAATAATCTTATGTCCATCACTTGGTGTAAGCTGATTAAAAAGCTCATCCATGCTAAGTCCCAGTATCCTTGCAATCCTATATAAACTTTCTACCTTGGCGTCAGAAACACTTTTCTTGCCTGTAAACAAATTGTAAACCGTAGAATACGCAACGCCTGAGCGCTCGCTAAGGGTGTGTAAGTTCAGATTATGACTATTTAGTTTTTCACTCAATATAGTATCTCTATTCATATCCTAATTTTATCGCAGCTGCGATAAAATTGCAATTCATTGATGTATGACTTTTTAGCCAGAAGAACTGTAACAAGAAAAGCATCCACCATTGCTAATGGTCAAATGTTGCCGCTACCTTTGTGAGCAGGTTGCGTATTTCTAAATGTTGAGGGCATACCCGTTCACATTTTCCGCATTTTATGCAGTCAGACGCTCTACCATGTCCGTTTCCGGTTACGATATTTTCATAATAATATCCGGTATTCCAGTTATGAAAAGCTTCATGTGCATTGAGTGCTGCAAACAGGTCAGGGATACGGATTCCTTTAGGGCATTCGCTCTCTTCAATGCAGTATCTGCATGAGGTACAAGGTATCAGATTCAATCCTTTAAAGATATCGCACACCTTCCTTACCGCCTCGTGTTCTGCTTCCGTAAGAGGCATGAAATCTTTCATTGCACTGATATTATCCTCCATCTGAGGCATATCACTCATACCGGATAGTACCACTGCAATATTAGGGAAGCTTGCCGCGAAGCGGATCGCATAGCTTGCATTGCTGCCGCCATTCAAATCACGGAGTATCTTATCCGCATCCTCCGGCAGGTTCACCAGACTTCCACCCTTTACCGGCTCCATGACGAGCACCGGCTTATTGTATTTCTCGCACACTTCATAAACCTTCCGGGCTTCTACTGTGGCATCTTCGTAATCCAGATAGTTAAACTGAATCTGAACCACCTCTATCTCCGGATGCTCTGACAGGATCATTTCCAAAACATCTGCCTTGTCATGAAATGAAATACCAAAATGTCTGATCAGCCCTTCTTCCTTAAACTTATATGCGGTCTCATATGCCTTACATCTCTTAAACTTCTGATAGTTGTTGTGA
>FLNY01003196.1_pt1 | contig 11863 bp, 6 predicted proteins | sample 1140381 | NCBI WGS metagenome assembly FLNY01 (sample SAMEA3878172, study PRJEB12797) | bioreactor metagenome | biome: Moose rumen | place: Sweden | collected 2011-10
CCGCAGGTGAGACACCTGCGTACCAAGCCATGACCAACACAAAATCTATCAGAACCGCTTTATTAAAGAGGTAAGAGGTAAGTGTAACACGCTAAACTTGAATAGTCAACTTGAAACTTAGTCAGTTGCGATGGACTGAAGCACACGGACTGCCTCCTCGACCGTGGGCACCTGGGCGACGAGCATCGAGCGGCGACCGTTTTGCTCGCGCAACTGGCAGCGGCGCACTTGCTGTGTGGCGTAGGAGATGATTCTGTCGAACGCTTCGCTCTGATAGAAAGGACTCTGGGCATTGGACACGAAATAGAGGAACATGCGGCCTAGCTTGAGCATGATCTTTTCGCAGCCCAGTTGTCCTGCCAGGCGGCGCAGGGTGACCACGTGGAGCAGCTCCTCGGCCTGGCGGGGCAGGGGACCGAAGCGGTCGATGAGCCTCAGGCGATAGGCCTCCAGCTCGCGGTCGTCGCGGGTGTTGTCGAGTTCTCGATAGAGCAGCATGCGCTCTGAGTCGCTCGGCACGTACTGGTCGGGGAAGTACATTTCGAGGTCGGACTCGAGGGAGCAGTCGGCCCAAAGAGTCCCACCCCCGGCCCCATTCCCGAGCAAAGCTCGCCTACCCGTAGCCTTTCCCTGAGAAGGAGGGGAGTAAATAGACTCGCTCCCGGAACTATCAGGGGAAGAAGTATCCACTCCGCTCCCTTCAGGGAGGGGCCGGGGGTGGGGCTCTTGGGTGGGCTCCTCATTCCTCAGTTCCGTCATCGCCTCGTTGAGGATTTTCTGGTAGGTCTCGTAGCCCAGGTCGCTGATGAAGCCTGACTGCTCGGCACCGAGCAGATTGCCTGCGCCACGGATGTCGAGGTCTTGCATGGCGATGTTGATGCCCGAGCCCAGTTCGCTGAAGTTTTCGAGCGCCTCCAGTCGGCGGCGGGCATCGGTGGGCAGAGCCGACAGGGGCGGCGCCAGCAGATAGCAAAAGGCCTTGCGGTTGCCACGGCCCACGCGACCGCGCATCTGATGCAGGTCGCTGATCCCGAAGTTGTGTGCTCCGTTGATGATGATGGTGTTGGCGTTGGGAATGTCGATGCCGTTCTCGACGATGGTGGTAGAGAGCAGCACGTCGTAGTCGTAGTCAGAGAAGCCAAGAATGATCTTCTCCAGTTCCTCGGGCTTCATCTGTCCGTGACCGATAGCCACGCGGCAGTCGGGGATATACTTCAGGATTGTGTCGCGCAGTTCCTGCAGCTGGCTGATGCGGTTGTTGACGAAGTAGACCTGACCGTTGCGCGACATCTCGAAGTTGATGGCTTCGACGATGATGTCGGCCGAGAACGAGTGAATCTCCGTCTGGATGGGGTAGCGGTTGGGCGGCGGTGTCTGGATGATGCTCAGGTCGCGGGCACCGACAAGCGAGAACTGCAACGTGCGGGGGATAGGCGTGGCCGACATGGTGAGCGTGTCGACATTGGTCTTCATCTGGCGCAGTTTCTCCTTGGTCGAGACGCCAAACTTCTGTTCCTCGTCGATGATAAGCAGGCCTAAGTCGCGGAACTTCACCGTCTTGCCGATGAGCTTGTGGGTACCGATGAGAATGTCAATCTTGCCCGCCTCGAGGTCGGCCAGCAGGGCTGACGTCTGCTTCGCCGTTCGGGCACGGGTCAGATAATCCACGCGAACGGGCATGTCCTTCAAACGGCTGGAGAAGGTGCGGAAGTGCTGATAGGCCAGCACCGTGGTCGGCACGAGCACGGCCACCTGTTTGCCGTCGACGGCGGCTTTGAAGGCAGCACGCACGGCCACCTCGGTCTTTCCGAATCCGACGTCACCGCAGACCAGGCGGTCCATGGGCTGCGGCCGCTCCATGTCGGCCTTCACGTCCTGGGTAGCCTTGAGCTGGTCGGGCGTGTCCTCATAGAGGAACGAGGCCTCGAGCTCGTGTTGCAGATAGGTGTCGTGGCTGTAGGCGAACCCCCGCTGATGACGTCGCGTGGCGTAGAGCTTGATGAGGTCGCGGGCAATGTCCTTGATGTGCTTCTTGGTGCGTTCCTTCAGGCGTTCCCACTGGCCTGTGCCGAGGGTTGACAAGCGTGGCGGTTCGCCGCTCTCCTGAGCCTTGTATTTCGACACCTTGTAGAGCGAATGGATGGAGACGTAGATGGCATCGCCCCGCTGGTAGATGATTTTTATCATCTCCTGGTATTGGGTAGGTGTGGTAGGTGTGGTAGGTGTGGTAGGTTGTATGGGCATCCTGACCAGCCCTCCGAACTTGCCGATGCCGTGGTCGATATGCACCACATAGTCACCCACCTCGAACTGCTGGATTTCCTTCAGCGTCAGGGCCACCTTGCCTGAGCGGGCCTTGTCGCTCTTGAGGTTGTATTTGTGGAAACGGTCGAAAATCTGGTGGTCGGTGAACAGGCAGAGCCGCAGGTCGTGGTCGATGAAGCCTTCGTGGAGCGTCTTGTTGACGCCCTCAAAATGGGTGTCGTGCATGATTTCGCGCAGACGCTCTATCTGCTTCTGACTGTCGGCCAGGATGCAGAGCTGGTAGCCCTTCAGGGCGTAGTCGCCAAACGACTGGCCAAGCATGTCGAAATTCTTGTGGAACAGGGGCTGAGCCGAGATGTGGAACTGCAGCGTGGTCTGGGGCTTGCCCGTGGGGCGATGGCCGAATTCAATGCGACGGAAAAGCTGGCTGTCAGTCTCAAACTGACTGCCGGTGATGATCTGTAAGTCGCGCTGCATCTCACGCATAATCTCGTGCTGCTCCATCTCCGTGGCGCCCTCGAGCCGTTCGGTCAAGGCCTGGGTGGAGAAACCTTCCTGATAGGTGCGTTCGACGGCCTCGCGTGCGTACATATAATCTTTATACACGATGACCGTCTCCTTGGGCAGGAACATCAAGATCGACTCCTTCTGCTCCTGCGCGGTCAGCTCGGGCACGATGTCAGCCCGCTCACGCCGTTCGCGCGACAGCTGGTTCTCGACCTCGAACGTGCGGATGGAGTCGATGTCGTCGCCAAAGAAGTCGATGCGGAAAGGATATTCGTGGCTGAAGGAAAAAACGTCGAGGATGCTGCCGCGCAGGGCGAACTGGCCCGGCTCGTAGACATAGTCGACTTCATGGAATCCGAACTCGCGCAGGGTCGACATGATTTGTTCCACGTCGTGGGATTCCCCTTGCTGCAAGGTCAGTGTGCGGGCGTCCAGGTTCTGTCGCGTCACGACCATCTCGGCCAAGGCTTCGGGGTAAGTAACAATAAAAGACCCACCCTCGGCTTTCAGCCTTGTCAACACTTCTGTGCGCAGGATCTCGTTGGCCGGATCTTTCTGGGCATATTTGATGGCACGTCGATAACTTGAGGGGAAGAACAGCACCTGATCCGTGCCCATGATCTGACATAGGTCGTGATAGAAATAGCCCGCCTCGTCGGCATCCTGCAGCACAAAGAGCAGAGACACCTGCGTCCGCACGGCACTGAAGACCATGGGGGCACTGGAAGCCAGCAAGCCCTCAAGGAAAATGGTTCGTACAGACGATTTCTTCAGTAGTTTCGACAGTTCGGAAACCTGTGGCAAAACGGCATAGCGCTTCTGCAGTTCATGGATGTCCATCGCGTCCCCTCACTACTACTTCTTGCGTACGGGGTCGCAGGTCAGACCGCAACCCAACTTCTTGAAAATCTTGCGGTCCACCTCGCTGAGCATCACGGTCGAATGCACCTGGCAGCCACGCAGTAGCGGCAGCTGCTCAAGGGCGCGCCGGCAGAGTTCATCGTCCTTCGACAGGACACTGAGGGCCACGAGCACCTCGTCGGTGTGCAGTCGGGGATTGCGCCCGCCCAGATATTCAATCTTGGTCTTCTGGATAGGCTCAATCATGCTCTGCGGGATGAGCTTCACGTCGTGGTCGATGCCGGCCAGATGCTTCGTCACATTGATGAGCAGGGCGGCGCTGCATCCCAGCAGGGACGACGACTTGGCCGTGATGATGGAGCCGTCGGCCAGTTCGATGGCGGCAGCCGTATGGCCGCTGAGCTCTTGCTTGGCAGCGGCAGCTACGGTGACACGGCGATAGGCCGTCGTGATCTTGGCCTGATTGAAAAGGAGCAGGATCTTGTTCACCTCGCGCTCCACGTCGGCACCGTCGGCCAGTTTGTTTGTGGCCGTATAATAGCGGCGGATGATCTCGTCGCGCGAGGCCTGGCAGCACACCTCGTCGTCCTGGATGCAGAAGCCCACCATGTTGACGCCCATGTCGGTCGGCGACTTATAGGGGTTTTCGCCATAGATGCCCTCAAACAAGGCATTCAGCACGGGGAATATCTCGATGTCGCGGTTGTAGTTGACGGCAATCTTGCCGTAGGCCTCCAGATGGAACGGGTCAATCATGTTCACGTCGTCGAGATCGGCCGTGGCAGCCTCGTAGGCGATGTTGACGGGGTGCTTCAGGGGCAGGTTCCAGACGGGGAAGGTCTCAAACTTGGCATAGCCGGCGCGCGTACCCCGCTTGTTCTCATTATATAATTGCGACAGGCAGACAGCCATCTTGCCGCTGCCGGGACCGGGGGCGGTGACGATGACCAGCTCGCGGGACGTCTCGACATAGTCGTTCTTGCCGAACCCTTCGTCAGAAGCAATGATCTCCACGTTGTGCGGATAGCCGTCAATCAGATAGTGGATATAGCTGCGAATGCCGAGGCGCTCCAGGCGGTGGCGGAACTGGTCGGCCGCACGCTGTCCGTTGTAGTGAGTGATGACCACCGAGCCTACCATGAAACCGCGGCTCATGAATTCGTCGCGCAGGCGCAACACGTCCTCGTCGTAGGTGATGCCCAGGTCGGCGCGCACCTTATTCTTCTCGATGTCGTCGGCACTGATGACGATGACAATCTCAATCGAGTCGGCCAACTGCTGCAGCATAGCCAGTTTCGAGTCGGGCCGGAACCCCGGTAAGACGCGCGACGCGTGATGGTCGTCGAAAAGTTTGCCACCAAGTTCGAGATAAAGTTTGCCGTCGAACTGAGCGATGCGCTCGCGAATGTGTTCTGACTGAATTTTCAGATACTTGCCGTTGTCGAAACCCGTTTTCATTCTGTCTGCTTTTAATCCTGTTTTCAAAAATCGAGCACAAAGGTACAAATAAAAAATCAAAAAAACGCAAAAAAACTCGCAATAATGTGACGGCGTGACAAAAAAATAACTATCTTTGCACTACGATAAACCATTAGCAACTATGAACCAGAGCGACAGCATTGTCATTATCCCGACCTACAACGAGAAGGAGAACATCGAGAAAATCATCCGGGCCGTCTTCGGATTGGAAAAGTGTTTCCATATCCTTGTCATCGACGATGGTTCGCCCGACGGAACGGCCCAGATTGTGAAGCGACTGATAGCCGACGAGTTCACCGACCGACTCTTTATTCTCGAACGCTCGGGCAAGCAGGGGCTCGGCACGGCCTACATTGCCGGATTCCGCTGGGCGCTGGAGCGCGACTACCAATACGTTTTCGAGATGGACGCCGACTTCAGCCACGACCCCAACGACCTGCCGCGACTTTATGCCGCCTGCCACGACGAGGGCTACGACCTGGCCATCGGTTCGCGTTACGTCAGCGGTGTCAATGTGGTCAACTGGCCCATCGGTCGCGTCTTGATGAGCTATTTTGCCTCGAAGTATGTGCGTCTGGTGACGGGCTTCAAGGTCTGTGACACGACGGCCGGCTTCAAGTGCTATCGCCGTCGGGTGCTCGAGACCATCGAGCTCGACAAGATTCGTTTCAAAGGCTACGGCTTCCAGATTGAGATGAAGTTCACGGCCTACAAGATTGGATTTAAGATAAAAGAGGTGCCTGTCGTTTTCGTCAACCGCCGCGAGGGCACGTCGAAAATGTCGGGTGGCATCTTCTCGGAGGCTTTCTTCGGCGTCATGCGTCTCCGTTGGGACGGCTGGACGCGCAAGTATCCCCCAATGCCTGAGTGATTGGCTAATGTGTCAACTGATTGAAAAGAAGCGGCGCTTCTCTTTCAACGAAGCGGCGCTTCTCTTTCAACGAAGTGGCCCTTCTCTTTGGGAGAAGCGGCGCTTCAATTATTTCTGGATCAGTCCCCCAAAAGTCAGTTGTGGCAGAGAATATACAACACCCCCTTGGAAAGGAGGGGTTGGGTATGGTTCTTGCTAAGGCAAGCGTCCTTCGGCCGAGCGGATAACACGAGCCGCAGGGCCCATTCGCAGAAAATCAACCACCCCCAGCCCCTCCTTTCCAAGGAGGGGAGTTAGGGATGTGTATAAAGAGAAGTTTCCAAGGAGGGGAGTTAGGGATGTGTATAAAGAGTAGTTTCCAAGGAGGGGAGTTAGGGATGTGTATAAAGAGTAGTTTCTAAGGAGGGGAGTGTCAACGTGCTCCACAACAGGACTTCCTGACTGATCGGTTTTTTGGGGACAGAGCCAATATTAAGTCGGCATTTCTGTCTGAACACCAGTTTCTTGCTCAGCTTGTCGAGCTACCTCGATATTGCGCATGAGACCTTCATACTTGGCGCGCTTGACGGCGGAGCCTCGGAACAACTCTTGATATTTTTCGCGGGAAAGCGCTTGCCAGTCGCTCCGGCGCATGGCGAGCAGTTCTTGGCGTGGCTGCAGTTCTGCGATGTCGGTAGGACGTGCAAAGCGGTTCCACGGGCAGACTTGCTGACAGCGGTCGCAGCCGTAGATAGTCTTTCCCAGTTTGCCGGCCACCATCGGGTCGAGCTCGCCGCGGTTCTCGATGGTCTGATAGGAGAGACAACGGCGTGATTCCAATGAGGATTGGAGAGCACCGGTAGGGCAGGCGTCGATGCAGCGGTGGCAGGTGCCGCAACGTTGCTGCATAGGCTGATCGTAGTGATCTGACTCGAGCGTCGTGACAATTTCGCCGAGGAAGAAGTTTGAACCGGCACCAGGAATGATGAGCTGGTGGCTGCGCCCGATGAAGCCGATGCCGGAGCGCTGTGCCCAGTAGCGCTCGAGGACGGGTACGGTGTCGACGCAGATTAACCCATCACCAAGGGTAGGCCCTAGCTGTCTTAGCTTTTTTTTCATCACGTCGTGATAGTCCTGTCCGAGTGCATAGTCGGCAATCTGGTATTCGCCTTCGGGCAGCCTTCGGGCCGGCGCATAGTTCATGGCAACGACGATGATGCTGCGCGCACCAGGCAGCAGCAGGGTGGGATCGAGGCGCTTGTCGATGTTGTTTTCGAGATAGTGCATGTCGGCGTGCCCGCCTTGGGCTATCCATTGACGGTAGGCCGTAGCCATTGCCTCGTCGACGGGCCGGGCCTCGGCAATGCCACATGCGGAAAAGCCGAGACGCAGGGCCTCGGCTTTCAGTTGTTCACTCGAAAATACGGAATTCATAGCCTTCTGATTTCAGCCACTCGATGCTCTGGGGCAGTGCCGTATGGAGTTTGTCGATGGACTTCAGTGAGTCGTGGAAGGTGATGATGCTGCCCGGCCGTACGTAGCGTCTGACGTTGTTAAAGACTTCGTCGGCAGTCATCCATCGCGAGTAGTCGCGGGTGACGACGTCCCACATCACGATTTTGTACTTGCGGCTGAGCCATGCGTACTGCGCGAGCCGCATCCAGCCGTGGGGCGGGCGGACGTAGTGGCTGTGGATGTAGGCGTTGGCCTTCTCAACGTTGTAGCTGTAGTCGTGCAGCGTGTGGCGGATGCCGCTGATGTGGTTGTGGGTGTGGTTGCCCACCTGATGACCTTCTGCGCGGATGCGCTCAAAGATCTCGGGATGTTTGCGCACATTGTCGCCCACGCAGAAGAACGTAGCACGGACGTCGTATTGCTTCAGGGTATCGAGGATGAAAGGCGTGGCCTCGGGGATTGGGCCGTCGTCGAACGTCAGGTAGACAGATCGCTCGCGACGGTCCATTCGCCAGTAGGCCCTTGGATAGAGCCAGCGTAGGTAGATGGCAGGTTGCTCTATGAACACCTAATTCTCAATTTTCAATCATCATCCCTCAATTCTCAAAACCTCAGGTTGCCGCCTCTGCTCATGAACAGAGTCATGGCGTTCTGCAGGTCGTTGGTGAACAGCTGTGCCATGCTGTTGTCCACCTCCTGGGCGATGTCGAGCATCGACTGCATGATGTAGAAGTGGAGTCTGCAGCCCTGCTCGCTGTTCTTGAAGTTATTGCCTTCGAGCGAACAGTAGTAGTTGACGTACTGCAGGGACTTGAGCCACATCTCGTTGAGGATGTCGCGGGCCTTCTCTTTCTGGCCGAGGGCGGCATAGACGCGGGCCATGTCTGTGGAACTGCTCTGGTAATCGTGCGGCACGTTGCGGCTGGGAATCTCCTCCTGACAACGGTCGAGCACCTCCAGGGCCTTGGCGTCCTCACCCTCGAGGGCGAGCTGCATGGCCAGCTTCACCATCAGTCGGCGGTGGGTGTAGCACATGCGCATGACGGTCTCGTCGATGTAGATGTCGTCAGCATTGATATTGCCAAACTTGAAGCGCTCCATCACGTTGTGATAGGTCTTCTCTGAGTCGAAGTCGGTCATGCCGCTGACGGGCCGGCCGTCGATGTTGGTGGTGAAGGGCGTGATGCGGTTGGCCAGTCCCTCCTGCACGAAGTTGTCGCCCAGGTTCATGTAGTTCTCCTGCCCGACGGTGTAGGCCACGTAGATGGGACGCTCCCAGTTGGCCTGCGAGATGAGCTCGAGCATCATGAGCTTGCTCTTGTCGAGATAGTTCAGGCCCTTGAGCGAGATGACCATGCGGTCGGGGATGGAGTCGCCCTGCATGAGCATGCCGCTGCGGCGGACAGCGTCCTTGTCGATGGTCATGTAGACAGTGTCGGTCGGGATGACCTGCAGGTCCTTGTTCTTCGAGCGTACCCAGTATTTCAGGATGTTCTTCAGCTCGAAGGGCTCGTCGCCAAACGACTTGCGGGCGCCCTCAGGATCCTGCTTGTAGAACTTCAGCACTTCGTCCTTGAGGCGCGGGTCGACCTGCACGCTTTCGTTCGTTCCCGAGCAGTATTCCAGTCGGTTCCACGTGATAGGCAGTGCGGGCGAAGCAGCCGTGCCGTCAGCATTCAGATAGGCGGGACGGCGCATCTGGTCGATGTACCAGTCGGTCTGCAGATATGAGAGGTTGCAGACGCGGGCATCGGTGCGCACGCCCTCGGTGTCCTGGTTGTACCAGAGCGGGAAGGTGTCGTTGTCGCCGTTAGTGAAGATGATGGGGTTGCCCTCCTCCTGCATCGACATCAGGTAGTTCTGACCGAAGTCACGGCAGGTGTAGCGCCCTGAGCGGTCGTGGTCGTCCCATGTCTGCGAGGCCATCTGTATAGGCACAAGCAGACAGGCAAGTCCGACGATGGCGGCGAGAATGAGGTTCTCCTTCCTAAGCAGTTTATTGAGCCATGAAATGATGGCAGCCACGCCCATGCCGCACCAGATGGCGTAGGCATAGAACGAACCGGCGTAGGCGTAGTCGCGCTCACGCGGCTGATAGGGCGTCTGGTTCAGGTAGATGACGATGGCCAGTCCGGTCATGAAGAACAGGAAGAATACCACCCAGAACTGCTTGATGCCCTTCTGGCCGCGGCTCATGCCCTGCCAGAACAGACCGAGCAGACCGAGGATGAGTGGCAGGCAGTAGAACACGTTGTGGCCCTTGTTGTTCTTCAGCACGTCAGGCAGCTTCGACTGGTCGCCCAGTCGGGCGTTGTCGATGAACGGGATGCCGGAGATCCAGTTGCCCTTCTCGAGTTCGCCGTTGCCCTGGATGTCGTTCTGTCGGCCGGCGAAGTTCCACATGAAATAGCGCCAGTACATGAAGTTGCACTGATAGCTGAGGAAGAATCGCAGGTTCTCCCACTGCGTGGGAATGGTCACGTAGTCACCCTGACGGTAGTTCGACGGGCGCTGATAGCCCTTGATGCCGCCGAGCCAGTCCTGATAGAACTGCACGTGGTTGGCGCCAGGGTTCTGTGATGGCGAATACATGCGTGGGAACAGCATGTTCTGCGCATAGCGGGGCTTGTCCTTGGTCGAGACGATGAAGTAGCGGTCGGGCTCGTCGGGCGAGGCCTTCTCGCGGCGCTGGTAGATGGGGGCGCCGTCGTCCATCTTGATATGGCCGTCGTTGGTAATCTCATATTCCGACGAGTAGGCCTGGCCCCAAAGCAGCGGGCGATAGCCATACTGGTCGCGGCTCAGGTAGTTGCCCAGCGTAAAGATGTCCTCGGGAGAGTTCTGGTCCATGGGCGGGTTGGCGGCCGAGCGGATGACGATGACAGCATACGTGGAATAGCCGATCATCAGCATCAGCATGCACAGCAGGGCCGTGTTCTTCAGACGTGGTGACACCAGCGGCTGCTGCTTGTAGCGGCGGAACAGCACATAGGCCAGTGCAGCCAGCACGACGATGCCGATGAGCACGGCTGAGAAGCCGAAACCATAGAAAGGCACGCCGAGCAAGGCGAAGGCGATGAGGAAGGCGATGTTCTGGCGCTTCCAGCTCCTCTCCCAGTTGGGGGAGGTCGGGAGGGGGCTGTTCTGCGTTTCATAGATAGCCCAGATGACAGCACCGACGAGCAATACAATATAAATATACAGACCCGTGTTGAAAGGCATGCCGAAGACATTGACGAACAGCAGTTCGAACCATCCGCCGACGGTGATGATGCCGGGCACGACGCCGTAGAGTACGGCTGCCAGGATGACGAACGAGACGATGAGCGCCATGATGGAGCCCTTCAGGTTGGCATTGGGGAAGCGCTTGTAGTACCATACGAGCACGATGGCCGGCAGACAGAGCAGGTTCAGCAGGTGGACGCCGATGGAGAGGCCCGTCATATACATGATGAGCACCAGCCAGCGGTCGGAGTGAGGCTCGTCGGCATGGTCCTCCCACTTCAAGATGAGCCAGAAGACGACGGCGGTGAAGGCCGATGAGTAGGCATAGACCTCGCCCTCGACGGCCGAGAACCAGAACGTGTCGCTGAACGTATAGATGAGCGCTCCGACGAGACCGGAGGCCTCGATGGCCACCATCTTGGCAGCCGAGAGCTCCTCCCAGCGGTCGATGAGCAGGCGGCGCACCAGGTGGGTGATGGTCCAGAAGAGGAACAGGATACACGTGGCCGAGAGCAGGGCGCTCATCGTGTTGACCATGCGGGCCACCTGCGTCGGGTCGCTCGTCAGCTGCGAGAACAGGTTGGCCGTCAGCATGAAGAAGGGTGCACCGGGCGGGTGACCGATTTCGAGCTTATAGCCCGTGGTGATAAACTCAGGACAGTCCCAGAACGAGGCTGTCGGCTCGATGGTGGAGCAATAGACGAAGGCTGCGATAAAGAACGCGATCCAGCCCACGATGTTGTCCACAAGACGGAATTGTTTCATCGTTTGCAGATATGTTTTAACGTTAAAATGCACTGTTTGCGCCTGCAAAGTTACAAAAAAGAACGCATACGCGACAATATGGACAGAATAATTTGCCGTGCCTTAAAGATTTTTAATTTACTTTTTCCTCCAGTCCGCTTATCTTTTCGTTCTTTTTGACTATCTTTGCACTCGGAAAAGACCTAATAAACCGAGAAAATGAAGAGTGAAAAACAAATAGGCGCAGCCGCTGCAGCGTTTGCCGGGCGGTGGAAAGGTCGCGGCTATGAGAAGGGCGACTCGCAGATATTCTGGACGGAGTTGCTGACGGAGGTGTACGGCATAGAAGACCCTTCGACGTTCATCCGCTTTGAGGAACAGGTGAAGGTGGACAAGACCAACTTCATCGACGTTCACCTGCCTCAGACCAAGGTCATCATCGAGCAGAAATCCATCGGAAAGGACTTGCGGGCACCC
>FLNY01003090.1_pt1 | contig 11862 bp, 7 predicted proteins | sample 1140381 | NCBI WGS metagenome assembly FLNY01 (sample SAMEA3878172, study PRJEB12797) | bioreactor metagenome | biome: Moose rumen | place: Sweden | collected 2011-10
CCACGGGAAAGGTCGAGGGAATCAACAACAAGATAAAGGTGATGAAACGAAACGCATATGGATTCAGGGATGACAGGTATTTCACGCTAAGACTCTATGCACTACACGACTGCCGTATCACTCGAAATGTCGGATGAACCATATTTATGTCTGTAAGTTTATATATCTTCGCGCGAGGCGGAGTTACGCCTTGACCGCACTCTTTCACATGTGCACACCGTATGTCTAAAGACAAGACACGTCAGCACACTGGTCAAGTAACACATACGTTCAAATCATATTTCGCACAATATCCCAACACATAATAACATATTAGATGAAAAGCAAGACTGACCCTATGGGAAGAGCCATAGCCGACTTTCACAAGAACGGCAAGTCGGCTAAGCTGAGAGTGTTCTCACCTATGTTCGAAGAGGATGAGATACCGCTGAGAACTCTTTTCCGAGATTACGACTCCATGCCGGAAATTGAGAAAAAAGCACTTGACATGGCAACAGGAAGGATTCTCGACGTAGGAGCGGGAGCGGGTTGTCACTCACTGGTTTTACAGGACAGAGGACACGACGTGACGGCAATCGACATCTCACCTCTCTCCGTCATCACGATGCGTGAGCGAGGAGTCACTAACGTCTTGGAGCAGGACTTCTTCACTCTCGAGGGGCAATACGACACTATCATAATGCTGATGAACGGAATAGGCATCGTCGGCAAATTAAGCAAGATGCCTGAGTTCTTTCAACAGCTCGACAAGATGCTTGCACCCGGCGGTCAGCTTCTCTGTGACTCCTCAGACCTTTGCTATATCTTCGACGGAGACATACCTGAGGACATGGACTATTACGGGGAGCAGTGTTTTCAGATGAGATACAAAGACACCATCGGCTCAGCTTTCCAGTGGCTGTACATCGACATGGACACTCTGAGACGGGTAGCTAACGAGAACGGCTACGACGCTGAGCTATTAATGAGGGGTGAGCACTATGACTATCTCGCTAAGATAACCAAGAAGACAAAGTGACATGAAGACAGAGTATGAGAAGATGCGAAGCGGAGAGCAGTATGACTTCTCCGACCCACAGGTGTCAGGCAGTATCACACGCGCTCAGTCCCTGTGCGCCAGACTACAGCACATGACGATTTCCGACGAGTATTACAGAGAGGTGATAAGTGAGCTGATACCGGGAATGGACAAGACGGCATGTGTCTGTCCACCTTTTCATTGCGACCACGGACACGGCATCACAATCGGAGAGGGCACGTTCTTTGGCTGAATTTATCATCGTGATCTTAACCTATTGTCCACATAACGCAGGAAGTCGCACTCCACGATTCTCAGCTCTCCTCTCACCTTCTCGCTTCCCGGTGTCTTATAGAGATCCAACTCCGTGGCTGGACCGCCGGCCAGCTCGACCACTTGTCCGAAAGCGTCCTTGTCAGTAGAGGCTCCGACTTGTCTGATCGTATATCGTTTCGCTTTGACCGGTTTTTCGATAAACAAACTGACATAGCCTAGTGACTTCGGAGTCTCGCCTTTCCACACGACGACGTCGTCGGCTATCACCTCTATCGGATAGGAGCGTTGTCTCCAGCCTGTCAACTTAATACTGATCTCATCAACAGCAGCCTGTTCCTCCAACTCATAGGTGATCCACGCGGTACTCAGCTTTCCGTCATTTTTCCATTCCGACAGTTCGTTGTCATCCCAGCTGTTCTTGACGTCTTCCTGACGCGCGCCAGCCACGGCGTTTACGATCCTCACACTTTTCTTCTTGTCATAGTATGACGGTGTGGACGGGGTCTCTCCCCTTTCCAGATAAGGCTTCAGATGGTCAGACGACACATACGTTGACAGTCCCGCATCTATTTGTCCAACTGCCATGTGTGAGCTCCATTCGACACAGACATCTTTCATGTCTATGGCTTTAGCCGTAAGACGTATCTTACCCGACTTCGTCGTTGACCTCACCAACACCCTTCCGACACCTGCCTCGACAGGCAAGACGTCAGAAAGGATATAATTATCGCCATCAGGACTCTTGGCTATTCCGCCTCGCCATTCCGCCTCGCCGTCAAGACTCCAATGGATGAAACGGTTGTCCAGAGGACATCTCACATTATTCTCATCAACAACCTCCACCTGAACAATAGCGAGGTCTGAGCCGTCAGCGATCATACCGCCATCCGGGTTCTGTATCAGGGAGACGTTGAGATGGTGAGGAGCGCCTGCGGTCACGTGGGAAGCCTCAGACTCTTTTGTGCATCCGTCGTCAGCGTATCCTACCGCATTGATTTCTCCCGACTTCCATTTTACATCTTTAAATGTATGTAAGAAGGAATAGTCTCTCTTATCAGAGCGTCCAACAGACTCACCGTTGACAAACAACTCGACGACAGGAGATGTTGACACCACATAGACATCCTTCACTATGCCTTCCTGGTAATTCCAGTGTCCAATGATGTGACTTGCCTTATGGTGCACATCAACCCATGAGTTCCACATCACCTGATTGGCAAAGAACGCATCTTTCTCTATACGCATGGCATCAACCACACCACTCGTCCTGTAATTCATCTCTGAACGTCCATGAGTGTTCGTGTCCGAGAATATTATCTTCACTCCACCTGATGACACCCTGGTTCCCATACCCGGACGCACGACATAATAATCATGCCAACGTGCGATCTGTTCTATTGTCAGGTCGTCTTGATTCCTGTTATAAGCCTCAGCTGACGCTTGACGATACAACGGTCCTGCTCCGGCCTGATGGAAAGGGTAGGAGTAATTGTCCCAATACATCCTATAACCCTCATCACGACAATACTCCATGGCCCACATAGGATGTTTGCCGGACTTGTTGATGTAGAGCATCTCGCCACCATACTCAGCCTCATCAATGTCCAACATCTCACGGGAGCCTATAGCACGTCCGCCATGCGGATCGTATTTGTCACGGATGGCGACCAGCTCCAACATGTGCTCACGGGATATGGACTCGTTGCCGCCCTCATAAAAGAGTATCGAAGGATTATTTCTGTTATACACGATAGCGTCACGCATCAGCTCTGTTCTTTGTGTCCAATGACGTCCGACGACATCCTTCTCAGCGTCACCGGCAGGCATCGCCTGTATCAGTCCGACACGGTCACACGACTCGACATCCTGACGAGATGGTGTGACATGCATCCATCGCACCACGTTTCCGCCAGACTTCACCATGAGGCTATTGCTGTAATCAGACATCCAAGCCGGGACGTCAATACCGACAGAAGGCCATTCGTTGCTGCTACGTTGCGCATATCCGTGAACCATGAGACAACGGTCGTTCAGCCATATCTTGCCCTCGCCGAAGCGAGTCTTACGGAATCCTGTCTTCGTACACACCTCATCACACTTCCTGCCGTCAACGGTAAGGCAGGTTTTTACCGTATACAGATAACCATATCCCCAAGACCAGAAATGTACTTCTCGCATCAGCTTCTTAGCCGACAGGGTGAGCGTGTCTCCCGCTGACACATCGACAGTCTTGCCGTTGCATCTCATGACTGTCTTCCCGTCATTGTCAATTACCTCGACACCAAGAGACACACAGTGTCTCACGTCGGAACTGTTGACAACCTGAGACTCCACATTGACTGTCACCGTCTTTTTCCTGATGTCATAATCTGTTCCATATACATAGACTCCTGTGGTTCCAAGGTCACTCATGAGAGGAAGGGTCTGATACACCTTATCCTTAACGTGGAGCCAAACATTCTTTGGCAAACCTCCCATATTCATGTTGAAGTTCTTGTTATTCCACTGATACGTGGCAGGCAATAGAGTGTTATTGGGCAGTCCGTTGCCATCAGACACAGACTCACCGTCAGTGCTCGCCCCCCGCTCCTTATACGCCCAGTTATTGTCTGTCAAAACCTCAAGCACATTCTTTTCGCCGAAAAAGACGAATGGGGTGAGGTCAAATCCGAAAGCCATCACTCCATTCTCGTGCAAGCCGACAAAATGTCCGTTAAGCCAAACCTCGGCGGCCTGTCGCGCTCCCTCAAACTCGATAATCAACTTTTTGTCTCTCCACTCCGAAGGGACATCGAACGTCTTAATGTAACGACAAGTGTCGTCTGGCAGTTTTGCTATGCCCACACGATAGGCATAATCCTCGTTCCACGCTCTCGGAAGAGTCACACTTGCCTGTCTCTTTCCGTCAACTCGCGCGTTCTCCGGATAAGACAGCTGCCAGTTACCATTAAAATTGTATCTGGACGTTTGCTGTGCAGCCACAAGGGCCGCACAGCAATACATACCAAGAGTTATCAAACACTTTAATCTCATTATCCACACGTTATTTCTCCACGAACACTTTCTTACCATTGATCACATAAACACCAGCATTTCTGATTGTCGCAACGCGTGTTCCGTTAACATCGAATATCACGTCATTCTCCTCGACACTGTCAACACTTATCTTTGAGATGTAGGTAGGGTCAGCCACGATACGCAGAATTCCGTCTGTAGTGAGCGTGCTGGCATCCCAGTTCCATCCTTCCTTAGGCTGTTCAGGACTGAACGTGATGTCACCGCTTATGCTCACGCTACCCGTGCCAGTAAACACTTTTATCTCCACATTGTCGTCATAAGTGTAGGTGTCAGTAAGAGTCACGACATTTATAACCGGAGAGAACATCTTCACGTTACCTGTAACGTCGAAGGCGTCAGAGTTGGTCGTTGCAGAGTAAGTACGAGTACGTACACGCAACTCACCGCCATTGTTGATAGTAAGGTTACCATTAACCTTCATTGTGCCAAGCAGTATTGAAGTTCCTCTTCCAGCTCCGAGTGTTCCGCCAGCGTTTACGACAACATTATTCACATATCCTGTTCCCTCAAGCGTACCACCTGAGCGCACTGTAATAGTACCTGTTGTTATTGGGGTCGTCGTGTTCTTAGTCTCCACAGTACCAGAGTACACATTCAGCGCACCTGCACTCGCTCCTGTGAGAGTCAGTCTTCCATCACCATATTTATTAAGTGTCGCAGAAGAGTTGAACACACCGGCGAAGGTGTCATCCTTACCAAGATATCCGACATTCCACGTACCAGTAGACAACGTACAGTCTGAGGCTGATGAGCTAAGAGAGCCAATCTTATGTGAGTAGTTATACTCAGACTTCTCAGAGTTAAGTCCTGCGACATAAACACCAGCGTCGAGCTTGAATGTGGCATTTGACATGTTCATTGCCTGACGAAGCCTGAGCTGTCCTGATGTCACCTCGTATGTTCCCTCAAACTTAGAGCAGTCAGTGTAGACGTCACCACGTACATAAGGGAAACTGATCTTATACGTTCCCTTTCCGAGAAGAGAGCCCATGACCTTGCAACGGCTTCCGCCACCAACTGTGAGAGTCTTTCCCTCATCGATAGCGATGACATTCTGAAGACTTGGCACAGCACTTGATGAGTTATTGTCGAAGATTTGAATCTTTGTGTTGCCTGTCACACGGATAGGGCTCGTTGACTTACCGAATGTAGTGTTCCAGCATCCCATAGCGAGAGTACCACCCTCGAGGATTGTTCCCGCCCAAGTGTTATTGCCGGCGTAAGTGATGTTAAGCTGTCCACTGCCTGTCTTTTTCAGCACACCGTCACCCTTGATGATTCCCTTCAACGAGGTTATTCCCGCCTTCACGTTTATCGTAGCAGTGTCGGACAACGTCACTCCTCGGTCTGTAGCAGTATTAGTATTCTCAACAATGAGTACGGCCTTACCGATTCTCAGATTTGAAGCGTCAGATGAGGCTGCGCCGAAAGAAGACACGATGCCTCCGTCAGCAAGCTCCTTCACAGTCACTGTACCCGCGTTGATTACAGTAGCACCTGTGTAGTCAGACTTAGTGATATTCAGATTCAGCTTACCTGAGCCGTTCTTCACCAACATGCCAGAACCAGAGAAACCACCGTTACCATTGAATGTGTATGTGTTCTCAGTGTCTACCTCCACCTTAGAGACCGGCATGAGGTCATTGACGACGACCGTCTTCTCCTTAGCCTCATCGCCGAAATACAGTCCATCATTTGCCACAAATGTGGTAGCCTCATCGTCCTTTGAGAAGTTAACAGTCTGGTAGTCCCACTCAGAGCTTTCCTCCGCAGTCCAGGCAACATCCTGACTAGCTTCACGCTGAGCGTTGATTCTCAACCATATCGCACCATCGTCATTGAGCACGTTGTAGGACAAGCCTACGAGACCTCTTACGCTGAAGTTGGTGAGATCGCCGCTGAACTCGCCGCTATATGCGATCAGCTTATACATACCGCTGACAGGATTAGAGGAGTTGATAGTGAAAATCACAGGAGCTGACACCTTCAAGTCACCCACGACATTGACGAGAGCTTCGTCATCGATGTTAATCTCGACATAAGCTTTTTTGTCGAAGCTCAATCCTTTCTTGAAAGTCAGAGTGGAAGAAGGCATGATGCGTCCACCCTCATAGTTCATGGCGCCTTCGAATGAGACATTATTAACAGAGCCGGATCCTGACAATGTTCCACGAGCTCTAACCTCAGTGTCACCCGTAATCTCCCCGTCCACCTGCAGCGTACCCTCTGAGATATAAGTGACACCTGTTGATGTGTTGTTGCCTGAATATACAAGCGTCCCCTGCTGAGACTTCCAGAAATCGCCTGAGCCTGCGATATCTCCACTCAGTCGTATTGTTTGTCCGTTCACCGGCATAGCATAGATTTTACCTGGCCTAGCACCGTCGGTCATACTGAAATCGCCGTGTCCGAACGTAAGGTCGAAGAGAACGCTCTTACCGTCTTGATATGATGACGCAGTGGCATGATCATAGTTTGTCCATGAACCGTCAGACTTAGCCACGAGGTCTGTGACCATACATGGAGGAAGCTGAGGGCGAGGCATGTCATATCCCAAGTAGAAACCTGGGTCAGGAGACTGATAATAGCCCTTTGTAGTACAGTCACCTCGGTAATGTGGATCCTCCTGAAGACAATAAATATTATCCACGTTAGTAGTATAGTCAGTAGTGAATCCCACGATTCCCGTATTCACGCCATTGACTACCCTATTAAGAATCAGTTCCTCACGCCAGTCGCCGATAATATCGCCCCAGAACTTACCACGTTTAGAGTTGCTTGACTGGATAGTCCATCCGGACTCCTTAGCCATCTCTATCAGACGTCCGTTCTTGTAGTCTCGTATGTCAGCGTTGTATCCGTTGCCGTCAGGAGAGTCCACACGCTCGCGGTCGAGCTCACCGTCCCACCAGATACCTTCCGTCGGGAAATAGCCGATCATACCGTCAATCTTATCACCTTTAGCGTCATAAATCTGATAGCCGTCCATAGTGGAGAACATCTCCCATCCCAGATGGCTGGCGTCGAGATCCATACACTCACCACGCCCTACGTCACCCACGGCGCTGAGATACCATTTCTTAATAGCCTCGCCCGTACCCGCATCAAAGAGTATTTGACCGAGCAGGTCGCCGGCATACTGTTGAACAGAGAAAGTCTCCAGACCCGGACGCTCAGGATCAATATCGGAAGTTCTGTGTCTGTCTCCGTGAGCTATACCAGAATTGTAGAGAGTATTTCCGTCGTGATCCATACAATACGCACCACTACTCATCTCATCTTTTCCGTCTCCGTCCGCGTCAAGTATTCTGATCTGATGAAAAGTAGAGCCTCCGGTGTTCTTCATAAAAAGCTGATGCCAGTTCTTAGCCGTTCCGGAAGAGAAGTCAAAAGCGAAAGCCGAGTTACGATACTGATGAGCACCTGATGACGTTCTCGTGTGCCACTCCATGACTATCGCCGGGTGAACACCGTCATGGTAGAATATTCCGACATGTCCCACATGCTTGTTATACTCGTCACCCATCAAAGAAGCCTTATTAGTTCGGTTATACGCATTATCGTATTGCTGCTCCACGCTGGCTTTCTCCGCTCCGGTAAGTCCATTAATGACAGTGAAATACTTAGGCGGATTAACAGTAGACTGGCTGTTGTAATCGATTATACCGTCATTGTCAGTGTCACCCGTCAGGCTGCCGTTGACATACAGTCCCCAGGTGTTATTCTCCTTGTCCCAGAAACGTGTACCGTCTGAAGTCTGCACAAGCACCTCGCCATAACCGTCACAGTCGATGTCATAAGCGCAGATCTGGTCGTCCTGACCGCTTGAGCTTGACTCATTCGGTCCGAGGTCTACAGTCCAGAGGTACGTACCATCAGCGAGGTAAGCCTCAATATAATGTCTGTCAGAACTTACAGAGTTTCTGTCCACCACGTAATCATACTCACCATTGCCGTCAAGGTCGACAGGCCAGCAGTACTTTGTGCTCACATCCTCATTGTTAAGAGGCCCACCCTTGAACGCTATCTCCATATATATATTACGCAGAGACTGGCTCTTGAACTTAAACGGCACGCTCAGCTCAGACTCACAAGTAGACGAGCCGGAACCGGTGACCAATTTCACAGCCACCTCAGAGCCGACAGGAATGACGCTCGTAGTAGTCTTATAGTTGGTGTTAGACAAAGGAGTGCTGTTCAGCTTTGAGAATGTTGACTCCCCGTTCTTCTTAAGATAAATGTTATAACTTGCGTTCTCAGGCTCCTGTGACAGTCTTCGCCAGGACACGAGCACATTAGACCCGCTCTGTACAGCTACGACACCTCTTCCCAATGTCTGCTGAATACGCTGAGCGTCTGACTGAGAGACCGAGAGAAGGGAAAGGAATAACGCACCAAGGCTTCTTTTCCCTATTCTTCTTAATTTGTTCCTACATTTCATAATTATATATCTTATTGTTTTTTGCTGGTGGCAAAGATATGTGAATGGACAGATGACCTTGGTAAAAAACTATGTTGATATGTACAAAATCGTCCCAACGCATGTTTTTGATATAATTTTATTGTATTTTAGCGACAATTTCACACAAAACACAGCTTTTTCTCTTTTAAACTATGAACGTGAAAATACTCGCGATACCCATCAGAATAACATTTTTGCTTTTATTGTGCATAAGTGCGTATGCGCAAAAGACTTTGTTGAATAACATCATGTACCGCGAGCTATCCACCAGTGACATTCTGCCGACCACAAACATAGCCATGATTATGCAAGACCGTAATGGCTATCTCTGGTACGCCACAAACGGAGAGGGTCTATGCAAAGACGACGGCTATAATATTAAGGTATATAACAGTCACGGCTATGGCAAGGATGTCATGCAGAGTGACGAGGTGAGCTGTCTGTGCGAGGACAAGAAGGGAAACATCATCTTCGGAACAAGAAAAGGCCTGTACAAACTGAATGTAAAAGACAACAAGATAAGCAGAATAGAACACAACCTGTTCAACAGGAAGAAGGTCAACTGCCTGGCATGCGATGACAAGGGACAGATATGGGCGGGGGCGGCTCAGTCACTCATCAGGTTCGACCAGAACGGCAAGTTCGTAAAGGAGTACTATATCGGAGACAACAGACGTCAAGAGGTGAAGGAAATCATCATCGACTCGAAAGGCACACTATGGCTCACGATACTTCGAGGCGGCATCGCCACTCTTGACAACAAAACAGACACTATCACGCAAAGGCCATGGAATCTGCCCGTGGCGGCGAGCTACATGGTGGAGAACACACGTGATGGCTTCTTTTGGGTTGGCACATGGGGAATGGGAATCGTCAGATACAAAGCCGACGGAACCATCATCCTTCAAGACACGCCTACATCACTCAGCCAGTTCGGGCTGGAAGTCAACAACATGATTATAGACACGACACACAATGTCATGTGGGTCAGCACCATGGATAACCTATACGCCTACAGCACAGACAACAACAGACTGACTCTTCTGAGCACTAATGGTTTCCTTCCGCAGGAAAAGAAACTGATCGGGAAAATCACACGTGACAGATACGGAAACATATGGGTGCCGGGCATGTCGTCGAAGACGTTCTGCCTGACATGGAACAGCGGTGGCATAAGACGAGACGACGTGCATGTGATGACTGAGCGCAATGAATACAAACTGATGGCGGATAAGATTATCAGGGAAGGTGACTACTTCTGGATTTATCAACGACGCACGCGCCTGTCACTCTACAACATGAGAAGCGGGGAGATTACGTTCATGAACACGAACGCCAAGCCTGTTCCTCTTGCCACACAGAAAGCGATAACAAAGTATATGGACGGGGATGGAGTATGGTCATGCGACGGCAAACATCTTATTCATATATGGCACAAGGGAATGGATATCTATTGGGAAGAGGACACGCTGGGCAAGACACCTAATTACATCTCCGCTCTCAATGACCTCGGAAACGGAAAGCTTCTGATTGGCACTGAGAAACAAGTTCTTAGATATGACTATCGTTCTCACAAGATAGAGACGCTGAAAGACTCAACAGGAACGATACACAGTATCGCTTGGGGAACGAAGGGACTGGAATACTCGACGACCCCCACAGACCTACCCTCATTAGTGGACAAACACGGACACCTGTGGACGCTGACGGAGAAAACACTGACGGAGACTAACCCTAAGACCGGTGCGTTCAGGGTCATCAAAGCAGAGGACAGAAACATCAATGTCGACTGCTTCACTGATATGACACTGGCAGGCGACAGTATATGCGTGGGAGGAACTGGTGCCTTTTTCGTCATAGCGCCATGCATGGAGCTTGACAAGAAAAACAAACACGTAAGCATCACACTGGCCGACTCCACCCACCTCACCACACTCAACCATGCGCACTCCAAAGAGATACAGTTCGCATACAGGTTCGTGAGACAGTCTTTGTTCAAGTCTCTGTATGACGCCGAATGGATATACTTGGACAAGGGAGTGAACGAGATATCATACGACGGCGTCAATGACGGTGACTATATACTCGAGGCAAGATGCACAGACGAGTACGGCAACTGGTCTGACATACAGTCCATCACAACATTCTCCATTCCATCACCACTCTACCGACGCTGGTACTCAATATGCATCTATCTGATTCTCACATCTTCAACCGTTTTTTTTCTTATCAAGAAACGTAGAAAAGACACACAAGACACCACGCCGGCTGACACCGTAGACAACCCAACTATCCCTTCCAACAGCGATAAGCATATCACACGTCTGGACAAGGAAGCCATACAGTTTAAGAAACAGGTGACAGCTCTCATCAAACAGAATCTTGACAATGCAGACTACGACAGCGTACAGCTCGCCAACGACATGAACCTCAGCAGATCAAACCTTTACAGAAAGTTCCAAAGATATTCTAACGTATGCTCACCATCTGAGTATATCAGGAATATGAGACTGGAGGAGGGACAAAGACAACTGAGAGAGACTTCACTATCCATCACTGAGATCTCTTACAACGTCGGGTTCAGCTCATCACAGTACTTCGCCAAGTGTTTCAAGGACTTGTACGGGATGACTCCCAAGGAGTACCGCTCATCACACGACTAAACTACAACAGACACATAAACCGGAGTGACTATGACGTTTGGTCTTAGCCACTCATAACTTAACGCTCTCATGACCGTGTCATGTTTTCTGAAACATGGAAACAAAGACAAAGCACTGACACACAACAAAAACAAGCCGTACATCACAGCAGAGGACAAGTGGAAAAACGGACAGTTTGAGGTATAACCAAATTTCCTATGCCTATTTTTTACTATTACTGTCCGCTAAACATTAAAGCTCCATCAAAAAATTAGGGCTGGCACTTTGTATTGGTGTCAGCCCTTTTTAGTTATCTTTGTAGTTGACAAGAAAACAAACATAACCATGGGCAAAAGTACACATTTTTTCGGACAGCCGGTGTATGG
>FLNY01000221.1_pt1 | contig 11860 bp, 9 predicted proteins | sample 1140381 | NCBI WGS metagenome assembly FLNY01 (sample SAMEA3878172, study PRJEB12797) | bioreactor metagenome | biome: Moose rumen | place: Sweden | collected 2011-10
CTTTATGAGACTCCGAGATTGCCTTTCACAGACTTAATTCTCTTTTTCACACTTGCTCGATTTTACAACCGAAGCAAAGGCTTGTCTTTTTCAGTGCGTCACTTCCAATATGTCAAAGATCTTATCTTTCTTTTTCTGCTTTAGCGCGTTAGGCGCATTTGCAAGGACAAAGTTAAGAAGAAATTTTGAATTCTCAAAATTTTTCTCAAACTTTTTTTCAAAGTTGCTGCTCTTTTCAGTTCAGCGCCCCGTCCTTTCCGAAAGCGAGTGCAAAGGTAGAGCACAAAAACTTAACTTGCAAGAATACACATGAAAAAGTTTTGTTAAAGAGTGTTATAGGGTTGAGAATGAGGGTGATAGAGGATGGAATGAATGATGACAAAATGTGAGCCTTATGCTTAGCGATTAATCTTGGGGAACGCACACGGGGCGAACAAAGAAACCAGCTTCACGAGACCTGTAGTACGAGGTGTTAACATGGGACGAATGGAAAGTGATGCCGTGAGCACTGTTAGCAAATGTGGCAAAAAGACTCGAGGACCAGTAGTAGCCGTAGGAACCTATGTTGTAGCCAGAGGAAGTACCACCTGCGGACAAGAAGACCGAATTGGAATTAGTCTTGCTTTGGACAAGGTAGCCATTGACATGTTTCTGCGTAGTCCATGTCCAAGTGCAGTTTCTGTACAACTCTTCGAATTCTTTGATGGTGGGCATGCGCCAAGGGCCACCAAGGAGGACGTGGGCTACGTCGTCTGCAGGGTCGAGGGTGATCTTGTCGTCGTAGAAGCCTTCGTTGCCAAGGAGGCTGGATTGGGATTGGGAAACGTATTTGGTGAGTTTATCGTAGTTACCTTCACACCATTTGTAGGTACTCCAATCGTAAGTTTCTTTTGTCTCGGTCTCGCCCCAAGCGTAGTGGTCGCCATAATCCTCGGGTGCAGTGGTGCCAAGGTTGAACGATGCCCAAAGGAGTCCGCTGGGTAGTCCGAGGTCGACGGCTTCGGGGATTGAAAGAATGCTATCGACAACGACAGGAATTATGACATCTGTAGAGTCGGTGGAGATAGGGTCGGATGCAGAATTGTCGTCATCGTCGCAAGCGGAGATCATTAAGGTGGAAGCCAAAACTGACAATGTGGCTAAAGCCAAGGCAAGGAAATATTTTTGCATATTAATTAATTGTTATTGGAGAAATTGCATAGAAAAATAGCCCACAGCATAAGATGTATGCTGTGGGCTATAAGATGAATTGTGCGACAGAGTTCGTCTGCCGACAATATGTTTTTAACTATAAAATTGCTTGCTTGCTAACATTTTAATTGAGAAATAAAATGTAAATGATGTGGTGGGTTAAAGATACGGAGAAAGCAAAAAATCACATGGGAATCTTGACAAGTACGGGCAGATGGTCGGAATAGCCTCCGAGATTGTCGACGGAATAGTTGTAGCGTCGGCCGATGTAGGTACGTTTGGGTTTTTGACCTGGGTACAAGTCGTCATCTTCGAGCAGGTAGGGAGCACGGAAGACGCTAAACTTGGGTCGGGAGACATGGCAAGTGCCTTGCGAGACGATGATGTGGTCGATGGTTTGCCAACGACCTTTGTATCGATAGGAAAAATCTTGTGTATCGGCGGATAGGTTGAGTAGGTGACCGACATTGGTAAGGGTGCGAGCACCGAGTATGTCGGTTATGGCTTCGCAGTCGGCAGTGTCGTTAAAATCGCCTAAGAGGACAATCTGAGCGTTTCGGTTGATAGAGAGTAGTGAGTCGCAGCTATGGCGGACGCGTGCGGCAACGTGGTTTCGTTTCCAAACCGACTCTTTGGCACCAGAGTATTTGGAGGGCCAATGGTTCATCATGACGTGAACGGTGTCGGAGGTGGTGCGGAGGCGGAACTTGGCGTAGAGGACATCGCGTGTATGTAGTCCGCTATCGGGCTTGGAGACGAAGATGGGATAGGAGCCGATAAGTTCGACACGCTGAGCGTCGTAGAGTATGGCCACGCCTATGCCGCGCCCGTCGGGTGTGGGGTAGGCTATGGATTTGTAGGCGACATATTTGTTGCTTAGCCCCGTCTCGTTGGCTAAGACATTGGTGGCTTGCAGACCTTCTACTTCGCACAGCCCGACGATGTCGGGTCGGACGCGTCCGCCAGCAGAGGTGATGACGCGAGCCAGGCGGCGTGCTTTGTTCATCATGCGAGGGAGTGTCCAGTGGTAGACTCCTTCGGGCGTGAAGTCGTCGTCGAAGCGAGTGGGGTCGTCTTCGGGGTCGAAGAAATTTTCGACGTTGTAGCTCATGATGACGAGTGTGTCATGAGCCGTGAGAGTGGAAGAGTTTTGAGACTGGTTTAGAGTGGTTGGACGCTGCGACTTGCATGCCGAGAGAGCGAGGCAGGCGATGGAGAGCAGATATACTATATGTTTTTTCATTTGGCAAAAAGAATCATTTTGAGAGTTGGAGAGCTCCCATGCTTATGCTATCGGCAAGCGAGCGGAGCGAGCCCTCGAAGTCGTAGGGATAGAGAGTGGCGAGCGAAGCATCGGCTGTGTGGTAAGCTGGGCTGCTCTGTTTTAGGTGCAAGTCGCGATTCTGCCTATTGGCAAAACGTGCATCGGTGGCAACTTGACAATTGAGGAAATGAACAGTGTCGGAAGCTACGACATCTTTTTTTGACGTGCGGAGCAAGGAATGGCTTATGAGCGAAAAGCCCGAAACGATGGAGTCTACAATGACTTCATCGTCGAGATTGCCCATAACAATGGAATTGACAATGGATACGTTGAAGTCGGAATCGGCACTATGTCGGACGCTGACCGAGGGCGTGTGGCGGTAGTCCCATGCATAGTAGTTGGAGATCGTGACGTGGGCAAGGCTCAGAGAGCCGCCATGTATGCTGACGGCCGACTCGCCGCAGTTGATTACGATGCTATTGGAGAGGGTGAGCGAAGCGTCGGTTGCACTGATGCCACTTTTAGAGACGTCGCGAATGAGTAGTCCGTCGGCAACGAGTTCGGCAGCGGAGTCGACAGAGAGTGCGTGAGTGGGGCAAGCTATGTCGGCATTGGAGATGGTGGCTTTGGCACCACGACAAAGGTAGATGCCGTCCCACTGACCAGGAATGTCGGCATAGTAGGAGTCGGAGCGTTGCTGGCAGAAGACGATTGGACGACTTTTGCTGCCCACCACAGTTAGGTTGCCACGCGAAATGAGCTTTGCCGAGTTGGCAAAGATGACTTTGGCACCATTGGAGATGGTTAGCGATGAGCCTTTCTCAACAACGACAGAGTCGGCAATAAGATAGGGAATGCTGTCTTGGCTCCACTCGGTGGGGGTTGTCAGAGCTCCCGAAACGACGTGTCTGTTTTGCAATATGGCGCGGAGCTGCACTGTCCAATGCTTGTTGCCACTGCGTGCTGACAGGCAGTCGGTCAGGCGTTGAGTTGCCAACCCAGTGTTGATATAGTTTGCTTTGAGTGCGACGAAAACGATAAGGCTGTCGGAAGCACGAAGCCTTACATTGTCGGCATACGTTTCGGCGCCATTGACATTGACCATAAAGGGCGAAGCCTCGGCACCGGTCAAAGATACATTGTCGATGGTGTAGTCTTCGTTGGACTGATTATAGAGAGCGATACGCAGAGTTGGCGTGACGTAGCCAACTGGGATGGTGTCGAAGCTGATGGTGTCGGCAGACCATGCGAGACTACTCTGGTCGGAGGGGTGGGCAGAGAAGTCGCGTTCGCACGAAGCCAAGCTAAGTAACAAAAAAAGGGTTGTAAGGGTTCTTATGTACATAGGGACAGTTGTGGCGTCTGACACAAGCAAAAGTAGCTAAAATTAACTATTGACATACACAGACATACGGCCTAACTTCGCGACATCGCGATACAAGACACACTTATTTTTTTAAACAGATGGAAAAAATAGCTATGCTGTGTGTGTCGGCAATGGTGGTTTGCGTAGCGAGTGCGCAAAACATTGAGAACGACAGCATAATGAACGAAAGCCCCATTGACCTTGAACAGGTGGTGGTGACGGCCACACGAACGGCCAAGAAGCTAAAAGATGTGCCAGTGCTGACACAAGTCATATCGAAAGCAGACATTGAGCGACGGGGCATAAACAATGTTCAAGATTTGCTGACACAAGAAGTCCCAGGGCTGGAATTTCAGGAGGTGGGCTACGGCACCAGCATCAACTTGCAAGGGTTGGGAGCTAAGCACATACTCATTCTTGTAGATGGCGAGCGTTTGGCTGGCGAAAATAGTGGCAACATTGACTATCAGCGCATCAACACGATGGGCATTGAGCGCATAGAGATTGTCAAAGGAGCGTCGTCGGCACTCTATGGTTCGGGAGCTATGGGTGGCGTGATAAACATTATCACGCGCAAAGCTAAGCGGAACGTGGAGGTAAGTGCACAGGCGCGCTATGGCGAGCGCAGCGAAAAAAACTTCGACGAGAACCCGAAAGATGGCAGCCAGTATAAGTATAGAAAACATTTGGACAAGCCCAACTTGTCGACATCGCTTTCGTTGGGCTTGCGGTTGGGGTCGCTCACGTCGCAGACCGACGTGGCCTACAAGAGTGCAGATGCCTATCAGCTATACGACCGCAAAGGAGTCGTGAAGCACTATAAGGTGGCTAATGTGACAGTGGAGTCGCCCGTCTCGACAACACCGACCTCGGTTAGTGGCTATGAGGACCTGAACATTAGCGAAAGGCTTACATATAAGCCAGTGGAGAACCTGACCCTTCGCGCTCACGTAAGTCATTATGAATTAAATAGATATGACTTTGTGGCCGACAATATTTATGAACAAAACGAAGACATTGCTTTTGGAGGGTCGGCAGAATGGCAAATGAGCGAAGAACAGACCTTGGGAGCATCGATGCATGTAGACAGATATAGTCGTTATGACAAGTTTGAGCGCAAAGCTGGGCGAAATCTTGATTACGAGAATAATATTAGTCAGCCACGCTTGGCGTATACGCGACGCATCGGAGAACACAACACTTTTACGGTAGGAGCCGAAGGCTACGTAGAAGAGCTCTATGGCAACAGATTTAACGCATCGTCGGCCTACGAGACGAAAAAACAGTGGATGACAACACTATATGCGCAAGACGATTGGGACATAACGGATGTATTTTCGGTTGTCGTGGGTTTGCGTGCCGACTACCATAAAGAGTATGAACTTAACGTGACGCCAAAGATTTCACTTATGTATAAGCCCTACGCCGTTAGAGTGCCTATTCGCTGGAGACTAAATTATGCAATGGGATTTCGTTCGCCGACACTCAAAGAGCTATATATGAACTGGGACCACTTGGGAATGTTCTGGATGTATGGAAATGCGGACTTGAAACCCGAACACAACAACTACGTTTCACTATCGGCAGAGTATGCATGCAAAGTAATCAACGTGAGCGCAAACGTATACTCTAACTGGTTTAAGGATAAGATTGAGGGCGTGTGGAAGACGGGCGAAAACGGCATGCAAGAATACCACTATACCAACCTCCAAAAAAGTAGGCTGACAGGCTTTGAGCTGATGCTTCGCGCCAAGATAGGCAATCATGCCGACCTATACACATCGTACAACTACCTCTACACATCGAAAACAGATGGATACAGACTGACAGCGGCAGCGCCACACAGTGCAACATTTAGACTCGAAGGAAATAGTCATGCTGGGCGTTTTGCGACCATAGCAAACATACAGGTTAGCCTGACGGGTAGCAAAGATTATAGCATTGCCGACACGTATACGCAAGATAACACACAGATGAGCTATAGTGCCGACGACTTCTACGATGCACATGTGGACGCATTCGCCTTGTGCAACCTTAGTGTGGCACAAATGCTTGGCAATCATTGTCAGCTAACGGCAGGACTGAACAACCTTTTTGACTATCATGCCGACGTGGTGTCGTTTAATAGTTCAACGTCGCCCGGCAGACGATATTTTGTGTCTGTACAAATCAATTTCTGACAAAAACTTCACTTAATAAATAAAAACAACCTTAGTAATGAAAAAAACGCTTTTGTTGCTATCGTTGCCAATTGCGTTGTGCTTTGGCGCATGCGACGACGACGATGACAACACGACAACACAAAACGAGATCGAAAACGTCGTTGGACTAATCAGGTCGGGCGATGAATATCAACTCTATCGCGAGACAGACTATGGCGACGACTGGATATACGTTAGCTTGGCAAACGTCGACACAGTGGCCGTGAGCGAAGACACACACAAAGAGAGCACAGAATGGGACGTGGCTTTCAACCGATACAACATCCGCACCAATAGTGGGCTTAGTGGCTCGGGCAACGGTGGTGCACTGAAAACCGACTTTACGAGCTTGAGCCTATGTACGGCAGTGCCCGAAGGTGCGACGTTTGCAACCGACACTGTCGTGTCGATAACTGCTTCTTTTTCGCTCAGCACAGTAACGGCAACAACAGGTCCTGCAACAATGGAATCGACAGCCAACACTGTTCTTGCCGAGGCAATGGCATTCGCAGGTCCGCCACCATCGTACACACCCTCGAAAAATGTGTTTATAATCCGCGCTGCCGACGGAAAGACTTTTTACAAGTTTATGGCAGTAGGTTTCTACAACGATGAGGGCGAAAGTGGCTACTATAGCTTCAAGCTTGAAAAACTATAATGCGTAAATTTCATCGTTGGGTAGGGCTGATTTTCTCAGTCTTCATCATAGTTTTTTGCTTTTCGGGTATCATGCTCAACCATCGGCATGCGCTTCGGCATGTCGATGTGTCGCGCAGTTGGTTGCCAAAGTCGTACGGCATAAAAGATTGGAATAATGGCATTGTGCGTGGCACGCTACAACTTGGCGACAGCCTACTTGTCTATGGGATTGGAGGCGCATGGGTAACCGACAGCACCATGCAGAGCGTGCGAACCGACAATGCAGGAATCGAAAGCGGAGCCGACTGCCGACGTGTAAGCCACGTGGTTATGTCGACCGACAGCACTCTATGGCTTGCAGCTGGCTACGATGCCTATTGTCGCAGGCTGAACGACTCAAAATGGCGCAAGGTTGACCTGCCCGGACACTCCGAGAGGTTAAGCGACGTTGCAGTGCATGCCGACACTATTGTCTTTCTCTCGCGCTCAGCAGCGTACGTAGCAACAGCCCCACAATATAAGTTTTCACAGTTTACACTGCAAGCACCCGAAGGCTACGAGCCTCGCGTCAGTTTGTTCAAGACAGTATGGATGCTACACAGTGGCGAACTCTTTGGCATTGTAGGACGAATAGTTGTCGACATTGTAGCAATTGTCATAATAATTCTTTGCATAACAGGCATACTTTTCTTTTTCTTGCCATACGCCGTTCGACACGACCGACGTAAAGGGCTTAAAGGAGGTGCTACAAGGAAAGCAAAGCAATTGGCGCAAAGCATAAAGTTGCACAACAAATTTGGTCGACGACTAATTGTACTAACAACTTTAATTGCCATTACTGGCACGTGTTTGCGTCCACCCTTGATGATACCTCTCGTCATGGGCTCTACAAGTCCCCTACCCTTTACGGCACAAGATTCGCCAAACCCATTTGCCGACAAGCTGCGTGCCATACGTTGGGACGAGACAGCTCAAACGTGGTACATGTCCACCTCCGAAGGCTTCTATCGGATTGCCGACCTCACGACCCGAGTCCGTCCCGAAGCCATAGTGCCGTCGCCTCCTATTAGCCCCATGGGCATAACAGTCTTCGAACAAACAGACTCTGCACAATGGCTCATTGGGTCTTTTAGCGGACTCTTTGTTTGGAATCCAGAATCGGCTTCCGTCAGCGACTACTTCACAGGCAAGACATACGAACGTCCAAGCGGTCGCCAAGTTGGTAATCACATGGTGGCAGGCTATAGCCACGAACTCGGTGGCGCAGTGTTTGAGTATGACAATGGACTCCCAAACCTCCCTATGCCCGAAATATTTAAAAGTCAACCTATGTCTCTTTGGAACTTTGCACTCGAGCTACATGTCGGACGGTGCTACTCGCCATTCCTTGGTCCGCTGTCCGACCTATTCGTGTTTATTGCAGGCTCACTGCTTACCGCACTGCTAATAACAGGCTACATACTCTACAACCGTAGCCATAAAAAGAGCAAAAAACAATAAGCACGTAAAAACATGTTATCTTTGCTACCCATTAAGAGGTGCAACAGACCAACTTGAATAACAAAATAAACATAGCATTCGTCACAGACAATCGTCTGGTGGCGGATGCTATTGTCGTCTTGTTGCCAGACACCTTTTGCGCCACCATTCTCACACCCGAAGAAGTAGACATTCTCTCTCCCGAAGACTTGGCAGAAAAATTAGACGAAACGAACGCAAGCATAGTTGTCTATTATGTTCGCCACAACTCAAAGTCGGACGAAGAAACGTGGCAAACAAACGTAGTAAGCGCATGGGCCACGTGCCAAGCTGCACTACAATGTGGCACAAACCGACTAATACTAATCGGCACAGTAAACAGCCTTGGGGCCGTACCCGAAAGTGGCAAGCTAATTGATGCCGTATATCAGTCGGACAAAAGTCGCCCACTCTACCACCGCGCCCTCCGTCGGCAAGAAGCCGAAGCCTGGCAAGCAGCCGAAAAAGGCTTGCCACTAACAGTCATACTGACAGGCGACTTGAACACAAAAACCACAAATAGCTATACGACAAGCATTGAGCAATTGGCTCGAAAAATAGTTTTTTCTTCAACAGTGAAAGAAGTAAAGCAACGCATCTTACTCACCACCCTTCCCGAATCAAACGACTGCATACTAAAATAGTTGTCAATATGTTAGACATAGTCTTTATCATCGTGGGCGCAGTGCTCATCATCAAAGGTGCCGACATCATGACCGACGGCGCAGCAGGCATAGCACGCCGACTTGGCATGTCGCAACTCGTCATCGGTCTGACCATAGTAGCCATGGGCACCTCGGCTCCCGAATTGTTCGTATCGCTCATGTCGGCCATAAAAGGTAAAGCCGACTTGGCAGTGGGCAACGTCGTGGGCTCCAACATTGTCAACACACTTGTCATCGTAGGCGTAACAGCAACAATTGCACCACTCAACGTCCTCCGACGCACCGTCATTCGCGACATCCCCGTCATGGTAGCCGCCTCATTTGCCATGCTCTTTATGGGACTCGACGGACAATTCTCTCGAGCCGATTGTGCCATACTATTCGTTGGCTTCATTTCGTTCATCATCTACACCGTGTCGCACGCCAAAACAGGCGATGCCGATGAACAGACCAACGCAAAAAAAATGGCCATCTGGAAAGCCATACTCTTTGTTCTGATAGGACTTGGCTGCTTAGTGGGTGGCGGACAGCTATTCGTCGATGGCGCATCGGGTATAGCGCGTTCGCTTGGAGTGTCAGACGCCATAATAGGCCTTACCATAGTAGCCATTGGCACATCACTACCCGAACTTGCTGCCAGCATCGTAGCCGCCCGCAAGGGACAAGGCGACATGGCCATTGGCAACGTCATCGGTAGCAACATCTTCAACATACTCTTCGTCATCGGTCTGCCAGGCATCATTGCACCAATGCACATCAATGGCGTAACGATGGTCGACATGACACTCATGGTCGCATGCCCCGTACTCTTTTGGTTCTTCTCTCGCACACGCTACAAGATAGAACGTTGGGAAGGCTGGGTACTCACGCTCATCTACGTCGTCTATGTCGTTTGGTTAATTACAAATTTGTAGACAACAACATACATTCACACCCCACCAACGGCTACTCGTCATCCAACGAGTAGCCGTTTTTTTGCCCCTCACACATTACACTTTGTGCTTATTTTTATCCAATACAAATTACATTTTACTCTCAAAAATGTAAACCACAGATTACATTTTTTACATACCTTTGAAAGCGATGCAGACACTCTTCGACATACAGAAAGACCTAATGCAATCGCTTGCACCCACAGTCAAGCGTGGGCTTGCCGACCAAATCAATTGGGACGACCGACTGATCGGAATAAAAGGCTCTCGTGGAGTTGGCAAAACAACATTCTTACTCAACTACGCCAAGTCGATTGCCAACAAGAAAAAGTGTCTCTACGTCGACCTCAACGATTTCTATTTCTCAACCCAAAGCATAATATCGCTCGCCGACGAATTTGTCAAAACAGGAGGCGACACGCTCTTGCTCGACCAAGTATACAAATACCCCAATTGGAGCCAAGAACTCAGACATTGCTACGACAACTACCCCGACCTACACGTCGTCTTCACAGGCTCGCCAGTCATGCGACTCAAAGAAGAAAACCCTCTTCTGCATGGGTTCGCCAAAGTATATAGCCTCGAAGGATTCTCTTTCCGCGAATATTTAAACAATGCTTCGGGCAACAATTTCCGCCCATTTACGTTAAAAGAAATTGTCGAAGATCACCAGACAATAGCCAGCGAAATAACGCAACGCGTCAAACCACTCGCCTACTTTGCCGACTATCTCCGACACGGCTTCTATCCCTATTTCCTCGACAGCGGAGCCGACTACGTAACCCTTGTCAAGACAATCAACCTCGTCCTCGAAGTAGAAGTCTCTTCTCTCGAACAGATTGACATCCGTTGTCTGCCAAAACTCCGACGACTACTATACATAATAGCCGCGCAAGCACCCTTCCAGCCAAACGTGTCTAAGCTCTCGGCCGTCATCGAGACCTCGCGAGCTACCGTCATGAAATATCTACTCTACCTCAAGCATGCTCGGCTAATTCACCTACTCTACCCCGTGGGCGACACCGTAGGCAAACCCGCTCACATCTTCCTCCAAAACCCCAACCTAATGTACCTATGCTCCTATGGAGGCGTCAATCGCGAAGCGCTCTATAAGACATTCTTTTTCAACCAATTAGGCTATCGCAACAAAGTAGAGCGTGGTGCCGTAGGCGACTTCTGTGTCGACGAAGACCGATGCTTTACCGTCGGCACACAAAGTCGTGCACCGCGCGACTCGAACACCATCGAAGCTCACGAAATGATTGAGCGAGGACAAGGAAACACAATCCCACTTTGGCTGTTCGGATTTCTATACTAACAAACAGAACCAACGAAACAATTAATAATAAATCAATTGCTCTTAGAATAAAACATGGCAAAAGAAAAAAAATTCATCACCTGTGATGGTAACGAAGCCGCTGCACACATCGCGTATATGTTTACCGAGGTAGCAGCTATCTACCCCATCACCCCCTCTTCGCCAATGGCCGAACACGTCGACGAATGGGCTGCACAAGGTCGCAAGAACCTCTTCGGCGACACCGTAAGCGTACAAGAAATGCAGTCTGAAGGCGGCGCAGCAGGTGCCGTTCACGGCTCGCTCCAAGCTGGTGCGCTCACCACCACCTTCACCGCTTCGCAGGGTCTCTTGCTCATGATACCCAACATGTACAAAATCGGCGGTGAACTTCTTCCATCAGTCTTCCACGTATCTGCTCGTACGCTTGCCACACACTCGCTCTGTATCTTTGGCGACCACTCCGACGTCATGGCTTGCCGCCAAGTAGGCTTTGCCATGCTTTGCGAAGGCTCCGTACAAGAAGTCATGGACCTTGCAGCAGTAGCTCACCTCGCTTCCATCAAGACACGCGTTCCGTTCCTCAATTTCTTCGACGGCTTCCGCACGTCTCACGAGTATCACAAAATTGAACTCATGGACATGGAAGACCTCCGTCCACTTGTCGACTGGAAAGCCATCAGCGAATTCCGCGCTCGCGCACTCTCGCCCGAACACCCACAAGCAAAGGGTATGGCCGAGAACCCCGAGACATTCTTCGCACACCGCGAAAGCTGCAACCCCTACT
>FLNY01001786.1_pt1 | contig 11851 bp, 10 predicted proteins | sample 1140381 | NCBI WGS metagenome assembly FLNY01 (sample SAMEA3878172, study PRJEB12797) | bioreactor metagenome | biome: Moose rumen | place: Sweden | collected 2011-10
CCATACTTTCGCTTAGGCAACCTACCGCTAAAGCGGTACCTCCTAAGCTCGGCATGGTGCCTGTCTCCGTTCCACTTCGGTCGGTGCTAAGCGAATGTCCACTGGACATTCAGCACCTCCTCGTGCTCACCTAGGCTCTGAGGAGTGGCTTACATAATATATAGCGCCCTCTCAAATATGTATACATGTTTCATGCTAATCCATAAGTGTGAAAAAATTGTTGAATATCCCCAAAATTTTCGCAAAATCACCAATATTTCACAAAAGGCTGCCTATCTCATCATTAGATAAACAGCCTTTTTTCTTACTCTATCTGTTTTAGGAAAATATTTTCTATAGCATTGATAATCTTGGTCTGCATAGGCGGCTTGACAAAATATCCGGCAGGCTTTAAATCAAGCACTGCATCCACATGTTCCTTGTCAGCTATACCTGTCAGGAAAATAACCGGCACATCCTTGTAATCCTCCTCAGCCCTGATCATCTCCAGTGTCTGCTTGCCATCCACTACCGGCATCTCATAATCAAGAATAATCAGATCCGGTCTATCCTGCCCCATTGCTTTCATGCACTGGGCCGCAGAAGTGGCCAGTGATACACGATACTTGTCCTGGAGCATATTTCTCATATTTCTCAAAAGCACAGGATTGTCATCCACCACTATAATGTGTTTCTTGGCAGTCTCTTCCACTGCGTTTAAAATAGCATCTGCATTCATGTTGAACTCTTTGCAGATTTCTGTGATAACAGTCTCTCTGGTGGGCTGCGGAATATGCTTACACTGACCCGAATAATAAAACGAGATAAACATCTGCTTTTTCATCTCTCTGCCATAAGTGATAACCGGCAGTTCGGGGTCATACTCCTGAATAGCCTCAAAGACCTCTGCGTGGACCACCTCAAAATTGTCTATGTCCATAAGCACCAAATCCGGCACATAAAGCTTCAGCATGCTTTTTACAATCTTGGCACTGCTGGTACACAACTGTGTGTGAAAGTGCTGTTCAAGAAATGAATTGACATTAGATCTGTCATCTGTAAAATCCCCGACAATAAGTATTTTCCGCATTAATATCTCTCCTTATGTATGTATTAGTTTTGTAGGTCGTCTATATCTGAAAGTGCCTCGTCGTACTCCATATTTAAAATATGGAGACTCAAATGCTCTATCTTTCCTTGGATATCGTCGGTATATGAATAACCAAGTAATTGCTTCGTGACTTTGTCGCCTGTATCAGAGTCGTTAGTGATAATGGACATCTTCAGCATCTCAAGCAATGCGAACAATTCGTCCATGTCCTCCATAACCGGCAGCTTAGTATCCTGCTTGATGACGGACAGCTTGGCTTTCATGTTGTCCATCTCTTCTAAAAGCACCGGGGTCAATACTCTGATGCGGGCTTTATCCCCGTCACGTGCAGCGTACTCACATAACTTTGCCAAGCCTCCCAAGGCTGTGGCACCGATGGTATTTGCCATGCTTTTCACACCATGGACTTTTATACGATAGTCTTCGATAGGAAAATCGACACTATCCAAATCATTGTAATATCTTTGTATCTCTTCTTTCTCGTAGTCTATGGCATCATAAAAATCTACAGTTGATTGAAACACCATATTGGCATCAGGAAAATGAAGCAATGCGTATTCCCAGTCTATTCCTTCTATCTCAGGCAGTTCCACCTGACGCACACGATTTTTCCTTGCTTCATCCTTTGCATCTATTTCATGATACTCCAACAGATCATCCGGAAGAAAGTCCCTGATCATTTTTTCAAGCTGAGCCGGCACCACAGGCTTTGATAAAAATCCATGGAAGCCTAAAGTGATATATCTTTCCTTTGCACCTGCTATAGCATTTGCCGTCAGGGCTATGACCGGCGTACCCAGGCATTTATTGCCCTCGAGAGTCGCCATGGCTTTTAGTGTCTCCACACCATCCATCCCCGGCATCATGTGATCGAGAAATATCATGTCAAAATGCTGCTGCTTTATCATCTCTAGGCACTCATATCCATCTGCCGCCTCAAATATCTGGACCCTGGATTCTTTTAAAAGTGCCACAAAGACCTTGCGGTTCATAGTGTTGTCATCCACTACCAGGAACTTGGCATTTGGCGCCTCAAAACTGGTGCTGTACTCATAATTGGACGTCAACTGTTTGAGCTTCTGCTCGAAATCACCTATATGCTCATCGTTTACTATCTCCTGATTAAGGGTAAATGAAAAAGTGGATCCCTTGCCATACTCACTCTCTACATTGAGATTGCTGCCCATCATTCTAAGAAGATTTTGCGTGATGGTCATTCCAAGACCTGCGCCCTCTATATTTCTGTTGCGGTTTTCATCAAGTCTCTCAAAGGATTGGAATAATCGCTTCATATCCTCCTGCTTGATTCCCATGCCGGTGTCTTTTACTTTAAAAAACAAATCCACCGTGCCGTTAAAATTTCTTGAGCAGCTGGCCGAAATCTCGATGTATCCTTCCTGAGTATATTTTACAGCATTTGTAATGATATTTGTCAGTATTTGTTTTATTCGTATATCATCGCCTAACATATCGCAAGGAATATCGCTTGCAATATTAAGTCTTATTTCCAAGCCTTTTTCCTTTGCCCTTAGAGTGACGTTGTTGAGGACATCGTGCATCAGGCTCATAAAGGCATACTCGCCATTCACCACTCCCATCTTACCGGACTCGATTTTGGAAATATCCAAAATATCATTGATAAGCGACAGCAGATTCTGGGAAGCAGTCTTGATATCAAGTGCATACTCCTCCACCACTTTTTCGGAGGTCTCACGAAGGATCATCTCATCCATGCCCATGATAGTGTTGATTGGAGTACGTATCTCATGTGACATATTCGCCAAAAAATTACTCTTTGCCTCGGTGGCCGTCTGAGCCTGTCGCTCTGCCTTTTTTGCCTGCAGTGTCTTTTCCAGCAAATCGTCGTTATTAATCGAGGCCTGCTTATATAGCCCTACGTAGATGGAACGCTGAAATTTGATAATGCAACCTACGGCAAAAGAAGTAATCAAAAGAGAATGAATAACATCTATGAATACACTTCTCTGAGAGTCCATGTCAACCACATACTCCGGATGAATATAGGATACCATGTAGCATCCTATAATAATCGCTACATCAGTAAGCAGCATGAATATAAAGTCCATACCGTCAAGCAACATAAATATGAAAATAAGGCCGGTGGAAAACCAGCACACCATTCCACTGTTTATGCCCCCACTGATAAAAAACATAACAGGAAACATCCCGATACCTACAGTAAAGCATATAGCGATAGTACTGTTTTTCAGTTTGTTTTTATAGTTCGCCATGTAAATACAGACCACATCAATGATTATTGCTATGATGATGACTATATTTAACACCAGTGGCATCCCATTAAACAGGTTAAAGGGCACGGCAACCATAGCCCCTACAAAACCTACTATTGTAATGATATTAAAAAGTATCAAATCAGTAGGCAAATCCGGGCTAAAGAAATGTTTTACAAATCCAACAATTTTATTTAACATGTATACTCCAAACATCACGTCTATCAACGTAACTGTGCACAAATCCCCTAGCATAAGGATATATATAACTATAATTGATATAAGAGGTATACACAACGGAGAAACCGTGAAATAACTGTGAAATAGCCTATGAATCCATGGCTTTTTCTTGGGGAAACTTTTTTGTTAGACACGTCCTGTCGTTGAATTAGCTATGTCACACGCTCATTTAGCCCTATCTGGACACGCCATTTGACATCTACTACTATACTGCGTGTCTATTTCCTGCTTTACCGACACGCAGATTCACTCCTTTCTCATTTCTGCGTGTCTTTTTCCCGCTCCACTGACACGCAGATTCACTACTTCCTCATTTCTGCGTGTCTTTTTCTCGCTCCACTGACACGCAGATTCACTATTTTCTCATTTCTGCGTGTCTATTTCCTGCTTTACTGACACGCAGATTCACTACTTCCTCATTTCTGCGTGTCTATTTCCTACTTCTCTGACACGCAGATTCACTATTTTCTCATTTCTGCGTGTCTTTTTCCCGCTCCACTGACACGCAGATTCACTATTTTCTCATTTCTGCGTGTCTATTTCCTGCTCCACCGACACGCAGACTCACTACTTTCTCATTTCTGCGTGTCTATTTCCTACTTCTCTGACACGCAGATTCACTATTTTCTCATTTCTGCGTGTCTATTTCCTACTTCTCTGACACGCAGATTCACTACTTCCTCATTTCTGCGTGTCTATTTCCTGCTTTACCGACACGCAGATTCACTCCTTTCTCATTTCTGCGTGTCTTTTTCCCGCTCCACTGACACGCAGATTCACTATTTTCTCATTTCTGCGTGTCTTTTTCCCACTCCACTGACACGCAGATTCACTATTTTCTCATTTCTGCGTGTCTATTTCCTGCTCTACTGACACGCAGATTCACTATTTTCTCATTTCTGCGTGTCTATTTCCTGCTTTACCGACACGCAGATTCACTCCTTTCTCATTTCTGCGTGTCTATTTCCTACTTCTCTGACACGCAGATTCACTTCTATCGCTAAGTTACGTGTCAATAATACCTCAGCGGCACATGACCTACTAAAAAATCAGCCTTGTAACAGGCATTAAGAGCCCTTGGACCTTGATTTATGCGACACAGATCAAACTAGCCTTTTATCTAGCGGAGATTCAATTATAAACATTAATTAAAATGGAATTACTGGCTCGACTATATGAACCCACAAAAAGTCATACTTTTTTGAGCTATATGATGGTTAGAATCAGATATCGGGAATCTGCCAATCTATAGGCTCAAGTCCCTTAGATAAAAGAAAATCATTGGTCTGCGAAAAATGTCTACATCCAAAAAAACCCCTGTAAGCAGACAACGGAGATGGATGTGGTGCTTTTAAAATGAGATGATTCGGGTTGTTTAACTTGGCACATTTTTTAGCTGCCGGTGAACCCCACAGAAGGAAAACTATGGGCTTATCCTGTCTGTTCAGCACATCGATAACAGCATCTGTAAACTCTTCCCAACCTATTCCCTTGTGGCTGGCCGCCTGATGGGCTCTAACAGTCAGGACATTATTGAGCATCAATACCCCCTGTCTCGCCCACTTTTCCAGGTATCCATTGTTTGGAATGTCACACCCCAGATCATCGTGAAGCTCCTTAAAGATATTCATCAAAGAAGGGGGAATCTTTACTCCAGGCTTAACCGAAAAACATAGGCCATGAGCCTGACCGGGCTCGTGATAAGGATCCTGCCCTATGATGACCACTTTGACTTCAGATAGTGGAGTATAATCAAATGCATTAAAGATATCCTCTTTAGGAGGATATACCTGATGCTGATGGTATTCCTTTTTTAGTGTATCACACAATTTTTTATAATATGGCTTTTTAAATTCTAAATCCAAAGGCTCTAGCCAATCATTACGTATTTCTGACATAATTCTTCCTTCCAACGATATACATTATTGAGATATTTTAAGTCACTCCTTATCGTCTAGGCAAGTGCGAGTATGGAAGGTGCCCTCCGGGAAAGGAGTAATATTTTTCAAGCTTGCACAGGAAAATGTTGCTCTAGTAAGCGGAGCTTACATTGGGAGCACGATGTACTCGGAGGAGTGGCTGAGGATGTCACAATAAAGTATACTTTCCTAAAGCAATCACGCTCTCAAGCCACCTACCGTAAAATCCAGTCGTCGAGGGGTAGCCAGAAGCCCTTGGCTTTGAGCTCTTCTTCTATAGCATCTAAGTCTTCTTCGCTATCGGCGCTGATTACGTGATAATGATATCCGCTGGTGGCTGAACTTAGGGACTTTGATTTACCTGAAGCTATAGCCTCCATAAATTCTTTGGCGTCACGACGGGAGCGGACATTAAGGGGTGCTTCGAGCCTATTATAAAAACGATGATTGATGATAATATTTTCGGCACATCCCCCATTGTCTACTATCGCAAAAAGCTCTTCTAAAATATCCTCATCTGTGTGATGACTCTTGATAATGCGCTTGCATTTGTTCTCAGAGGAAATGACGTAACCACGATTGGTGGAGATAATGTCCACCCCGTTGGCACGAATAAGTGCTATATCCGTCACCACCACCTGGCGGCTTACATTAAGCTTACTCGCCAGGGCTGTACCTGACACGGGCTTATCCGATTTTTCTACGATCTCTATTAATTTTTTTCGTCTGGCCTGTCCGTCCATCTATCGCTCCATTCTATATAGCATGCAGATTTTTCATAGAGATATCAAGTATTGGTGCCGAGTGAGTCAAAGCTCCACTGGATACATAATCAACACCGCTATCTATTATATTTTTTATGTTCTCTTTTGTCACGTTGCCCGAACATTCGGTTTTTGCTCTGCCGTCTATTATTTTTACCGCTTCCTTCATCGTGGCTACGTCCATGTTGTCCAACATAATGATATCAGCGCCGGCTTCCACCGCTTCTTTCACCTGTTCTAAGGTCTCTGTCTCTATCTCTATTTTTCTAACAAATGGTGCATAGGCCTTTGCCATCTCGATGGCCTTTGTGATAGAGCCGGCAGCTCCTATATGATTATCTTTCAGCAGTATTCCGTCTGAGAGATTGTATCTGTGATTCTGTCCTCCTCCACACTTTACCGCATACTTTTCAAAAATACGCATATTCGGTGTGGTCTTTCTGGTGTCCAAAAGTACCGTCTTGCTGCCCTTCAAAAGCCCTGCCACCTGAGATGTATAAGTAGCTATACCACTCATCCTCTGGAGATAATTAAGTGCCACTCTCTCCCCCGATAATAGCACTCTGATATCTCCAGTGACCTTTGCCATAAGCTGCCCTTTTTTTACTTCATCACCATCATGTACATATTTTTCTACTGTCGTGTCGTCACTAAGCAATTTGAAAACTCTCTCATATACTTCCATGCCACAGACGATTCCATCCTGCTTACAGATGAGCTCCACCTCACCTGCTTTTGCCTCAGGCATCACGGAATTGGTAGTGACATCCTCACTTGATATATCTTCTTTAAGAGCCATTTTTATCAGCTCGTCTGCATTCAGTCTCATGGTAATATCGTTCATTATATTGCCTCCTTCTTCAAGCGCATGCTTGCTTCCCTTTTTATCTCTCCCACCACCATAGCGTGATAATTTTCCATTATGCTTGGCAGGTCTTCGTATCCGTCCATGTCTACCAGATTATCAAAGTCGTCTGCTTTTTTGTAGTGTTTTTTTGCAGTAATATCTGCTGCTGCACGCTTCGCAAATACCAGACTCTCCAACAGAGAATTGCTGGCCAGTCGGTTGCGACCGTGGACCCCATTGCAACTAGTTTCACCCACTGCATAGAGCTGTTCCATAGAGGTCTTGCTATCCCTGTCCACATATATGCCACCCATAAAATAATGCTGTGCCGGCACCACAGGCACCCACTCTTTAAGCGGGTCGTATCCGGCTTCTTTACACTTGGCATAGATATTTGGAAAATGATTCAATATCTCATCTTTTGGAATAGGAGAAAAATCAAGCCATACATGGTCTGTGCCCTGCTCTTCCATCTTTGAAAAAATAGCCTTGCTGACCACATCCCTAGGCTGTAATTCATCAGTAAAACGCTCTCCATTTTTATCTCTAAGAAGTGCCCCTTCTCCTCTGACACTTTCTGAAATCAAAAAACTGCGTCCACCCTGTTTTGTAAAAAGTGTAGTAGGGTGTATCTGCACATAGTCACAATTTTCCAATCTCACATTATGATACATGGCCAGGGCAAGAGCATCTCCGGAGATATGTTTAAAATTAGTGGAGTGAGGATATACTCCGCCAAGTCCTCCGCACGCCAATACTGTCACGTCCGATTCAACTGCTGTAGTCTTGCCATCCATATCTGCCACTACCACACCGTAGCACACATTAGAATGGCACACCCAATCTACCATAGTAGTATGTGCCATCAGGGTGATATTATCTCTTTCCCTGACCCTTGATAGCAACTTACTTGTGATTTCTTTTCCTGTGATATCTGCATGAAAAAGTATCCTATTATTGGAATGAGCCCCCTCCTTCGTAAATACGAATTCGCCATTTTTCTTCTCAAACTCCACGCCATAGTATTCGAGGTCTCTGATTATCTCCTGAGAACCCCTGATCATTATTTCCACAGATTCCTTACGGTTCTCATAATGCCCAGCCCTCATGGTGTCTTCGAAATAAGACTCATAATCATCTTCATCCCTCAGCATGCAGATGCCTCCCTGGGCCAAAAAGCTGTCGCACCCCTCCAGGGCATCCTTTGAGATACAAAGTATTTTTTTATTTGTAGGAAGGCTAAGTGCACAAAAAAGTCCCGCAACACCTGTACCTACTATTACCACATCATATTTTCTTTCCATATCTTTCACCATAACTACTGTGCCAACTTTAGCATCCTTTCCAATGGCTTGAGGGACAGAGCTCTTTTTTCTTCGCTCACTTCAACTATTCCCGTGCCGTTTTTCAGACAATCCCGCACCTTTTCCAACGTGACCTTTTTCATATTCGGACATATCTGCACCGAGCCTGCCGAGTAAAATTTCTTATCCGGATTGTTTTTCTTGAGCTGATATAATACGCCCAGCTCAGTAGAGATGATAAACTCTTTTTTATCTGAGGCGGTAGCGTAATCTATAATCCCGGATGTACTACCGATATAGTCGGCTTCTTTAAGCACATCAAGAGTACACTCCGGATGTATCAGCACTTCCGCCTCAGGGTGGACTGCTTTTGCTCTTTTTACCATGTCAGCCGTCACTGCCTTATGTACGTGGCAATAACCATCGTTGAAAATAAAATTCTTCTCGGGGACTTTTTGGGCTATATATCGTCCCAAGTTTTCATCCGGAATAAAATATATATTTTTATTAGGCAATGCTTTCACTATCTTCATGGCATTTGAAGATGTGACACATACATCGGAATGCATCTTGAGCTCCGCCGTGGAGTTGATATAGCATACCACCGCCAAATCCTCATATTCTGATCGCACCTGCTCTATACGTTCTATCTCAGCCATGTGCGCCATTGGGCAGTCTGCCTTTTCGTCTGGCATAAGGACCGTCTTAGCGGGATTAAGTATCTTTGCTGACTCTCCCATGAATTTGACCCCGGCAAAAACTATCGTCTCCTCAGTAAGCCCCACGGCTACCTTTGCCAGATAATAGCTGTCACCCACATAGTCTGCTATCTCCTGCACGTCATCATTGACATAATAGTGTGCCAGTATGACTGCATTTTTCTCCTTTTTTAATGCTTCAATTTCTTCTGCCAGTGTAGACATAACATACTCCTTTTAACATGCGCTACCGCGCCGATTCCATCTTCAGTTGACAGCTAGTATATCATATGTATAGACTACTGACAAGACAGACGTTAAGGCAGCGCAAGCCGGCAATTCTCACAAACTAAAAAGTCCCGGGAAGAATTACTCACTTCCCAGGGACTCGAATTATTTATAGACTTTTTGATAATAGATATAATCTGAGCCACTCCACATAACATTGGCAAGCGCGAGGAGGTGCTGAATGTCCAGTGGACATTCGCTTAGCACCGACCGAAGTGGAACGGAGACAGGTGCCATGCCGAGCTTAGGAGGTACCGCTTTAGCGGTAGGTTGCCTAAGCGAAAGTATGGAAGGTGCCCTCCGGGAAAGGAGTAATATTTTCCAAGCTTGCGCTGGAAAATGTTGCTCTAGTAAGCGGAGCTTACATTGGGAGCACGGGGTACTTGGACGAGTGGCTCTGAATATAATAATTTATAACTTTTACGAATCGAAGAATTGCCTTCCATCTTCTGTGACGAGGCGTTCAGACTTAGGGTATTCGAAAATGGCGGTGTTGTCAGCATTGTCTGCAAGATATGCAGCAAATCTCTTGGCATACCACTTTGCCATACCCAAGTTGTGAAGTGCACAGTTGCCACAGTTGACCGGCAATGCCCCCGGTACTTCCTCAGTGCCTTCCACTGACTCAAATGCAGCTAAAAGCAATCCATGAATCTCCTTAGGTGCGCGATTACCCTTCATGATGAGATAAAATCCTGTCAGACATCCCATCGGTCCCCAATAAATAATCTCGTCCTTCCACTCAGGATTATTCCTGAGAAACGTGGCAATGATATGCTCCAATGAATGCATGGCGGCCACTTCCACAGCCGGCTCCACATTAGGTCTGGTCACTCTGATATCGTATGTAGTGATCTTCTCACCTCCCACTACATCTACTCTACTGACAAAAATACCCGGTATTATCTTGGTATGATCAACCGAAAAACTTGGAATAAGATCCATCGTAAATACTCCTTTCGAATCAATACTTCAAATGCTTAAGCAAGCCTTCGCAGCCGCTTCGGACATCATTATAACACACATCAAACTTCCTGGTATACCAGGGATCGTCAATATCTCTCGGCCTGTCTGTAAAATCCAACAACCTGTATATTTTATTATCTGTGTCTTCCCCAAAAGTATACCTGAGGTCGCGCATATTCTCGGCATCCATGCCAATGATATAGTCAAAATCTCTGTACTCATCCTTCTTGATGTGGCGAGCAGCGTATCCACTGCAGTCTATCCCTTTTGATTGCAGTACCTGTCGCACCGGTGGATAGACAGGGTTACCTATCTCCTCATAGGTCATGGCGGCACAATCTATATAAAAATCATGCGCTACACCTCTCTTATCTACCATATCCTGCATCACATATTTTGCCATCGGCGACCTACATATCGAACCGTGGCAGACGAATAAAATTTTTATCATATCGTTTCTCCTCGTTTTATCAGGACTTAGACACCTTTTGCATTTTCATTTGTCGGCATAATATATGCATATTTTGGCATATTTACACCGGCAAAATGTGTTACAAACAAAACGTCATATAAGCCGGAATGCACACTATATTATCTTTTATTATCAGGTTTCTCGGATGAATAATATAACTCTCACCGATTCTCGTTTTGTATTTTTCCCTAAATCTGTTTAATGAAGTTGTAGTATATTTTTTTCCCGACTTAACTTCAATCGGATACATCTTATATTTTAGCTTGCTGTTATTAGAAATAATGAAATCAATTTCTATATCATTCCTATGCTTTTCTGTTGAGTAATGAGTATAAAAATATAATTTATGTCCATTTGCCACAAGCATCTGCGCTATTACATTCTCATATAACATTCCCTCATTAACAGAAAGCTTATCATTAAGTATCTGCGCATACACCTCACTCTCAAGTAATTCATTCTCATCAAAAGCATGGCTGAGCAAGAGTCCGGTATCCCCCAGATAGCATTTCACGTAAGTACGCTCTTCGTTTATTGAAAGACCAACATTAGGATCATTGCACAGGAAGCATTCGTTCGAAATCATAGAATCAGACAACCAAAAGAATGTATCACTGTATTGATCCGCATAACTACCTTCTTGTATATCTTTGAACACAACCCGCTTCTCATGCCCGGACAACAATCCCGGAATCTGGTCAAAAATAGCCAAAACTTTACTACGATACTGAGCCTTGATCTTCATAATGTCATTACGATACAATTTCAAGATATCTCGCTTTTCAGCATCTACAAATCTGAAGTTTTTCTCATTTTCGATATAAAGAATAACCGGTTTGGGCATTCCTCCAACCAACATGTACTGTTTAAACAGCATCATTGCATTGTTATGCATCCCTCTTTCCAAAGGTTCTCTCTTTTCAAAACAGCTCTTTATATAATTTGTTAGTTGCTCTTCTCCAAGTGCCCAGGCGAATTCCTCAAAATCAAGCGGATACATCGTAATACTTC
>FLNY01003825.1_pt1 | contig 11847 bp, 11 predicted proteins | sample 1140381 | NCBI WGS metagenome assembly FLNY01 (sample SAMEA3878172, study PRJEB12797) | bioreactor metagenome | biome: Moose rumen | place: Sweden | collected 2011-10
AATGAAGAATGTACTTGTGCCATGTAGAGTTGTAGTAGTCGGCAACCTCGCGCAGGAGGGAGTCGGTGGTGAATGGGGATGTAGAGTTTGTTCTGCGCTTCGGCACGGAGCAGCTCGTAGCGCATGCGGACGCTCTTCCGCTGACGCTGGAGATCTGCAGAATCGATTGAGCAGAGCAGGGCGTGGGCCGAATTGGGCTGCACGATCATCAGGGAGTCGGCCCGAGCGAGCAGCGTACGATATTGCCTCCCTCCAGTGCATCCTAAGAAACAAACTACAAGTAAGACCGGGATCAGAATATGTGTTAGCAGATAATGGTTCCTCATATGTTATGGTTTGTTTCCCACTTGCTCAGCCTCGCTCAGAAGAAGACACGGAACATGAAGCGTACGCCGTTCTTGTGGGTGCCGGGGTTGTCGTGGTAGGTCAGTCGTCTGACGTACTCTACGTGCAGGATCTTGAGGATGTTGTGTACGCCTACTCGCAGCTCAACGTAGGGGGTATGCTTGTCCATGACGACGGTGTTGTTCTCGTAGAAGACGGCGCCGTCGTCGGTAGTGCGGAAGTGTCCTGGGAAGAAGAAGAGGTCGCTGTCGGTGAAGCGGCTGGAGGCGGGGTTATTCTTGTCGGTGAGTGTGCCCCAGAGTGCGTTGATGCCTATGTATTCGCGCCAGCGCAGTTTCTTGAGCAGTGGTACGCGGTTGAAGATTTTGCCGCACATGTCCCACGACCACATGAGCTGCACGTAGCGGTCGTTGAGGAACTCGAGGTTGTTGATGAGCGAGAAGGTGTAGTCCTGCAGGACGAAGCTCTGGTTGACGGCGGGGTGAATGAGCAGAGGGAAGGGCACTTTGTTCCACTGAATGCCTGCGCGGAGGTCGAAGTCGGAGTAGCCCCATCCGGCGGGGATGTAGAATCGCTTGTAGACACCGGCTTCGGTGACGTTGTAGTTGTAGTCGCCTCCGAGGAAGTCCTTGATTCCGAGAGTGTGGGCGACGGTGAAGATAGGCGCGTCCTTGTTGATTTTCACGCGTCGCTGCTTGGTGTTGATGTAAGTGGCTCCGGGTTCGAAGCTGACGTTGGCATAGAACTCAGAAGTGTTGATGCCGCGCTTGCGGTTCTGCAACGAGTTGTCGAGGTTGAGATATTGCATGTCGCCGAGCGAGGCTACGAGAGCGTCGGTGCCGAGGGGCTGATAGAAGAGCTTGTCGACGGGTCGCTGCTGTGTGCGGGTGTATTTGAGCTGCATCTTGGCTCCGTTGTACCACTCGCGGTCCCACATGGCTTTCCACTCGCGGATGAGGTTGTACTGGTCGACCTTCGAGGTGTGGAAGGCCATGAACATATTGTCCTTATCGGTCGGTACGAAGCGGTCGAAGGGCGTGGTGACGTCGCGGCGGTAGGAGAGGTGGATGTTGTTGCGCGGGAACTCGCGGTAGAGGTAGGCTTTCTTGTTGAAGGAGTAGACGACTTCGCCCCAGCCGTAAAGTTTCTGGGAGCGTGTGCCGTAGGCGATGTAGCCAGAGAGGAACCAGTGGGGGTTGAAGTGCGCGGTGGTGAATCCTGAGAGGCGGAAGCGCCAGCGGTCGTAGTCGTTGTAGGAGATGATGGTGTTTATGGGTCCGAAGTCGAACTTGTTGGTGGCTGTGCTGTCGGACGTCTCTACGTAGTTCTCGATGAGCGCCTTAGCCACTACCATGACGGGTTTGAAGTATTTCAGCTCGGTGAGTTTCTTCAGGAGGCCGCTGATCTGGCTCTCGCTCTCGGTGAGCTTCTCCTTGCGGTATTGTGCCCAGTACTGGTCGTCGGTGTGCATGGTGGCGTCGGGTTCGGTGTAGACGGCTCCCTTGATGTGCTTGAACACGCTTGGGGGTATCTCCTGGAAGGTGTAGTCGAAGTTGCGCACGGTGCGCTGCACGAGTAGTTTTGAGAGCCAGCTGGTTACTTTGAGGCTCACGAGCATGTCGTTGTTGACGCAGACGCGCTCGCCCGTGGGCAGGTCTTCATAGTACTGGTCGATGCGTATGTCCTCGATGAAGTTGACGTTGGTCTGCTTGGGGAAGTGCATCTCGGCCGTTTTGACCTGGTATGTGGAGTCGAGCAGTACGTAGATGAGCCCGTTGAAGGCTACGTCCTGCTGGTTGTTGGGCGTGAAGCCGAGCACTACGACGCTGTCGTGAGGCAGGCTGCTGCGGTGGGCTTCTTCGCGGCTGACGTAGAAGTCCAGGGGGTTGTACTCTTTTATGGCCTTGTCCTCGGGTGAGGAGCGGCGGAAGAAGAGCGTGTCCTGAATGTAGTAGCGGTAGAACTGGATGGCCGAGTTGGCGATGGGGCTCTTGATGTGGAACTGGAGCAGGCGGCACTCTTCGTCGTAGATGTTGACGTCGGTGAAGCAGTCCTTGAGCACGGTGGTGAGTATCTCGCCGGTGTTGAGCAGCTCGTTGATGCCTCGGCTGGACTTGGCTTTGATGAGCTGTTTCTCGCTCTTTGGGCTGCGGCGGAAGAAGGTGTGCGAGAGCTGCTCGTCGACGGTCAGCGGCAGGATGAGGTTGCCTGTCTTGGGGTGTCGCTCGACGTGGTTCTTGAGGAAGGCCCACGCCTTGGCCTCGTCCATCTCGAAGATCTTGTCTGTGACCTCGTTGACGGAGCCTGTCATCTTCTCGTAGGTAGTGTAGGCGAAGTAGTCCTTGGCGTGGAGGTCGTTGTTCTTCTTGTGGGCGATGACCTTGCGCATGAGCTCTACGGCGGGGTTGTTCTTGCGGCTGTAGCGTGTGCGGCGCGAGGAGACTGTCACCTCCTTGAGGTTTGAGCCTTCGGGCTTGAGGCGTATCTTCAGGTCCTTGTTCTTGCCGAAGGCTCCCAGCTTCACGATTTGGCGCTCGTAGCCCATCGTGCTTATGGTGAGCTCGTGCCATGCAGAGTCTTCTTTTATGATGAAGCGCCCGTCCTCGTCGGTCGTCTCGCCGTAGTTCTTGCCGTCGTAGTATACGTTGACGTATTCCAGTGGCTTGCGCGTCTTGGCATCGATGACGGTGCCCATGACCTGTGCTGCGAGGTCTGCCGCGAGGCTTAGTATGCAGAGAGTGAAAAATAGTCTTTTCATGAGGTGAAATCTAAAAACGGCTGCAAAAGTACACAAAATAGGCTTATCAAGCGAAGAATCGGGCGAGTTTAACGTAATTTAGGCTGATAGACAAGACATTTTGACGAATGAGACGATGACGGGAAACAATGAAACATAATATAAATATGTATGCGCGCGAAGAAGCGAACTTTGCAGCGCAAAATCTCATTTAAAGTTCATAAATTCATAGTAAGCATGAAGCAAAGCAACAAGATTTCGATGCGCGAAAAGGTTGGCTACTCGCTTGGCGAGGTGGCCGCGCGGGCAGCCATGGTCTTCAAGTATATTGCCGGGCGCAAGCAGGGCCCGCAGCCTTTCCCTGCACTCAAGAGCCTTCAGGTTTCTGAGCATGGCCTGCTGCTCACCTTCGACCAGCCCATGCGCGAAGGGCGCGTCACGGACTTCGAAGTGGCTGATGCCTCAGGTCGCTTTCATAATGTCGAGGCAACGGCCAAAGGTTCGTCGGCATAGAAAGCCCAGTCCCACATGGCAGGCCACATGAAGTTGCCCCGAAGACGCAGGATCAGTTCGAAGATGCGAGCGTAGAAGCGGTGGTCGCCATAGTTGGTGCCGTAGGTGTTCTTGACCCATTGCATAAGACACGGACCCTCATCGTCAGCAGCGTCAGTGCGACGGAAATTGCGAAACGGTTCATTGTGGCTCTGTTTTCAGATTAGACTGATTTTATTTCACCGCAAAAATAGTCAAAAAATATCTGCTTGTCTGCTGCTATGGCTTCTTTTTTTGCAGTTGAAACATTATAGCAACTATTTGAGACGTCCGAAACACGCTTATAACGTGGAGAAAGATTAACTTTGTAGCGCAAACCTAAAGCTCACAGGAAAATGAAGCACTTTACGATCTCTCTTATGCTTGCATCCCTTGTCTCTACTGCCGCGTCGGCACAGGGGCTTAAGGATGCCTACAAAGACTATTTCACCATTGGCGTAGCTGTGAATCAGCGCAACGTCACTAACCCTGAGCAGCAGGCTCTGATCCTGCGCGAGTTCAACAGCGTCACGGCCGAGAACGACATGAAGCCGCAGCCTACGGAGCCTCGTCGTGGGCAGTTTGACTTCACTCGGGCCGACCGCATAGCTAATTTCTGTCGCCAGAACGGTATTAAGATGCGAGGCCACTGCCTGATGTGGCACTCACAGATTGGCGAGTGGATCTACAAGGATGAGCAGGGCAACTTGCTGCCCAAGGACGAGTTCTTCCGCCGTATGCGCGAACATATTCACGCCGTCGTCAACCGTTACAAGGACGTCGTCTATGCTTGGGACGTCGTCAACGAGGCTATGACCGACGATGCCGGCGTCGAGGATCCTTATCGCCAGTCGGACCTCTACAAGATTGCCGGCGACGAATTCATCGCCAACGCTTTCCGCTATGCTCGCGAAGCAGACCCCGCGGGCTTGCTCTTCTACAACGACTACAACGAGACCGACCCCGTCAAGAGCCGTCGCATCTTCGAGATGGTCAAGAAGATGAAGGCCGCAGGGGTGCCCATCGACGGTATCGGCATGCAAGGCCACTATAACATCTATGGACCTAAGGAGGAGGAGATAGACGCAGCGATAAGCCTCTACAGGCAGGTCGTGGGGCATATCCACATGACAGAGCTCGACGTGCGCGCCAACGAAGAGATGGGCGGTGCTCTGCAGTTCAGCCAGGAAGGCATGGCGGTCAGCGACTCCCTCAAGCAGCACCTGGCCGACCAATATGCCCGCATCTTCCGCGTGCTGCGCAAGCACAAGGATGTCATCGACAACGTTACGTTTTGGAACCTTTCTGACCGCGACTCGTGGCTTGGCGCACGCAACTATCCCTTGCCCTTCGACACGGAGTATCAGCCGAAGCTGGCCTACGACTATATCCTGAATATGCGTAACCCCGAGTGGCAACTGCCGCAGCGCCCGCCTCGCCGCCCAAGGTCCGAGGGGCAGCAGCAAAACCAGCGTCGCCGCGGCCGACAGCCCCGAGGTTACCGTTGAAGTGAGCCCCGTAAGCGAAGGGCGAGCCTCGGTTCGTGCTACTTATCGGGGCCAGGAGAAGGTCTTCCTGATTAATTAGCACGGGTAGCTTGATTGCTGAATCATCATCGTGCAATTGCACGATGATGATTCAGCAATTGCACGATGATGATCGTGCAATCTATTTGATTGTTTTATCGGGCCGTAGCGCCCGTCTTGCCAATCTCGTTTGCAAAGGCCTTTTTCGTCATTCGGCAGCCAAAAAAAGACTTTTAAAATCCGTTGATTATGCATTTCTTATTATCTTTGTGGCCTGAATCGGTTATATGAATCAAATGTAACGCCCGTCTGCAAGATAAATGAAACGTTTTTTAGCTACAGTAGTTCTACTGTTAACCTCGCTCGTGTGGCTGCCTGTGTGCAGCCTTGCGGGACGAGGTCTTTTTTATGGTGCAGACCGTATCGGCACCACATCCGTAACGGCTATCACGCAGACGTCCGACGGTTTCCTGTGGGTAGGCACGTCGCGCGGCCTGCTACGTTTCGACGGCTATCGCTTCGCACGGGCTCCGCTCCAGTCACCGGGCGGGCCTCTGCCGGCAGAGGTCACTACGTTCTGCACCGATTCGCTCGACCGCCTGTGGGTAGGCATGGATCATGGTCTGGCCGTCTTCGACCGTGCTACGGCCAGCTTCGCCTACGTAACGTTCCCCGGCGAACTGAAGCCGAGGGTCTCGCGCCTCAGCCTGAGGCCCGATGGAGCCATCCTCGTAGGCACTTCAGGCTATTCATCGTTCGTTGTCGATGTAGCCACCCTTGAGGCCGAAGCTACGGCTGATGCCTTGCCGTGGGAAGACATCGCCTTCGTAGTTCCGGAGCCCGTAGTGGTGCCGCCCGGCCTGTCAGAGGATTTGGGCGACTCGCACGTCGAGGCTGCCTTCTCCGACCGCAGCGGCAACCTGTGGCTGGGGCTGCAGCGGCGCGGATTAGCGCAGTTTCAGCTCTCGCGTAAGCCCGTCTTTCATGCCCGTGCCGTCGATGCCCCAGACCTGCAGCGTCTGTCTTTCGGGAGCCTAATGCCATCAACGCAGATGCCGGAGGGCGCCACATCGCTCCTGTGTGATTCGGCCGGATGCTACTGGGCCGGCAGCGCCAACGCCCTGTGGCGCCGCAATGGCCTCTCGGACTCGTGGCACCAGGTCGCGCGTCTGCCTGGCGACGACGTTAACGTCATTCAGCAACTCGGCAGCGGCCAGCTCGCCGTGTCGACTTATGGCGCTGGCCTTGCACTCATCGACAGAGCCACTGGGCACCTCCTTCGTCAGTTCTCTATGCACGATGCCGACACTCTCGGCCATGGCCGTTTGTCGAATGATTGGATCTACAGCCTCGACACAGACACCAAAGGCCGCCTGTGGATAGCCACGTCCTCGGGCGTCTGTTGCTACGACCCTGTGGCCGACGATTTCCATCCTTATGGGTGGGGTGTGCTGGCCGACGACAGCCATTGCACGTCGTTGCTGGCCTTGGCGTCGGGCGACGTTCTCATCGCCAGCGAGCAAGGGCTGCGGAGGTGGTCGGCCGGGGGCGGCCTGACGACGCTGAAGGGCACCGATGTTTTGCAAGGCCGTGCGATATCGTCGATGGCCCAGGATGCGGGCGGCGACCTGTGGTTCTGCACGGATGAAGGCGTCTGGCGCTTCGATGCTGCCGACCATAAGATGGTGGCCTACACCAGTCCGGCTCAACTGCTGCGTCAGGAGTTTATGCTGGCTCCGGCTGTGGCTGTGGCCGAGTTCATCCGCAACATTCGCCTCGAGCAGGCTGCACGCCTGCTGCGCGAGCACAAACTTAATGTCTCGCAGGTAGCTTACTCCGTAGGCTTCTCGAGCATAGGTTATTTCTCTACGACCTTCCGCAAGCACTTCGGCGTGTCGCCGCGCGAGTTCAGCTGAGCACGTCTCGGGGGCGCTTATAAACAAAAAGAGGTGCAGAACGACTAATGAATCGTTCTGCACCTCTTTTGTTTGTGTATGTAGCTTCGTTTATCAGTCGATTTCCTCGTCAGCCTCGTAGCCGCCCATCTCGCGGATGGCGTTCTTCAGCATGGTGTACTGCTGATAGAGGTGGTTGACGGCCTCTTCGCCCACGGTGTAGTCGTGCATAGGACTCTTGAGGAAGAAGGAGAGGAAGCGCTGTGTGCCGTAGCGGCCGGCGCGTGCTGCGAGGTCGCTGAGCAGGCAGAGGTCGAGGCAGAGGGGAGCTGCGAGGATGCTGTCGCGGCAGAGGAAGTTGATTTTGATCTGCATGGGATAGTTCATCCAACCGAAGATGTCGATATTGTCCCAGCCCTCCTTGTTGTCGTTGCGGGGAGGATAGTAGTTGATGCGTACCTTGTGGTAGTACTGCGTGTCCTCGTCGTTGCCGTGGCCGTAGAGGTCAGGCTGCACGTCGGGCTTGAGGATGGTCTCGAGTGTTGAGAGCTTCGACACTTCCTTCGTGCGGAAGTTGGCGGGCTCGTCGAGCACCAGACCGTCGCGATTGCCGAGGATGTTGGTCGAGAACCAGCCGCTCAGGCCGAGGCAGCGAGTGCCGATGATGGGCGAGAAGCCGCTCTTGACGAGCGTCTGACCCGTCTTGAAGTCCTTGCCGGCAATAGGCATCTTGGTCTTCTCGGCGAGTTCCCACATAGCGGGGAAGTCGACGGTAGTGTTGGGAGCACCCATGATGAAGGGAGCACCCTCGACGAGGGCTGCATAGGCGTAGCACATAGAAGGTGCGATGTGCTCGCGGTCGTCGGCCTTCATGGCTGCTTCGAGGTCAGAGAGGTGGTAGTGCACCTTCTCGTCGACGGGAACATAAATCTCAGTGGAGGCAGCCCACAGCACTACGATGCGGTCGCAGCCCTTCTCGGCCTTGAAGCGGCGGATGTCCTCGCGCAGTGCTTCTACCATCTCCCAGCGGGTGAGGCCTGCCTTGACGTTGTCGCCGTCGAGGCGCTTGGCGTAGTTCTTGTCGAAAGCTGCCTTCATGGGCTTGATGGCTTCCAGCTCATCGCGCACGGGCTCAATGTCCTTCTCCTTCAGCACTTCTGCGTACATGGCTGCCTGATAGGAATTGGCGGGATAGACGTCCCAGCAGCCGAAAACGATGTCGTCGAGCTTTGCCAGCGGCACGATGTCTTTGTAGTGGAGATACTTCTTTTCTGCACCACGGCCGATACGAATCTTGTCGTACTGGGTCATGGAACCGATGGGCTTAGTCAGGCCCTTGCGGGCCATAAGAACACCAGTCATAAAGGTTGTGGCTACGGCACCGTTGCCGACAACAAGAATGCCCAACTTGCCTTCAGCGGGCTTCACATTTGTTTGGTCCATTTGATTTAATGTATGTTTTTGTTAAGTTGTTAATGCGGCTGCAAAGGTACACAATAATTTATTTATAAGAGGCTTCTTTTCCTGAGATTTTGAAATATATATTCAAATGATTAAGCAAAAAGGCTCTATTTTTTGTCTTTATGTCCTTAAAGAGCTATTTCTATCCTGTTTTACAAATAAAAACGAGAGTACCATTGCTCAAATCGTTGCCACCAAGAGCTGCGACAGATTAAGCCTTCGAAGAGCAATAAGCCGACGATTGTTGTGGCAATGCCAAGCAGTACGTCGATGGTGTAGTGGTGACCCGAGTAGACGGCTGTCCACCAAATACCTACGGCTACGATTGCAAGCACCGCCGACCACACGGGCAGCTGGCGCGTGCGCAAGGCATAGAAGCAGGCGATGGGGCAGTAGGCCGCGTGAAGCGAAGGCACGGCAGCGAAGACGTTGGAGTTGTTGACGTAGATGCTGCCGAAGACGGGGAAACCCACGAGCTGGTCGAAGCGCCCGAGGCCAGCAGTGTCGCCGCCTGTGTCGAAGATAGGTTCGAAACCGAATTTCTCGACATACCATGGCGGTGCTGCAGGATGAATGTAATAGCCGATGAAGCCGATGATGTTTACGAAGAGGAAGGCTGCAGCAAAGTGGAACGCCTGCTGGCGGCGTCCGCTGAAGAAGAGGTAGAAGCCGAAGGCTACAGGCAGCGGCACCCAGCAGAGATAGAATACGCCGGCCAAAGCGTCGGCCGCAGGCCGTGCGTGCAGGGTGAACCATTCATTAGGTGTCAGCCGTGCCGCTCCGTCGCCGATGCCAAACAGAGCCTTCTCGGTCTCGTAGATGCCTTGAATATCAATGTCGCCAAAGAGGTAGTTGGGGTAGTAGCGCATCGAATCGTAGATGAGCCCGAACAAGATGAACGGCATCATTGCCAACACGAGTTTGGCGAAAACTACAGCCCCACGCTTAATATTATTTTTCACTTTTCACTTTTCACTTTTCACTCTTCACTCTTCATTCTTCCGTCCATCTGTCCGCGTACGTGGAGGATGCGGACGATGGCTGTTCCATTGGCCAGAATGGCGATGAGGATCATCGGAGCGGCAGCAAACCATATGGCATCGAAAGCCTTGATGCCAGCGCAGAGGCCGCAGAGCAGCAGGCCTAAGCTGGTGACTACGACGCGCTCGGGGCGTTGCATCAGTCCTACCTTGCACTCCTTGCCGAGGCCTTCGGCACGGGCACGAATGTAGCTCACCATGATGCTGCCGATGAGGGCGAGAAATGTCCAGAGGGAAAAGATGAGATGGCCTGTCTGCATGAGATAATAGGCGAGGGCCGAGAGCGTGGCCAGCTCGCAATAGCGGTCGAGCACCGAGTCGTAGAAGGCGCCGAACTCGCTCTCGAGATGCCCCGTTCGGGCCATGTAGCCGTCCACCATATCCATGATGGAGAAGGCAATGATGGCGAAGCCGGCCCAGCCCAGCAGCGTGAGCGAAGCGTGGTCTGCCGCACGTACGATGAGGTAGGCTGCCAGCAGGTTCCCTATCAGCCCGAGAGTAGTGATCATGTTAGGCGTTACGCCCAGTCGGATGAGAGCCCGCACGGCGGGGTCAATGATGCGATAGACTCTATGTTGGATGCCATCGCGAAATTCTTTAAAAGTCATATTTCTTATTATTATTCATTCTTCATTCCTCATTCCTCATTCATCACTCGTCACTTCCTATACACCCAATGTTTCTGCAGGATGAAGTTCCAGAGTACCGCTACGAGTATTGAGACCAGTATGCGCAGCACCATAAACAGCGACAGCGAAATGTCGGCTCCGCTGGAGCATACGGCTACGGCCAGTTTCACTCCCCATGCGTTGAGTAGTATGCTGCCGCCCCAGACGAACATGTAGCGGATTGCCGCCCCGCGCATCGTACGGTCGGTGCCGCGGAACGTCCATTCGTAGTTGGTGACACAGTTTATGATGCCACCGGCGATGGCACCGCACATCGTGCTCCAGAAAGGCGAGAAGCCGGCCCATCGGAAAAGGACCGCTGCCAGGCAGAGGTCGATGGCTGAGGCCCCGAGTGATGCAAACTGGGCTTTGGCAAACTGGTGGAGTGTAGGTTTTGAGGGTTTTCTCATTCTATATGTAAACGAGCACTTCTATCAGGACGAAGCAGAAGACCATTACAATCATGCCGTAGATGCCGGCCAGTATATCGTCTGCCATGACGCCCCAGCCGTCCGGCAAATCCTCCATGTACTTGATGCCAAGGGGCTTTATGATATCGAACAGGCGGAAAAACATAAAAGCATTAAGCATCCACATCACAAGCAGGCTGGCGGAGTCGTTCTCGAAAGCGTAGTCGGGCACGGCCAACAAACAAATCCATACGCCTACGACCTCATCGATGACGACCCGGCTGGGGTCGAGCCCCCACTCCCATTCAAGACGGTTGATGCTGGGCACAGCAATAACAGTCACTGCGACAACAGCAAACAGTGTGGCTATACGTAGTTCAAAAGGCGATAGCTCCCAGCTTGCCAGCCACCAAATGAGAACGCCGACGGCAGAGCCCACAGTGCCCGGCCCCCAAGGCCAGTAACCTGCTCCGAAGGCGGTGCAGAGGGCTTTGTCGTAAAAGTTTATCAATTTTTCCATGAACTATTAAAATTATTCTATTGTAGAATTTTTCCTCTGGCAGGCATCAGAATTTCCGGAACGTCAGCACCGTGTCCTCTCGTTCAAGCACCAGACGGCTGCCGCTGAGTTGCTGCACGCGGAAGGTGATGTCTGCCGAGTGGATGCCCCAGTCGTCCATGGCCCCTTCGTGCATCTCGCGCGGTGTTATCCACTCGTCGTCGTCGCCCGTTGCTGCCTGGGCAGAGACGCGTGCGAAATCGTAGAAGCGGATGCTGTCGGCTCTGTGGGTGAAGTGGGCGTAGATGCTCTGGTGTTCTGGCCTGAACCACTGCGTCAGGTTCAGCTGGAAGCAGAGGTAAGTGGCGCGGTCCTTTGTCTCGCGTTGGCCGTCGGGCGTGCTGATGCTCAAGAGCTGCCACTGTCCGTCCAGAGGTCCGTTGGCTGGCGTCTTGTCGCATCCGCTTACCGCCGTCATGAGGGCAACAAAAGCGAAGAGCATTATCCGTATGGAACTTTTTCCTTTCATTATTGAGTCCACTTGTAAAAGTGGCATTGATTTGATTCAATATTGACCTCTGCCTGGCTTTGTATCCCAGCATCGGTCGTTAACTCTTGGAGCTAATGTGAGTCGGAAATCAGTCTTTACAGACCAATATGGACGCTCACAGGCTCATATATAGACCTCATGGGAGGTCTGATTCGGTCTTTGAAACATTTTATGCTCTCTGGAGA
>FLNY01003826.1_pt1 | contig 11822 bp, 6 predicted proteins | sample 1140381 | NCBI WGS metagenome assembly FLNY01 (sample SAMEA3878172, study PRJEB12797) | bioreactor metagenome | biome: Moose rumen | place: Sweden | collected 2011-10
TGTGGTTGCTATCTGCTTAAGTCTCTTGATGTTTCCAGCTTCAATACAGCAAAGGTAACTAACATGAACTATATGTTCGCTAATTGCGATTCCTTGGCCACCATATTTGCTGGTGATGCATGGTCTACGGCTGCCGTTACATCGTCAAGCTATATGTTCACAATGAGCCGCAAGCTCGTCGGCGGTGCCGGCACCACTTACAATGAGTCCAATCCCAAAGACGCGACCTATGCCCACATCGACGGCGGCACCTCCAACCCAGGCTACCTGACATCCGACAAAATCTCCTTTGCCGATGCCGCCGTCAAGGCTATCTGCGTCAACAACTGGGACACCGACGGCGACGGCGAGCTGAGTATTGCAGAGGCAAGAGTGGTGACAGGGGATCAGATGGGAACCAAGTTCGAAAACAACACCTCAATCACCTCCTTCGACGAACTCAGGTTCTTCACCGGCTTGGGCCGTCTGAGGGTGTATGCGTTCCACAATTGCTCCGCTCTCCAGAGCATCAAGCTGCCCGAGAGTCTGACGGCTATCGAGACAGACTGCTTCTGGGAGTGCTCATCTCTCCAATCTCTGCACATCCCCAAGAACGTCACCTCCATCGGCTACTACATCACGGCGAGGTGCGCAGCCCTTGAGACGATCACCGTAGATCCCGAAAACACAGTGCTGGCCTCGCCCAACAACTGCAACGCCATCATTAAGGATGACACTCTGCTGGTGGCAGGTTGTAAGAACACCGTTATCCCCGACGGCGTCACCACTATCGGCGTGGCGAGTATGAACGGACTCACTCTCACAAGCTTAGAGATACCGGCTTCCGTCACAGAAATCCAGATGAATGCCTTTGGCCAGAACAGCACCCTTCAGACCGTGACGATACTTGCCACCGAGCCGCCTCTGCTGCAGCGCGGTGCATTCGGTCCCGTGGCCACTCTGAAAGAGAACTGCATCCTCGTAGTGCCCGATGGCTGCCGCCAGGCATACCTGACAGCTGCGGCGGGCGATCAGGCCAACACCTACGCCCAGACCTTCAAGGAGATACGCAGTGCGCGCTTCCCAGGTCACGTACATATAGATAATGTAGAGGCCGCCACCTCAACCGGCCTGGCCGAGCTCGCTGTATTCAATCAAGATATATACTCGCGCAGGCCCGACGTGACGGTGACTGCCGGCGCGCCTGCCTACTTTAAAATAGATAGTGACAACGGCTGGTGGCAGAAGAAGGTTGACGGCGAATGGCAGAATGTGCAAAGCGGCTTGTTCACCCCTGGCACTTGGCGTTTCCAATGTCAGGTACGCATCGATGGTGACGATGCCGCCGCGTACGTGCTGGCTCTGCCGCTCTCAGTGAAGGTGAACGATGAGGAATGGACGGTTGGAGTCGCATCCATTCAAGACACCTACAGCTACGCCGTTGTGTATTCCCCCGAATACGAGGTAAAGATACCTATCACTGAGGCGTACTTCCCCGACCGGAACTTCCGTGTGGTGATGCAATCAGAAGAAGGCTTTCTCGGTATCGATGCCGATAATGACCAATACCTCAGCGCCGACGAGATAGCTGATGTGACGGAGCTTGACTTATCAGCATATCGGAATTATCTCAGCGACCTCTCCGGCATCGGCTTTTTTACGGCCCTCCAGAGCCTAAAAGTAAATGAATGCAATCGACTGACAGCCCTTGACCTGAGCCAGAACACAGCCCTTCAGCGCTTAGAAACACGCTGGTGCACGGGGCTTACGGCCCTCGACCTGAGCCACAACACTGAGCTGACCTATCTCGATTGCCAGCAGTGTGGTTCCATTGCAGCCCTCGACCTTAGCGCCAACACAAAACTGCACCAAGTCGTCTGCCATAGCAACAATATGAGTTCGCTCATTATGCCCAGCACAAGCACCACCCTGCAATATATTACCTGCTACATAAATCAGCTGCGAGGCTCTGCCATGAACACATTCATCAACAGCCTGCCCGATGTCAGTTCTTCATCAGAGGAGCATGTTATATATATTATAGATGACGATGCCACCGAAGACAACATGATCAGCACCGCTCAGGTGCAGGCGGCTAACGCCAAGGGCTGGAACGTGTGGAATGCTCTTGCAGAAGAGTACACCGGCACCGAGGTCATCGCGTTTGCCGACCCGGCCGTCAAGGCCATCTGCGTTGCCAACTACGACACCGATGGCGACGGCGAGCTGACCAAGGACGAGGTAGCCGCAGTGACGACGATCGACGAAGGCGTCTTCACGGGCAACACCGAGATCCAGACCTTCAACGAGCTACAGTACTTCACGGGGCTGACAACTTTAGATCTCCGCGCCTTCAAAGGTTGCTCGAACCTCCGTTATATCACTTTGCCAGAGAATCTCGAGACTATCAGCAACAGCGCTTTCTACGGCACTGAATTATGGTCTATCACCATTCCTGAGGGCGTGACGAAGATTTGGGGGGCTACTTTCGCGGCTTGTGATAAACTTACATCCGTCAGTCTGCCCTCGACGCTCACGGAAATCGGCCTAAACGCCTTCACATATTGCACCAGCCTCAGATATATCACCATACCCGAGGGCGTGACAGTATATGGCGATAAAGCCTTTGACCATTGCGACGCACTCACGCAGGTCACCGTGAAGAATCCTGTGCCGGCAGACATCGGCACCCTCGACCCCTTCCCCACACGTGCTGACATCACCCTCGTCGTGCCCGCCCACTGCGCCGATGCCTACCGCACGGCCGACTACTGGCGAGAGTTCAAGAGCATCCAGGAGCAAGAGCCCACGTGGACCGGCGTCTACACCGACGATTACGGTGACAAATACCAGTATGAGGTGGGCTACGAAGCACAGCTCTACCAATATGCCGACCAGAACGGACGCACAAGCGCCACCATCAAGTCCACCATCACCGTCGACGGCATCACCTACCCCGTCTCAGCCATTGCCTATCAAGGCCTCCGTTCGGATTACCTGCAGTCGCTGACCATACCCGAGAACGTCACCACCATCAAGGAGAACGCCCTCTGGTTCATGCCCGTCCCCGGCCAGGGCCTGGTGCTCCAGGAGATACATGTCCAAGGGCAGGTACCGCCTACGGTGGGCAATCAAGATGCATGGTATAGCTCGATTGTAACCCACAACATGGAGATGCAGATGCAGTACCCCGACGACTCGTCCATGCAGGTCAGTCTCAAGGACGTCACCCTCTACGTGCCCATTGGCGCCAAGAGCCTCTACGAGGCCGACACGTTCTGGAAGCAGTTCACCATCGTGGCAGAAGATTCCTACATTGCCATCGACGCGACCAACTTCCCCGACGCCAACTTCCGCGCCTACGTGGCATCAGAGGGCATCGATGCCGACCAGGACGGCTACCTCAGCTCCGGGGAAATAGCAGCGGTAACGGAGATGAACGTCAGCTTTAAGAACATCGCCAGTATGCAGGGCTTAGAATACTTCACAGAACTGGAAACCCTCGACTGCAGCTACAACCACCTCACCGCTCTCGACGTGTCGGCCAACACCAAGCTGGATATACTTTATTTCCAGAGGAACAACATCGGCGAGGATGCCATGAGCTTGCTCGTGGAAAGCTTGCCCACGCGCACTGAAAGTATTATGTGTCCATTCCAAGTGGAATATCGTGACGGACAAAATCATTATACTGAAGCCGAAGGTAATAGGTTAAATTCTACTGTTTGGAAAGCAGCAAGCGATAAAGGTTGGACTGTCTCTATAGACCAGGTTACCCCGGGGCTCATAGGCGATGTCAACAACGACGGCAACGTCACGATAGCTGACGTCACGGCTCTGGTCAACATCATCCTCGGCAAGGGCGACACAACCGGAGACCGTTATTACGCCGACGTCAACGGCGACAACAGCATCACCATTGCCGACGTCACGGCCCTCGTAAACAAGATACTGGGCAAGAACTGAACTTAGACACGCTAACAATTCAAGTTCATGACCCCTAATATATAACCCTTCATTCTTTTGTTATTAATCCACCTTTTTAAATTTCACGCTTATGAAACGAAAAACAATCTTTCTTTGGGCTGCGGTGTTGCTGTGTGGGGCACTGCCCATGAGGGCAAGCGCACAGACGGTGAACGTGCCCCTCCTCTGCGTCGAGAAGACCAACGGCGAGGTGGTGAAGGTGGAGATTACCGACTCTTCGCCCAATATGTTGTATGGCGCACGCTACAACGAGGACGAAGGCAAGGTTGTTCTCTATCTGATAATCAGAAGAAACGACGTCGCTGACATCACGGTAGACCTCAAGGACATCAAACGTGCGTATAGTAGCTTCGAAGAGGTCGATGCCGTACGCTATCTGAAAGCCGATGGCATAGCGCCGACTGCTGACGTCCTCAAGCATGGCTCGTGGCGCGATGCACTCACGAACCCGACATCCGTGAAGTGAGACGAACGGGCAAGACTGCACCACGAATCTTATGTCAAAAAGAGATAAAGGGGCTGTGTCAAAATGAAAGACACAGTCCCTTTTCTGTTTTACGCAACGAATTATACAAATTATTCGAATTATTCAGCTCACGTATCGCCAGTTTATTGAACCACAGATTTCACAGATTAAACAGATTATATATCCTGTGATTATGAAATTACTATCTTCCATTTCCCAGATTACTGAGCAGCACGCTACGCAGGTGCTGAATGTCCGCCGACTCCCTTCACTCGAAGAAGCGTCGCAAGCGCCGAGCGAAGGGTTCCGGGCAAAAGGCTTGGGCCTACCCCCGGCCCCTCCCTCAAGAGGGCGGGGAGAAAGGCTTAAGGGTTTCGGCCAAAAGGCTTAAGGGTTTCGGCAAAAAGGCTTAAGGGTTCCGGGAAAAAGGCTTAAGGGTTTTGGCAAAAAGGCTTGGGCGTTTGAGGTGGATCAACCGGGTGGAACACTTCACACACCCGGCTGAATTAGGCAACACACCCGGCTGAATTAGGCAACACACCCGGCTGAATTAGGCAACACACCCGGCTGAATTAGGCTACTCGACCGGTGGAATTTGGCAATACGACCAGCTGAATTTGGCAACGCAACAGGCCGAATGTGGCTATACGGGCAGCAGAATGTAGCGGTGAGACTTGAACTTTTTCCAAATTTTAGCAGTAATATGGTCATTACACCTATAAAATTGAGGTATTTCAACAAATACACATACTAATTAAATTTCAGATAACTAATGAGTTACACAAATATATAGGTGTATAGGTGCAATATTTATAAATATGCTAATTCTTGATAAATAAAATAACTTGCGAACGTTGAGTTAAACGGTGCAAATATAAGGAAAAAATTAGAAATGAGCAAATAATGTTGACGTAGCAAAAAGATTTTGGAAGATTAACGCAGTTTGCCCCATAAATAAAGGCATTTGAGCGCAGAACGAGTCATAATAGGCGTTACTTTAACAAGTTCCTGCTCCCGCTCCCTTCTAAAACCTGCATCTGCTGAATGGCAATCTGATTGAGTTTCACAAGTCTTTCACCTTGTGGTAAACCATCATTGATCAGCACGGCATTGATATTCTCCATATTTGACAGGCATATCAATTCATTGATGGTGGCATAGTCACGGATGTTGCCTTTTAGGTCGGGATTGGCTTCTCGCCATTGTTTTGCCGTCATGCCGAACATGGCCACATTCAACACGTCGGCTTCCTCTGCATAGATGATGTTAGCTTGTGCTGGGGTGACTTCTTCTGGTATTAGATGGCTCTTGATAGCATCTGTATGGATGCGGTAGTTAATCTTTGAGAGTTCTCTTTTGGCTGTCCATCCTAATTGCTTCTGTTCCTCCTCTTTCAGTCTCTGGAACTCGTCAATCAAGTAGAGCTTGAAGGTTACACTAATGGCGGTTCCAAACTCAAAAGCAATATCTTTGAATGCGTAGGTGCCGCCATAGCGACCTTTCTTCACAACGATACCAATAGCATTTGTCTTCTCAACCCATTCACTCACGCTCATGACGAAACTCGGTAACCCCGCTTGCATTCTAAAGTGGTCAAATTCGACCACTTTAAAATTTGGATTATGAATCATCTCCCAAGTTCCAAGAAACTCTATCGTGTATCGAGTACGTATCCAGTTCTTGATGATGTCTGCAGCACGGCTCTCACTTTGCTTGCCATTAGCCATATCGGTAAGCGATATGTAGTCTTTGTCGTTATAAGACAAGACTGTTATTTCAGTATTTTGGACGGTAATCTTTGCCATTGGGTCGTTCTTTTATAAATTATGTGTGCAAAGGTAGTACAAAATCATGAGGCTGACGACTAAAAGGCGAAAAATCCCTCAAAAGTTCTGTAATCTCATATATTCTGTGCACCTTTGCTCCCGACAATGAGCCATTCTTGAGACCCTTCGGGAACAAGCGAGCAAAGCTCGAGCGGAAACAGGCTGGTGGCTCAACGTCGGGAGTTCTTCGACAAGCGAAGCGCCAAGGCGATTACTTGCGTCCCTTCGGTAGCAAGCGCCGAGGCGATGACTTTGATAAGCAAATCATGGCAGAATGAGGAAATGAGTAATCGGCTTGCCGCTTGCTACTGAAAGGACGCAAGAACCGTTGCCAGTTCGTAACCCCGATTTTTCTCAATCCTCGAAACTGCCTTTATTTTCATAAGGTTTGCGATTTTATCCAAAGTTACGAAATATTCTTCAAGGCGGTTCTGATATGACAGCCTTTAAAACGATATAGTGCACATTTCCCTATAGAATGTGTCAAAAGGCCATGCCTGAGTTCGGCTTGAATTATATTTCTCCACTGAACTCTCTTCCAATATTATTGTTCAGCTACATACTCGGTTTTATGAAGCGGAACTGGAGCTGAATAATTCGCATAATTAGTATAATTCGTTGCGTAAAACAAAGAAAAGGGCTGTGCCAGAGCACAGCCCCCTTGCTTTGCGGTAGCAGTTGATGCCATTAGTAAGTCATGACGGGCTCGAGCTCCTTGGCCTGAGCCACCATCTTCTCAACTTCCTTGAGAGAGGGTACGCGGCGGACGAGGTGCTTCTCGGCGTTGACCTCCTCGAGCTTGGGCTGGAGGTTCTCGGGCACGCGGTGGCGGAACTCCTTGACGGTGTCGACGCCGGCAGCCTCGAGCAGCTCGGAGAACTGAGGACCTACACCCTTGATGCGGAAGAGGTCGGCATGGTTAGTCCAGCGCAGGATGAGCTTGTCGCTGATGCCCGTGGCCTCAGCCAGCTCGGCACGGCCCTTGGGACCTGCGCATTTGGCAAGCAGGTCTTCAACCTTTACGATGCCTACGGCAGTGAGTTTCTCGGCATAGACCTCGCCTACGCCTTCGATGTCGATGATTTTGTAAGCCATTTTAGTTACTTTTAAGTTAATAAGGTAGGTGGTTTGAATGTCGCATATTGTGATTGCGCTTTTTATTCTTTGCGTTCAATCCAGGCGATGGCCTGGCCGCGGAGCACTTTCTGTCCCTGGCGGGCAGTGACGTCGACGAGCTTGCCGCCCAGGGCAGCAAGTATGGGCTTTGTCTGTCCCCAGGGCGTCTGGATGTAGCAGAAGAAGTCGCCCTCCTTGTACTTCGTGCCTATGGCGGGCTCGGCGCAGCGCATGGTGCCGGCGTCGCCTGTGATCTCGAAGAAGATCTGACCGTTCTCGGGAGCCACGATGGCATCGGCCTTGGCGTGCTTGAACTCGGCGATCTGCTCGGGGGTGAGCTTGGGGCCGCCGGCAGCCTGCATCTTGGCCACCTTGGCCTTCTCGAGGTCGGCGAGGAAGTTCTTCTTGGCCTGGCCGCTCTTGTAGTTGCGGTACTGCTCGGGGTGCATGGCCAGCTCGTAGAGCTCTTCGTCGTCCTGACCGCGGTCCCAGCCGTTCTCCTCCATCTCCTTGATGAAGCCGGGCAGGGCGTTCTCGAGCAGCGTGTGGGGGTCGGCATCGGTGAACTCGCGACCTTGCTTCTTGGCCAGCTCGACCAGCTCGGGGTCGATGGTGCCGGGGATCTTGCCGCTCTTGCCGAGAATCATGCCCCACATGGAGTCGTCCATCATGACGAAGCGGCCCTTGCCCTGAGCCATCGTGAGGAGGTTCATCAGGGCGATGTTCTTGACATACTGCGAGAAAGGCGTTACCAATGGGGGATAACCTACGCGCGGCCATACGTAAGCCACTTCGTCGAAGAGCTTGACGAGGATGTCGTCGGTCGAGAGCTCCGGTTCGCCCTTGGCCTTGAGCGTGTTGTTGATGACGCCGTGGATGCCGGCCAGGTCGGCCATCATGGAGCCCATCATGCCGCCGGGCAGGCCGCAGCCGAGGAGGAGCGACGACATGAGTTTGTTGCCGGGGTTGATGAAGTAGCCGAGCCAGTCGTCGATGAACTCCTGCGTGAGGGCGCGTGCACGCATGTACGCGTTCATATTTATCTCTTTCACCTCGAAGCCTTCGTTCTTGAGCATCGACTGCACGCTGATGATGTCCGGGTGCACCTTACCCCACGAGAGGGGCTCGATGGCGGTGTCGATGACGTCGGCGCCGTTGTTGCACACCTCGAGGATGCTCGCCATGGAGAGACCCGGGCCGCTGTGGCCGTGGTACTGTATGATGATGTCGGGGTGCTTGGTCTTGATGGCCTTGGTGAGAGCGCCAAGGAGCGCGGGCTGACCGATGCCGGCCATGTCCTTGAGGCAGATCTCCTCGGCGCCGGCGGCGATGACCTGGTCGGCTATCTCGGAGTAGTAATCCACGGTGTGGACGGGCGAGGTGGTGATGCAGAGGGTGGCCTGCGGCGTCATGCCGGCGGCCTTGGCCCACTTGACGGAGGGTATGATGTTGCGGACGTCGTTGAGGCCGCAGAAGATGCGTGGAATGTCGACGCCCTGGGCGTGCTTGACCTTATACTGCAGTTCGCGCACGTCGTCGGGGACGGGGTACATGCGCAGGGCGTTGAGGCCGCGGTCGAGCATGTGGGTCTTGATGCCCACTTCGTTGAAGGGTTTGCAGAAAGCGCGCACGGCGGCATTGGGGTTCTCGCCCGCCAGCAGGTTGACCTGCTCGAAGGCGCCGCCGTTGGTCTCGACGCGGTCGAAGACGCCCATGTCGATGATGGCGGGCGCTACGCGCTCGAGCTGATCCTTACGAGGTTGAAACTTTCCAGAACTCTGCCACATGTCGCGATAGACAAGGCTGAATTGGATTCTTTTCTTCATGTGGTTATATCGTTTTTAAATATTAAGGTTGTAACAGTTTCATTGCATGAGCCATGTGTCGCCGACCTTGACCATCGGCACCCCAACTTCCTCGCAGGTGCTGTCGGCGAAGGACAGCTGAAGGTAGACGTGTGCCTGGCCGTCCTCAACAACTTGTCCTACGGCTTTTACGCTCTGCAGTTCGCCGTGATGCTGTGTCAGGTTGTGTACATGCTCGCTGACGAGGTCGGTCATCTCCTGCCTGTAGCCTTCTGACATGGAGTCGACATACGCAATGCGCTTGACAAACTTATCGGCTTGCCCCTTGGCGAGGCTGGCATAGCAACGCTCGGCGGCTTTCCTCACACGTCTCTCCTCGCGGCTTAACCGGCCGTTGTGGCAGGCTATGCAGAGAGCCATAGCCACGCATGCGAGCACTATCTGAGGCGTTAACGACAGTTTTTTGCGCATAAACATTTCAGCACCAATTTGTCAGAGTAGAGGCCATTTTGGCAGTTTTCTGCCTGCAAAGATAATTATCGTAGCCGTAACTGACAAGAAAAATGCACTTCTTTTTTAGTAAAAAGATATCAAAATATGAATTGAAGTAGGTTTGGCACACTGTTTGCCCGCTTAAAAGTGTCTTAACGTGTACAACTTAAACTTAAAAGAATAATACAATGGGAAAGATTATTGGAATTGACTTAGGTACCACTAACTCGTGTGTATCTGTTTTCGAGGGCAACGAACCCGTCGTGATAGCTAACAGCGAAGGCAAGCGCACAACGCCTTCTATCGTCGCCTTCATGAAGGACGGCGAGCGCAAGGTGGGCGATCCCGCCAAGCGTCAGGCTATCACCAACCCTAAGAACACTATTTTCTCTATCAAGCGCTTCATGGGCGAAACCTACGAGCAGGTGCAGAAGGAGATCAGCCGCGTGCCCTACACCGTAGCCAACGAGAATGGCTACCCCCGCGTAGACATCGACGGCCGCAAGTACACACCGCAGGAGATCAGCGCCATGATCCTGCAGAAGATGAAGAAGACTGCCGAGGACTACCTCGGACAGGAGGTGACCGACGCCGTCATCACCGTGCCGGCTTACTTCTCCGACTCACAGCGTCAGGCCACGAAGGAAGCCGGACAGATTGCCGGCCTCAACGTGCAGCGTATCGTCAACGAGCCTACGGCTGCTGCTCTGGCCTACGGCGTCGACAAGGCCAACAAGGACATGAAGATTGCCGTCTTCGACCTCGGCGGCGGTACGTTCGATATCTCCATCCTGGAGTTCGGCGGCGGCGTGTTCGAAGTGCTCTCGACCAACGGTGACACTCACCTCGGCGGCGACGACTTCGACCAGGTCATCATCGACTGGATGGCTAACGAGTTCCGCATGCAGGAAGGCGTAGACCTGAAGCAGGATCCTATGGCTCTGCAGCGCCTGAAGGAAGCTGCCGAGAAGGCTAAGATCGAGCTCTCCAGCAGCACCAGCACCGAGATCAACCTGCCGTACATCACCGCTGTCAACGGTGTGCCTAAGCACCTCGTCATGACTCTCACCCGCGCTAAGTTTGAGCAACTGGCCGACAGCCTCATACAGGCTTGTAAGGTGCCCTGCCAGAAGGCTATGCAGGATGCCGGTCTCACGAACAGCGACATCGACGAGGTCATCCTCGTGGGCGGTAGCTCTCGTATCCCCGCCATACAGAAGCTCGTCGAAGACTTCTTCGGCAAGGCTCCGTCCAAGGGCGTCAACCCTGATGAGGTGGTTGCCGTAGGCGCCAGCATCCAAGGCGCTATCCTTAATAAAGAGAGCGGCGTAGGCGACATCGTGCTGCTCGACGTGACGCCTCTGTCGATGGGTATCGAGACCCTCGGCGGCGTGATGACCCGCCTCATCGAAGCCAACACCACCATCCCCTGCAAGAAGAGCGAAGTGTTCTCAACGGCTGCCGACAACCAGACCGAGGTGACCATCCACGTCCTCCAGGGCGAGCGTCCTATGGCAGCTCAGAACAAGAGCATCGGTCAGTTCAACCTCACTGGCATCGCTCCCGCCCGTCGTGGCGTGCCTCAGATTGAGGTCAGCTTCGACATCGACGCCAACGGCATCCTGAAGGTCAGTGCCAAGGACAAAGCCACCGGCAAGGAACAAGCTATCCGCATCGAAGCTTCCAGCGGCCTCTCCAAGGATGAAATCGAGCGCATGAAAGCCGAAGCCGAAGCCAACGCCGACGCTGACAAGAAGGAGCGCGAGAAGATCGACAAGCTCAACCAGGCCGACAGCATGATCTTCCAGACAGAGAACATGCTGAAGGAAAGCGGCGACAAACTCCCCGCCGATGTCAGGGCCGAAGTCGAAGCAGCCCTCAACAAGCTCCGCGATGCCCACAAGGCTCAGGATCTCGCTGCCATCGATGCTGCCACCACCGAGCTGAACAACGCCGCACAGAAAATGTATGCAGCCGCTCAGCAGGCAGGTGCCGGACAGCCTGGTGCAGGTGCTCAGGGCAACCCCTTCAACGGTGCTCAGGGTGGAACTGGCTTCAACGGCGGTACTCAGGGTGGCCGGCAGCAAGGCGGCCAGCAGGGCGACAACATTCAGGACGCCGACTTTGAGGAGGTGAAGTAAGGCTGATAAG
>FLNY01001995.1_pt1 | contig 11821 bp, 6 predicted proteins | sample 1140381 | NCBI WGS metagenome assembly FLNY01 (sample SAMEA3878172, study PRJEB12797) | bioreactor metagenome | biome: Moose rumen | place: Sweden | collected 2011-10
GTTTTGCGTGGATGTATGGAAGTGAGGAGAGCTCGCTCTCCCAAACTGACATACAGACACGTAAAAGCAAAAAGAAATCACGTTTTTTTATCTTATTCATGTAGAAATAAATAATGAAAGAAGAAGATTTTATGGTTCAGTATTTTGATTGTCGTCCACTAAATACAGAACAGTATTTTGTCATTTTTTTTGATATGGAATAAAAAAACACCAATTATTTTGCTAATTATCAAGAAAATCATTAATTTTGCATAATTTATATGCTTTGTGCCTTAAGCACTGGAAATTCAGAATGATAAGATAGACAGATAATATGAATTATGTTTCACAAAATCTTAATACAGAACTGTTCGCATCATTAGAGGTCATTTCAAAAAAATGAAAACAAGATGCGAAAGGCTGTGACATATCTTAAGAAATTGGCTAAAAGCGGCGAGGAAGATAAAACCTTGATGGTATAGGAAGATTTTTTCAGAATGTTGGACGAAGCGGAACAAGGAGACTCCAGGTCTTTTGAAAGCGTTGACCAGTTGGACAAGCACATTCGTGGACTATGAAATTTCATGTGGTTATCAAACGTAAAGCCTACGACGATTTGTTGAAACTCAAGGATGAGGGTGAGAATAATATAAAAAGGCGTTAAAACTTATAGGTGAGTGATATGAACATACAAGAACTGGAACAGGAAAGCCTGAACTTCGCAAAGGAGACATGAAAGGTCGTTGGAGCAGACGAATCAACCGCAAACATAGGTTGGTATATAGAATAGAAGACAAAGAAGTGACCGTATTAGTCATATCTGCTTTTGGTCATTATGACGACAAATAACTAAAAATATCATAGAGATTTTAAATATATTATTAACTAAATTATTAACAAATGAAAAGACATTTACTTTTCGCGATGCTATGCATCGTAGGCGCGCTGAACATGAGCGCACAGGAAGATGTCACAGACACCTATCTGACCAATGCCAACCTTAGCTCTTTGAACGGTTGGACTCAGAGTGGTTACACTGCCTGGAAAACTGATGGTGCTGTGCCTGTGATAGAGTTTTGGAACTGGTCAACCCAGTTTAACTTCTCTCAGACAGTGACCCTTCCCGCAGGAAACTATCGTATTGCCGTTAACTCGTTCTATCGTAACAGTTGGACTGGCGACGGCACAAACAACAACATGGCATGGATTTTTGCCGGTAGTCAGACGAAGAACGTAGTCGCACTCAACTCAATGAGTGACTTGAGCGGATATTCTGGCAGCAATGACTTGTATAAAGCGGCAACAGCATTCTCGCTAGGCAATTTCTCCAATGAATTCGACTTTGATGTTGCAGAAGAATCAACAATTGAACTTGGCTTTAGAGGAACTTGTCCTGATGGAGGTTGGTGTATTCTCGGTCCAGTTAAGCTTTATAAATACAGCCTGGAAGACTATCTCGTAGATTATCGAGCAAAGGTTGCGGAAGCTCAGGCATTGAATGAAGCAGATATGTTCCCTACCGCATGGGCAAATCTGCAGGCGGCAATCGTAGATGAAAGCACATTCTCTCTTGTTTCCGAGGTGACAGCAGCCATCAACACGTTGTCTGCCGCCATCAACGCTGCTAACACATCTATCTCCATAAAGTCTTCAACTGTTGACAAACTCGCAAAGATGAAGGAAATAACGGAAGCTACAAACTTCTACACCGATGCGGCATACGAGACATATTATGGTCAGTGGAAGGCAAAATACGATGCAGGCACCCTGACAGAAGAAGAAGCAAACGGCCTGCAGGATCCTTATGCCACAACAGGGTGGCATGATGCTATAACTGTAGATGACTTCCTACTCTCTTCATGGGACGTTGAGCCGAATTTTGCCGGAGATTACTACATCAACACATGGTCAACCGAAGACAACAACAATGGTTTTGGTACTCCATTCTTTGAGTACTGGGTAGGAAGCGGATCCCTTGCTGCACGGACAATGACCGCAACCATTGTAGGCCTTGAGGCAAATCAACTGTATTCTGTAGAGATCCTAGCCAGGACCCAGGTGTCAGGTACAAAGGTTGACAACAGCATAAGGATGCAGGTTGGCGATGGAACTGCAGTTGACCTTACAGCCGGTGACTTGCTTGCAGCTTCAAGATATTTGGGCACATTTACCGCCATTGGCACCACAGATGACTCTGGAACTCTTACTGTAACTCTTACGGTAGATGCAAACAGTGGCATAAGTTGGTTGTCATGGAAAAACCTGAAATATCAGCAGATTGACGACGAGCGCATCCCTTACGCTGAGCAACTGGCACAAATCGTTGCCCAGGCTCAGTCGTTGACAACCACACTCGTTGTTCCAGACGGAGTGAAGGCTACTTTGAACAGCACCGCCGGCACATACGACGGCTATACTTACACTAGCCTTCCTACCGTTGCCGCTTTCCAAGAAGCGATAGCTGCAGTTCAGGCCGCCATTGCCGATGCTCAGGACGCTGAAGCTACATATGCCAAGTATAACGAGTTGAAGGGCTATGCGACAGACCTCTTGGCTGTTGACTATGTTGACCTCGTAGCTGATGCACATGCTACGTATGCAGCAGCTCAGACAGAGCCAACCCTCAACACAAAGACCGATATCGATGCGGCATACGAGGCTCTTTACATAGCTACCATGACATACGTTGAGAATGCTGACCCTGCAACTGGTGAACAGTTCGACCTCACTTTCCTGCTTGTCAATCCTGACGTAACTTCATATTGGGACGGAACATGGGGCATAGTACCTGCAGGTTGGTACACTGACCAAACAGGTGGAAACTTCCAGGTAATGGCAAATAACGAAATGGGTCCTGACGGAGAAGTATTTATTGAATACTGGTCAGAACAACCTAAGACCAGCGGCTTCGTTCTCTATCAGAAAGTTACTATTCCAAAAGGAACTTATAAGATGACAGGACGAGTAGGTCTGCAGCAGAGCGTAGGTGGCACGACAGCCAACATGACATTCTCGGCAAATGAAACCGATGGTTCTCAAATAGCAGTGGGTACCCTCGCTGACCAAGAGGTTGAGTTTGTCAATACAACAGAGCAGGAGGTGAAGATTGGTCTGAAGGCTCAGTCTGGTAACTGTTACCGTTGGATTGGTATCAACAAAATCAAGATGTATAAGGTTCCAACTTCTGACAATGAATACAACATCGTTACTTCTGTTACAAATGCAACCGTATCCGTTACAGTTGACGATGTGGAAGCTACTACAGCCAAGAAGCTTGACGCAGTGAAGTTCACTGTCACTTTAGAGGATGGCGTAGTTGTCGAAAGCATTGCTGTTACCTATGTTGACGGTGACAACAACACTCAGACAATCACTCCTACAGATCTCGGCGGAAACGTTTATACATTCCAAATGCCGGCTTACGACGTAACTATCACGGTAGTTGCAGTCGTTGACAAGACTGCTTTGGAAACTGCAATCACAAATGCCGGAAGCGTTGATCCTACAACTGTTGAAGCTCCTGCTGAAATCGTTTCTGCATTCACCACAGCTTTGTCAACAGCTAATGACGTATATGCCGCCACTGAGGCTACTCCTTCACAGGTAGCTGAGGCTACAACAAATCTCGTTAATGCTCAGAATGAATTGGAGGCGGCTATCCCAGCATACGCTGCTTATCTCGAGCTGAAAGATTATGCAGACGCTCTCGTGGCTGCTCCTACAGACAATGCATCAGCACAAACTACTCTTGCAACAGCAATCAGCACAGCAGAAACTGATATTAATGCCGTAACAACTGCTGCAGAAGCAGCTGGCGTGAACAGCACACTTAAGGCTGCCATGGTTACATATGCTGGCGTTGCCACTCCAACTGATAAGAATCAGCCATTCAACCTCACATTCATGTTTGTCAATCCTAACCTCGAAGGTCTGCCTACATGGCAACCTTGTGAGGGATGGCTCACAGAACAGCCTGACGGCAACTCTCAGGTTATGACCAATGATGCAATCACTTCTGAAGACGGAACCAAGACTGCCGTTTATGAATACTGGAGCTATACTGCCAAGTCTAATGGTTTGTTCACTCTCTATCAACCAGTAACACTCCCTGAAGGAACTTACAGCATGAGTTGCTACGCATTCGCTAAACAACAAAATGACCCTGCAAACACTGGAGATGTAGTAGGTGTGTTCTTCTATGCAAACGACACTCAAGGTTCTGCAGTAAGCTCTGACCGCTTGGCACAGAAGACGATTGAATTCGTCAACGCACAGGAACAGGAAGTTAAGATCGGTCTGAAGGCCATCAACCCTAACACTTACAACTGGATGGGTATCGGTTACCTCGAACTCTACAAGATTCCTGCCAACAGAATAGTCATCGACCCTGACGACCCTCAATACGAAGAAGGGGATTATTCCGGTTATGACTATACCCAGGAAATAGCAGGTGACGTTGAACTCATTCGTCCAATCAAGGACCAGTTCAATGCCGTTGTTCTTCCGTTCAGCATGACTCAGCAGGAAGTAGAGGACTACTTCGGACAGGATTCTAAGGTTTATATCGTTAGAGACTACTATGTAGAAAGCGACATATTGTCGTTCGAGATTAGAGAGGGAGTACAGGCTAACCAACCTTGCCTCATCCGCGCTACTGAAAACCACGACAGCTTCGTGATCGAAGGACGCACACTCGTGGCTGCTAACTCCTTCTTCCCTGAATATGCCCCTACGGACAACGTGAAGATGACTGGTGTGTACGTTGACGAGTTACGTCTCAGCGACTACGACTGGTATATCAAGGGTGGTGAACTCGTTTACGCTCCTGCAGGAGTAAACAGCTGGATTAACATGACCCGTGCGTACATCACCATCACAGGTTGGGAACCTGATCCTACAGGAGTGAAGACTCTAAAAGTTTCATTCGACGGTGGTGAGGCTACTGCAATAGCCACCATCGAAAATGGTGAGTTGAACATCCTCAACGGCAAAGTATTCGACCTCAGCGGACGTGAAGTGAAGAACCCTACTCGCGGCATTTATATCATCGACGGTAAGAAGGTGATGATTAAGTGATAATATGGTTTATCGGCAGAAGGAGTAAGCCTCGGCTTTCTCCTCTGTCAATAAACCCATAGACATTCAAACAACTCGTTTGCTTGTCTATTCATAAACTAATAACAATTAAAATTGTAGAAAATTATGAAGAAATATATCAAACCGGCTACGGAAATAGAAATCGCTTACTCTGCCGACTTGTTCATGATTACAGCAACTGCCAACGGTGAAACAATCCCTGGAGGTGGCCCTGGCGGTGGAGGTGGTGACGCAAAAGACCGTGACGACTTCGAAGATGAAGAGTTCTTGCTGATGATGCAGGAACAGGAAAATCCTAATAAAACCCTTTGGTAAATAATCAACACTTACTTATATGCAAAGGTCCGTGGGCATCTGCCCACGGACTTTTTTGCTTTTACTCCTGCTTGTGTTTCTGCAGTTTTGTTAAGTGTAGAGAAGCTTGTTGTCCTGCCATTTGGAATGAGGCTATTTTATGCCCAACAGATGTTGCATTAAAGCCGCTACATGGAGTCGTTTTCATTTGTTTTGCTTGCGGGTTACATTGTCGCCGTTCCGATTCTGGAAAACATCCGCTCTGACACGTCAGTCGTGCGGTTGGAATATGGTAGTTATGGCTGTTTTCTATCAATGTTGTTTTATCAGTTCATCAGCCCGTTTAGGACTGATGAAAAAAGATGGGGCAGGGCGGTTCACCAGCAAGTCGCATATTGCCTGCATCGATAGTTTGCGGTAGGTAGGTTTCATGCGTATGGTCAGGTAATCAGAATACAGTTGGTCATATACCTCAGTCTTGCACAATGTGCGTTTTTTCCTTATGCCAGAATTCTCTGTGGCATTCTCGCGCCTGCGAATCTCTCGATAGAGGTAGTCGGGACTGATCCAATAGCGACTTGCTGGTGACTTCACAGCCAGTGCCACCGCTTCTGAGTGAGTTACGTTGATTTCGTTCATGAACTTCAGGTAGGTGGCATACAGTTCTCTGTCGCGTTCTTTTGTAAATGTGTTTTCCATAGTATTATTTTCAGTTGATGGGTTGGTTAGTGGGTCGTTATCTCTGTTATGTCGTAAATGTTCTTTTCTCCTTGATTGCGTTGCAAATATATGATGAGATTGTTGACATTCCAAATTTTTACCTCTCATAATAACATTTATTAAGTTAAAAAATGCCCCCATTTCAGCCGACGAACTGAAATTAACATTCTTGTGACAACCTGCGTCACGAACCGGACGGTGCCTTTGTTGTCCTGAGGCGAGTTTTTACTGATGAGGCAAGGCCTCTCCCACAACTGAACCCCTACGGGTAAATTCTCGACATGACTAAGATAAAAAAACGTGATTTCCTCTGGCTTTTACGTGTCTGTATGTCAGTTTGGGAGAGCGAGCTCTCCTCACTTCCATCCATCCACGCAAAACCGTTTTGTGCCAAAACGGGAAATCACTCGACAAAAAGCAGAACTTCGTTCTTCAAAAAACGCTCCGCTTAACAAAACGTGCAACCTCTTTCACTTTGTACAACATTTCTTCACGTTGCATAAGCTCTGGAGGGTTTCACGTTGCATAAGCTCTGGAGGGTGTGTCAAATATAAATGCCCTTTTGAAATTCCCAAGCAAAGAGCCCTAACCACTTATTACATTGCAGTTTTGTTAAGTGTAGAGAAGCTTGTTGTCGTTGCAGTTTTTGTTGAATGTAGCGCAGCGAAATGTTTTTTGTCCGACTGAAAGGAGGATTTTTGTTGAGATTTGCCGGCACGCAGTGCTGTCGTGGATGTCGTGAAGGTTGTAGCAAATACATTTGCATACAAGCTGAACGACATCCACGGCATAAAGGGCTTCAGCCCGACGGCAAATCGTTTTTTTATTATTCTTTCTACATGACTAAGATAAAAAAACGTGATTTCCTCTGGCTTTTACGTGTCTGTATGTCAGTTTAGAGAGCGAGCTCTCCTCACTTCCATCCATCCACGCAAAACCGTTTTGTGCCAAAACGGGAAACCACTCGACAAAAAGCAGAACTTCGTTCTTCAAAAAACGCTCCGCTTGACAAAAAGTGCAAAGGAGCCATGTCCTGCCATTTGAACTTGAGTCGCTGTGCTCCTCGATTCTTCGATTTATTGATAAAGCTTGATATAAAATGCAATATAAAATGCAAAGAAATTTTTATAAAAATCATTTCTGAATGTTTAGACTATCAAAAGTTTTCCATATCTTTGCAAGGAAATGCATTTTTTTATAGAAAAGAATTAAACCGACTAATAACTAATTTTTTATTCAATGAAAAAGAAACTACTCTTCTTGATGACTTTTGTCATCACTGCGTTTGCGTGGGACGCAAAAGCACAAACCGACGTGACGAGTACGTATCTGACAAATGCGGACTTTGAATCGTCAACTCCGATTTCCAGCGACCTGAGAGGTTATGGCAAGGATATGGTCAGTGGAGATCTATATGGATTTCAACCTGTTGACGGCTGGACTTATGTTGTGACAAATGGAGATAACAGCAATGCAAGTTACCCTAATTCTGCTATGGGTGCCGCTGTGTTTGCATACGGCTCTACTAATCTGATGAGAGGTAATAATGTGAGTGCTCCTGCAACTGACCCTGACGGAAACGCAGGCAACTGCCTCGGATTCTTCGGTATTTGGGAATGTGGTGGTTACTACTATCAGGATGTAACTTTTCCTGCCGGTGAATACACCATCAATATTCCGGTTTACAACCAGTCGGGAACAAGTGCAACAACCACTTATTTCGGGTTCATACCGAATTCCGGTACTTCCCAGACTATCGCCACCCCTACTACTACCGGTTCATGGGTGACACTCACAAAGACTTTCACCCTTGCTGCTGAGACAGCAGGAAAAATATGTGTGGGATACCAATCAAAAGGCAGTGGCTCGGGTGTCAACCCGCATCTTTTCATCGACAAAGTGCAAATACTCTACACAGCGACCGTTGTGAAGGATGTGCTCGCAAATGCTATAACAGCAGCTACAAAGGTAAACGCTACGCTCAATGACAGCGATCTTGCGGCAGCTATCTCAACAGCCCAAACCGTTTACGACAGCACCACCGCCTCCCAGGACGAGGTGAACGACGCGGCTGATACGCTCAATGCCGTCATGATGTCGGTATTGTCTGCGGCTGGTGACGTGTCATTCCTTTTCAGCAACTTGGGATTTGAAGATTGTACGGTGACAACCACCAACGCCGCGGCTGGTAGTAGTGCCGCACCTCTGGATATCAGTGGAGAATGGACACAAGTTCAATCATCTGCATGGTCCAGCTCTGCAGTTGTTGCCTATGAAGGCACCGGACAAGTGAATGGTGCGAGTGCCCCTTCTGCCGACAACTTAGGTAATACAGGTAACACACTCGGCATCTCTGTTGGATGGGGTGGTACAGTCACTTATAAATCTTCAACTGCCACACTGCCTGCCGGTTCATACACCATCACTTTCAATGCTTACAACAACCTGAGCGGTTTCACTCAGTTCGCCTCTAAGAACGGGTTTGTTGCCACATCCGGCACAAGCCATCTCTCCACAAAGACTTCGTTTGCCTACGGTGAGTGGGTAACCGATGTGGTGAAATTCAATCTCGACGAAGCAACCGAAGGTTACATCCAGGTAGGTGGAACAGCAGTTTCTGGTGGTTCTGGCTCAAATGCCAAGGTGTTCTTCGACAATGTCACCGTAACCTACCAGTCGTTCCTCGACGCCGCAAAGGCTGCATGGGATGAAGCATATCAGGCTGCCGATGCCGCTACCAATGATGGAGCCTACGATAATATAACAGGTGGAGAACGTACTGCTCTGAACGCAGAACTAGCCAAGTCGGAGCCTACCACAGTGGAAGGCTATGAGGAAGCTACTGCAGCCTTGCAAGAAGCCACTGCGGCATTTATAGCTGCCGCTCCTACCTACGATGCACTCGTCAGGGAAATATCAAAGGCTACAGCTCTTGGAGTGGATGCCGACACAACTAATGCCGCACAGGACATTGCTGATTCGGAAACTACCACCGCGGCAGATGCTCTTGCGGCTACTCAGACATTGAAGGTGGCTGAATACGAATATGTTTCTACAGACTTCCAATATGGCGTGGAACTCGGAGGTTGGGACACAGAAGGTCCTACTGGAACCATGACCGGTCAGCACTGGGCTGATGGGGATGGTGAGTATCTTGAGCAGTCAACCGCCGCATGGAGTCAGACAGCGTGGACAATCAAATACAGCCAGTATGTGTCACTCCCAGCCGGCAACTACATCTTCAAGGTGGCAGGACGTAAGGCTGCAGGCGATGGCGTGACGATGAGCCTCATCGTGAAAAATGGAGACACAGTGCTCGGTACGGTAAGCGATTTCCCTGAAGGCGACACCGGACTGGGTATCAACACCGACGGCGAGACCGACTACGATGAGTCACACACATACGCCAACGGCAATGCCGGTCGCGGATGGGAATGGCGCTACGTGAAGTTCTCCATCTCCGAGGAGACTCAAGTCAACGTGGCTGTGGAAGCTGTTGCGACAACCAACCACCAGTGGGTCAGCTTCTGTGATGCCACCGTCCAGACCGACAACGATGCCAACATAGCACTTATCGACTATTACGTGGCTCGGGGAGACGCATGGATGGCCCAGAATGACGACCAATATGTAAATGTGGCTGGTCAGGAGAGGGCCGCACTCGACGAAGTTATCGCCGCCGACGCCACTCTTGACAAAACAAACAAAGAAGAAATCGAGGACTTGACTGTTGGACTGCGGGTAGCTACTGAGGCATTTATCGCGGCAAAAGAATCGTATGATAATCTTGCATACGCTGTATTTCTAGCTGAGACCGCAGTTGATGCAACACGGGCTAATGTGGGAACTGGCGTGTTCCAAATCCCTGAAAATGCGTTAGAGACAATCGAGCAAGCTATACTTGAAACTCAGGATGTTCAACTTGACATCGAAACCACCGCAGCAATTGCGGAGCAGGCTATGATGGCAATTGTCCTTGCAACTGAGGATTATGAAAGTACGGAGCTCAATGCTCCTGCCGATGGCCAGCGCTTCAAGCTAGTCCTCTCCAACAACGGAGGATGGACCTACGACGGCAAAGCCGCCACATTCGTGGCAGGTGGACGCACAGATGCCGGAACGTATAACATATCTTATCTCGATGACGTGGAGGCATACGAACACTCGTTCACATTCACTAAGGTGGAAGGCAACAACTACACAATCAGCCAGACCGACATCGACGGCAACGAACGTTACATCTGCACCGGTACCGTATATGGAGGAAACAACTCACAGATTCGCTCTACTACTGATCCTGAAAATGCCGCACAGTTCACTGTCATACCTACTGCCACCGAAGGCATCTACAACATAAAGAATGTGGTAGCCAACCAGTATGTCGGTTCACAGGATGTGGGTGTATATACCGTGAACAGCCATATCAACTTCCAGCTTGTAGAGGTTCAGAAGGTTCCGGTGGCTCTCTCATTCACCGACGACATCAACTATGCTACACGCATATTCCCGTTCGCTCCTGAACTACCTGAAGGCGTGAAAGCATACACTTGCGAATCACTCAACGATGAGACTCTCGAACTCACAGAAGTAGCTGAACCTGCTGCTAATGTTCCTTATATACTCGGCTCTGAAAACGCTCTCAGCGTCGAGGTGGAAGGATGGCCTCTGGCAAGCAGCCTGACTTATGAGAATGGTCTGCTCACAGGTGTATATACTAACACCAATGCTCCTGTAGGGTCTTATGTCCTCCAGCACCTCAACGGAACAACTGCTTTCTATATCGTGGAAGAGGGTAACGAGCCAACTGTAACTCCTTACCGTGCTTATCTCACAGCTCCGGCTGAAACTGATGGCATCAAGGCTATAAACTTCCCAGGCAATGACGCTACGGCAATCGAAGCAATCGAAGCTCTTACCAGCGGAAATGCAGAGATATACAACGCTGCCGGCGTACGCATCAACCGCATGGAGAAGGGACTCAACATTGTCCGCACTGCTGACGGAAAGGTAAAGAAAGTCCTTGTTAAGTAATTAATTGGAAAAAGGGAATGGGAAATGACGATACATTCCTTGTTCCACTTCCACATTATCATACCAAATAATATAGAAGAAAAATGAAAAAGATATATAAAGAGCCTAAGATGATCCTTGAATTGGCTGAGGTCAATAAAGCGGTAATGTTGAATACGTCGGATACTCCAGCTGACCCAACTCAGCCTGTGCTTGGCAAAGACCGTGATGAGTACGACGAGGATATGGAAATCATCCAAATCCTCGAAGAACAGAATAGTGACAAGAAAACTCTCTGGTAATTAATCAATGCTTATCTATATTGCTAAAGGTCCGTGGGCAATCCCACGGACCTTTTGTGTTATTCAAGAACCTTATCAAGAAATCGAAGATTCGAGGAGCACAGCGACTCAAATTCAAATGGCATGACATGGCTTACTTGCACGTTTTTTATCTTACCATCTCGAAAGAAATAATAAAAAAACGATTTGCCTTCGGGCTGAAGCGTTGATATGTCTCAAAAATTTGATTCCAATAATTAATAAAAAAACGATTTGCCGTCGGGCTGAAGCGTTGATATGTCTCAAAAATCTGTTTCCAATAATTAAAATTAATAAAAAAACGATTTGCCTACGGGCTGAAGCCCTCTATGCCGTGGCTGTCGTTCAGCTTGTATGCAAATGAATTTGCTACAACCTTCACGACATCCACGCCTGCACTG
>FLNY01003827.1_pt1 | contig 11808 bp, 10 predicted proteins | sample 1140381 | NCBI WGS metagenome assembly FLNY01 (sample SAMEA3878172, study PRJEB12797) | bioreactor metagenome | biome: Moose rumen | place: Sweden | collected 2011-10
TGCGTCCACTGAATGTCTTTGACTGATTACTGGCTCATCCACGGCTCTGCCCATACCTGTTTCATGGCGCAAGCTTCAGCATAGGTCTGGGCCGATACGTCTATAGCCTAACAGTTTTCCAACCGGTTGGAAAACTGGTTTTATATAAGCGACAGCAGTTTTCCAACCGGTTGGAAAACCGAATTCATACTTGTCTCCGGCGACGCGTCAACAGGTAGCCGGCTTCCACGTCTATCGTTCGGCACGCATGGGATTGCTAAGGAAGTCGGCGTAGGCAAGGCGAATGCCATCCTCGAGTTCGGTGCGATATGTCCAGCCGAGAGCCGTGGCTTTGGAAACGTCGAGCAACTTGCGCGGCGTACCATTGGGGCGCGTGGTGTCCCACAAGATGTCTCCCTCATATCCTACCACCTTGGCTACAAGTTGCGTCAAGGCTTTAATTGTAAGTTCTTTTCCCGTCCCTGCGTTCACAGTCTCGTTGCCGGAATAGTTGTTCATGAGGAAGACGCAGAGGTTGGCGAGGTCGTCGACATAAAGGAACTCACGCAGTGGCGAACCATCGCCCCAGCATGTGACGCTCTTCAGGCCCTGCACCTTGGCTTCGTGGAAGCGGCGAATGAGTGCCGGCAGGACGTGTGAGTGTTCGGGGTGGTAGTTGTCGTTAGGCCCGTAGAGGTTGGTAGGCATAACGCTGATATAATCGGTGCCATACTGGCGGTTGAGGTACTCGCAGTATTTGAGCCCTGAGATCTTAGCCAAGGCGTAGGCCTCGTTGGTTTTCTCTAATTCCCCGGTGAGCAGGCAGTTCTCGGGCATCGGCTGAGGTGCGAGGCGGGGATAGATGCAACTGCTGCCGAGGAATTCCAGCTTCTTGCAGCCATTCTGCCATGCTGCATGGATGACATTCATCTCAAGGATCATGTTGTCGTACATAAAGTCGGCCAGAGCGCTTTGGTTGGCCACGATGCCCCCTACTTTAGCGGCAGCGAGGAAGACATATTCGGGACGTTCCTCGGCAAAGAAAGCCTCGACCTGGTCCTGGCGTGTGAGGTCGAGCTCGGCATGTGTGCGTGTGATGATATTATTGTAGCCTTGACGCTCCAGTTCGCGAACGATAGCGGAACCGACCATGCCGCGATGACCGGCCACGTATATTTTAGATGTCAGCAACATAGTGTGTTAAAATTTTTGGTTGTCATAAAGAAGAGATTATCAGTCATCTAAGAAACCAAGAAAAGCTGTCGGCACGTAGGCCGTGGCGATGAGGGTAGTGCCGAGCATCTTGATGAGGACTCGCTGCTGTCCGGCCAGACGTACGAGCCGCCCTTGCACGCCGGCGAATTCCCCGAAGCGGACACACACCTTGGCACCGATACGGTCCTTGACATCTTCGTAAGAGAGGACTCGCAGGTGCTTGTTGTGCGACTGCGTGGCGAGGATGAAATTCAGCATCTCAGCCTCCGGCACCGTCAGCGGCGGGTTGCCAAGGTCCCCGACCGTTTCGAAATGATTGTAGTAGAACGTCAGATAAGGTATTTGCCCCGGACCATAGGCAAAGCCACGTGCTTCCTCCGGGCTGAGATAAGCAAAGACCAGATTCACCAGTGGGGCGCTGATGACTGATACCTCGCCATCCTTGAATTTCTCCACCGTCTTGGTGGCGACGTACGCGTAGACACCCCGGGATATAAGCTCATCGGCCACTTGGATTTCTTTGTGGTATTTTATGCGGAAGACATACCACGCACGCATCCGCCTCGGATCTGGAACGAAATCCACACTTGCACCTGTAAGTGAATGGCACACAGGAGGAAATGTCTGCTGGATGTTCTTATCGTGAGAATAATCTTCCGTCATCAACGAGGTGTTTTGTTCTTGACTTGGCAAAGGTACGAACTTTTTCATGCTCAGGGTGAATAAATGAAGTTAATATTCTTTAAATCCCCAGCCCGGGGCTTCTTGCAGACGGCATATCGAGGCGTGTCTGACGTGGGGTTATAAGGAGCCAAAGGAGAGCCAACGAATACATATTTTATGCCCCCTGAGAGATGATTTTGGTCAAAAAGAAGATAGATTAGAGCAGTTTTTACGGCATTATTGAACCTAAAGGCCACATTTTTATTATATTTGCAGCGAATATTGATTATTCAACACACACAGGTAACACATGAATAAGATTGTAGCAAAAGAACAATTCTCGGAGAAAGTATACAAGTTGGTGGTCGAAGCACCGCTGATTGCCAAGGCACGCCGTGCCGGACATTTCGTGATAGTTCGCGTAGGCGAGAAAGGCGAACGCATGCCGCTGACCATTGCAGACGCCGATACGCAGGCCGGCACCATAACGCTGGTAGTGCAGAAAGTGGGCGTCAGCAGCACAAAGCTTTGCAACCTGAACGTAGGCGACGAGATTACCGACGTGGTGGGTCCTCTGGGCAAGGCTACGCATATCGAGAACTTCGGCACCGTCATCTGTGCTGGCGGCGGCGTGGGCGTAGCGCCTATGTTGCCAATCATCAAGGCCCTGAAGGCTGCCGGCAACCGCGTTGTCAGCGTGCTGGCAGGCCGCAGCAAGGACCTTATCATCCTGGAGGACGAGGTCAGCAAGAGCTCCGACGAAGTGATTATCATGACCGACGACGGCTCGTATGGCCAGAAGGGCGTGGTCACCGTAGGCATCGAACAGGTCATCCAGCGCGAACAGGTGGACAAGGTCTTCGCCATCGGCCCTGCCATCATGATGAAATTCTGCTGCCTGCTGACAAAGAAATACGGCATCCCGACGGATGTCTCGCTCAACACCATCATGGTGGATGGCACGGGCATGTGCGGCGCCTGCCGCATCACCGTGGGCGGCAAAACGCGCTTCGTATGTGTCGACGGCCCTGAGTTCGATGGCCACGAGGTGGACTTCGACGAGATGCTTTCGCGCATGACGGCCTTCAAGCCAGAGGAGCAGGAAGCCCTGGCCGCCTTCACCGCCGCAGCCCAATCACCGGCTCTCTCATCCGAAGAAACGCAAGCGCCCGCCGCATCTCCCGACAAGGCTTCAACTCACGCCCCGTCACTGGCCCACGATTCACACTCAGGCGCCTCACCGGCCGAGGACATCTCATCGCTGACCGACCGCAATGCCCCCTGGCGCGAAGAACTGCGCAAGAGCATGAAAGCCAAGGAACGCGTGGGCATCGAACGCGTTAAGATGACGGAACTTGATCCAGTCTACCGTGCCACAACCCGCACGGAAGAGGTCAACCAAGGCCTCACCCTGGAACAGGCTCAGCAGGAGGCACGCCGCTGCCTCGACTGCGCAAAGCCCACGTGCATGGAGGGCTGTCCGGTGAACATACAGATCCCATCGTTCATCAAGAACATCGAACGCGGCAATGTTCTCGGAGCTGCCAAGGTGCTGAAGATGACCTCTGCCCTACCCGCCGTCTGCGGCCGCGTCTGCCCGCAGGAGAAACAATGTGAGGCTCAGTGCATACACCTCAAGATGAAAGAGCCGGCCGTAGCCATCGGATACTTGGAGCGTTTCGCCGCCGACTATGAGCGCGAGAGCGGGAACATGTCCATTCCAGAGCGTGCGCCCGCCAACGGCAAGGAAATTGCCGTGGTCGGCTCCGGACCTTCGGGACTGAGTTTTGCTGGCGACATGGCCAAGCAGGGATATGACGTCACCGTCTTCGAGGCCCTCCACGAGATAGGCGGAGTCCTGAAATACGGCATTCCTGAGTTCCGCCTGCCCAACGCCATTGTAGACGTAGAAATTAAGAACCTGGAGCTCATGGGCGTAAAATTCGTGAAAGACTGCATCGTAGGAAAGACCATCACCGTAGAGGAGCTGAAAGCCCAAGGCTTCGCTGGCATCTTCGTTGGCTCTGGCGCAGGTCTGCCTAACTTCATGAACATCCCCGGCGAGAACCTCAAGGGCATCATGTCGAGCAACGAATACCTCACCCGAGTCAACCTCATGGACGCCAGCAACCCCAATACTGACACGCCTATCCACCGAGCCAAGAACGTGATGGTCGTGGGCGGCGGCAACACAGCCATGGACTCCTGCCGCACAGCCAAGAGGCTCGGGGCAGAGCGCGTGTTCATTGCCTACCGACGTTCGGAAACCGAGATGCCGGCACGACTCGAAGAGGTCAAGCACGCCAAAGAGGAGGGCATAGAGTTCATGACCCTGCACAATCCCATCGAATACCTGGCCGACGAACAGGGCAATGTAAAGGCTGTTGTGCTCCAGAAAATGGAGCTCGGCGAGCCCGATGCCAGCGGACGACGTTCGCCACAACCCATACCCGGCGCCACCGAGACCATCGAGATAGACCAAGCTATCGTGGCTGTAGGCGTATCACCAAACCCCATTGTACCCACAAGCATCGAAGGGCTGGAGTTGGGCCGCAAGAACACCATCTTCGTAAGTGAAGGCATGCAGACCAACATACCGACAATCTTTGCCGGCGGCGACATAGTACGTGGCGGCGCCACCGTGATCCTGGCCATGGGCGATGGACGACGTGCGGCACAGGCTATGCACGAGTATTTGAAAAGTTGAAAATCTTAATGATCATCAATGAACAGAGCATTTAAGAACATACTTCTTTGCCTGGCTGTAGCTTGCATGGCAACGACAGCCACGGCACAAAGGCGAAAGACGGCAACAAAAAAGCCTGCCGTACCTGTCATGGAACAGGTGCAGCAGGCTTTGCGTGAATACGATTTTGAGCGTGCCGACGAGCTGCTCACTCGCGAGCTCAACGCACTGAAAAAGAAGAAACAGCCTACGGCCAACATCGAGGCCCTGCAGCATTCGGCATGGCAGGGCCGCTCGAAGTTGCACGCCACAGAGCGTGTGGCTGTGATTGACAGCATTGTCTGCGACACAGAAGATGTGATGCAGCTCATTCGCCTCAGCCGCGACAATGGGCGAATCGACACTTACGCTTCGACATACCACACTACGGACACGCTCGGGGCCACTATCTACGAGAACGAGTTTGCCAACAAGCGATATCTCGCGGTACCCGGTGCTGACAACGGAGGACAACTAAGGCTGGCCGTGACGGATAAAATCGGCGACCAATGGACACAGCCGGTTATGCTTAAAGGGCTCAACGACGACATCAGGCAGAACTTCCCGTTTCTGCTCTCCGATGGTTTGACCTTGTATTATGCCGCCGAAGGACCTGAGTCACTTGGCGGCTTAGACATCTTTGTCTCTCGCGCCGATGGAGAGGACGGCTCGTTCCTGGCACCGGAGAACGTTGGCTTCCCCTTCAACTCCCCTGCCAATGACTACCTTATGGCCATCGACGAGTTCAACCAGCTCGGATGGTTCGTCAGCGACCGCGGTCAGGCACCCGGCAAAGCATGCGTCTACACCTTCATTCCCAATCAGACGCGCGAAGTCTATGGCGATGACATAAGCGAGAATCAGCTGCGCCACATAGCCAGACTCAACAGAATCGAAGACACCTGGAAAGCAGCCGACGCTACGCCCATAAACGCTGCGCGCCAACGACTCGCAGAACTGCGGGGCAACAACAGCGTTAACAGGACGACTCAGGACGACTTCAACTTTGTAATAGATAACAAACGTTGTTACAACACATTAGACAGTTTCCGGTCCACAACCGCACGAGCTAAGATGCAACAGTGGCTGACACTGAATAAAGGCTATCAGACCGACCACATCATGCTTGAAAGGCTTCGCGACAACTACGCTCAGGCCTCACCGCAACAGCGACAGCAGCTACGACCCGCAATCCTCAAGCTAGAGGAAACACTTGAGACGGGAGCTGCCAAGCTAAAGCAACTCGCAAAAGAAATACGTAACGAAGAAATTTCTGCAAAATAACTCCTTAACCAACTAAAAAAACTTACGGCTATGAAAGAAGTAATCCCATCATCCGAACTCATCATTAATGATGACGGCTCTATCTTCCACCTGCACGTACGGCCCGAACAGCTGGCAGAGAAAATCATTCTCGTTGGAGATCCTGGACGCGTACAGACCGTGGCAGCGCATTTCGACCGACTTGAGTGCGACATACAAAGCCGGGAATTCCACACCATGACAGGCTGGTATGAGGGCAAACGTATCTCGGTCGTCTCCACTGGCATTGGATGCGACAACATCGATATAGTAATTACGGAGCTTGATGCACTGGCAAACATAGACCTGCAGACACGCACCGTGAAAGATCAGCTGCAATCGTTAACCATAGTCCGAATCGGTACATGCGGAGGACTGCAGCCATTCACGCCCACAGGCTGCTTCATAGCATCAGTTAAGAGCATAGGTTTCGACGGCTTGCTCAACTACTATGACGGCCGCAATGACGTCTGCGACCTCGAACTCGAAGAGGCTTTCAAGACACACATGAACTGGTCACCGCTCAAGGCTGCGCCATACGTTGCCATAGCAAATCCACAACTCGTGGATCAGATTGCCGGCGACGACATGATACGCGGCATCACTATAGCCTGCGGCGGATTCTATGGTCCTCAGGGACGACAACTAAGACTCCGCATACAAGATCCGGAACAGAACCAGAAGGTGGAGACCTTTGAGTACAATGGTATGCATATTTGCAACTTCGAGATGGAAAGTTCGGCTGTTGCCGGTATGGCAGCACTGCTCGGACACAGAGCCATGACGTGCTGCATGGTCATTGCCAACCGCTATACCACCGAGATGAACACCGAGTACAAAAACTCCATCGACACGCTTATCGAGAAAGTGCTTGACAGAATATGATAAAAGGCGTTAGAGTCATTGCCACAATCTTTTTGCTTTACGCAGCTTTCTTCATTGTCATTCGTGATGTACTCAGTATACTATCTATGCAATCCGGAAATGAGCATACTGCTTTTTTCGAATGGATTATACCTGACACTGTGGCGTTGACAGCTATCGGCTATATTATCTATTCCTTTGCAAGGAAAACGTTAGAAAGATGAACACCGATACCATCTGCGCTGTTGCCACAGCACCTGGCGGCGCCTTAGGCATCGTACGCGTCAGCGGGCCTGAGGCACTGCCCATAGTCGGTGCCTTTTGTCCTTGCGTCACTGCGACGACCCCTGCCAACACAGTCCATTTCACCCGTATCATCGACCAAGCAGACATCATCGACGAAGCGATGGTGAGCGTCTTCCGCGCCCCGCACAGCTACACAGGCGAGGACTGCGCCGAGATCTCGTGTCATGGTTCCCACTACATCTTAAATAATGTTATAGAGCTGTTGATAAGGAATGGAGCACGCTTAGCCTATCCAGGCGAGTTCACACAGCGCGCGTTCCTCAACGGCAAGATGGATCTCAGTCAGGCCGAAGCTGTGGCTGACCTCATTGCGTCCAAGAACAAAGCCTCACACGACCTCGCCATTAAGCAGCTGCGTGGCGGTATATCATCTGAACTTAAGACCCTGCGCGACCAGCTACTCCGACTCACCTCGCTGCTGGAACTGGAGCTCGACTTCTCTGACCATGAAGAACTGGAGTTTGCCGACCGGACGGAACTGCTCACCCTCGCTGAGACCATCGACCAGCGCATTACCAGCCTCGCACGTTCCTTCGAGACCGGGCAGGCCATCAAAAGCGGCATACCCGTCGCCATCGTCGGCAAGACCAACGTAGGCAAAAGCACACTTCTCAACCAACTCGTGGCAGAGGAGCGCGCCATCGTCAGCGACACCCACGGCACCACGCGCGACACTATCGAGGACACCATGGACATTCACGGCATCACCTTCCGCATCATCGACACAGCCGGCATCCGCCAAACCTCGGACGCAGTAGAGCGCATAGGTATCGAACGCACCTACGCAGCCATCGGCCGAGCTCGCATTGTCCTGTGGATAATCGATAGCGAGCCCGCGCCCAGCGACATTAGAGAAATGCTTGAACTAACAAACGGCAAATCCCTGATTGTCATTCAAAACAAATGTGACATCAAGACTGATTTCACCACACATCTCGCCTCCTCAGCCCTCCTCGCTTCAGCAACCGTTCATAGCATTTCAGCAAAACAGGGCACTGGCATCTCCTCCCTGCTAACAGCCATCTACCGAGCCGCCCACATCCCCGAGCTGAGCGAGAACAACATCATCGTCACCAACGCCCGCCACTACGAGGCGCTCTGCCGTGCCCATGACAGCCTCTCCCGCGTCATCCACGGTCTCACCTCTTCCCTACCATCCGATCTCATCGCCGAGGATCTACGCCTCACCCTCGATGCCCTCGCCGACATCACCGGAGGCGCCATCACCCCCCAAGAAACCCTCAACAACATCTTCAGTCATTTCTGCGTGGGCAAGTAATTCGCAATTACCAACGCACACCATTTATCACTAATCATCACATAAGGCACTCTAAATGAGTGCTTTATTTATTTCCAAATTCATCGATGCCAATCGTTGAATTTCTTTTTTTAGCCTGTTTTTGTACCACATTTGTACCTCGGAGGTTGTCAGCGGATTACCTCTAAAGGGGCAAATCGCTATTTTGGAACTATACCCTCGCAAAAATGCGACACTATGCGACACTTCTCAAACACGCAAAATCGCTATTGAGGGCACAAGTGCGACATGGTGCGACACGATGCGACGCTATGCAACACTTTTAGGCGAGTGAAAATAAAAAGGTTTTACACTGCTAAAGCCGAAGACCTATAGCATTTTAAGGGATTACGCCCCACAAATCACGCTTATGCGCAATCAAAGTAACAACGGTATAAAAATAGTAAGATTATGGACATCGAAAAGAAATGCCAGTGGTGCGGCAAAACATTTATAGCCCACAGTTTCAATGCTCGATTCTGCTCAAAGCAGTGTATTGACACTGCCTACAAGCATAAGGAGCGAATGAAGAAGATGAAAGAGTATGAGGTGGAGTTGCTGAAAAATAGCGACTACATCCCGATGGTGAGTAAGAAAAACTTTCTCACCCCAACAGAAGCTGCCAAGTTGCTAAGTATAGACCGAAGCACTGTCTATCGCTATCTGGCAAGAAAAGAACTAAAGGCTCGCCAATTCCGAGGCAAGACTATCATTCGACGTACAGACATTGAAAAGATGTTCGACGAGGCACCAGAGTACTCCAAACGAAAGAACAGCAGAGCCAATAAGCCAAAGAGTGAACTCTACTCAACATCAGAGATTATGCGTATGTACAACATCGGTAAAAAAGCTGTCATTGGACGTTGCGAACGTTACAACATCCCAAGAATCTACGAAGGACGCAACGTATTCTATAGTCGTGACTTGATTCACAAGTATTTTGCAGACCTCAAAGCAGAATACAACCGTGCTGATTGGTATTCGGTGGAAGAAATCATGGAAAAGTTCAACATGAGTTATACGGCTGTTATCTCATTCGTGATGCGCCATAGCATCCCACGCATCAAAGACCATGAGAAACAGCGTTATAGCCCACTTTATTCCAAAATACACATTGACAGCAAGAAAGGGTTATTAGGTGATGGCACAGATCCCAACCTATATACCCAAGACGAGATAAAAGAGAAATATAACTTGACGAAAGACCAACTCAGCTATATTCTGAAGACCTATCATGTCGAGCGTATCAAGGTTGGCAAACTATCCAAGATCCCTCGAAAGATATTCGATGATGTGATGTTCAAGCACCGAAATGGCAAGGTCTTGAAACCTGAGCAATAGTTATTTTTCGGTGATTTTGGTAACTAATGGATAACCATTTTACTTTGCACTGAAATTACAAATATATCATTATCAATCACTTAATATCACAAAATTATGAGTACAAGACATGTTTGCACAAAGGTAACGCTCCGTCAGAGAGCCATTCGTAACGAGAAAATTTCTCTTTATCTCGATTACTACCCTGCCATCCGCAACCCAGAGACGATGGGGATGAGTCGCAGGGAGTATCTGGGCATCTACATCTATGCTCATCCGAAGAATGAAATGGAGAGAAACTTCAACATTGAGATGCTTAACAAAGCAGAGGCCATCCGTTGCATCCGAGTTACTTCATTGATTAACGAGGAATTTGGTTTCCTTGATAAAAACCGTATGCGCCAAGACTTTTTAGCCTACTTCCGCAAGATTGCCGACAAGAAAGAAGATAAGTGGGATTTCGTCTATCAGCACTTTGATTTCTTCGTTCATGGCAAATGCACGTTTGAGGACATCACCGTCGAATTCTGCAACAAGTTCCGCGATTATCTTCTGACCGCTCACAGTCTGAAACACACAGACCGTCCTCTTAACAGGAACAGTGCATCAGCCTATTGGGGTGTGTTCCGTTCACTATTGAAGCAAGCCCACCGTGACAAATATCTCCGTGAGAATATCAACGATTATCTTGACCGTATTGAAGAAAATGAGGTCAAGAAAGAATATCTGACTCCAGAAGAGTTAAAGCATCTGGCGGCTACACCTTGCGAGATACCTGTGCTGAAGAATGCCTCGTTATTCTCTTGCCTTACGGGTTTACGCATCAGCGATATACTCAATCTAAAATGGGAACACATACAGAAAGCGCCAGAAGGAGGCTACTGCATCCGCATTCGTACCCAAAAGACACAGACTGAAGCAACCCTGCCTATCAGCATGGAAGCCTTCGAACTTTGTGGAGAACCAGGCACTGGCACTGTATTCAAAGGATTCAAACGCAGCATGGCACAGCATCCCTTGAAAGAATGGCTGAAATCCGCTGGCATCACCAAGTCGATGTCGTTCCACTGCTTTCGGCACTCTTACGCAGTTTTGCAGGTTACGGCAGGTACAGACATCTATACAGTATCCAAGATGATGACCCATAAGAATGTAGCCACAACTCAGATTTATGCTGACCTCGTTAACGACAAGAAGCGAGAAACCGTTAATCGCATCACACTCAAATAGCAGTAACAATGAAAAGACAAATAATCAGAATGACCGAAGGAGGTCAAGTAACCATGCCTCATAAAGATGTATGGATGACAAAGGAAGAAATCTCGGATATGTTCGGATTACCAGAAGCCACCATCTATCATGCTATCAAGTCCATCTACAAGAACAGAGAACTGTACGAGCATGAGACGATGAGCAATATACCCTATCCTAAGCACGAATCGCAGGGCTGGACTATACAGGTATATAACCTTGATATGATCTTCTATCTCACCTATAAAACCCCAAGCCGAAACGCTTTAATATTACGTAGGTATATGATGAACAAGGCATACGAGCGTAATCCATACGAACATATCTGTATCATCGTGGACGATGTAGACTTCACGCCAAAGACCAGGTAAAGCCATATATTATATATAAGGTGGAGGGAATTTACATCAATTTCCTCCACCTTTTGTTTATTCACACATTACTCTGTTTGGCTATTTGCGAGATTTTTAGTAATTTTGCGCCCCAAAAGTGTAATACGGACAACATATGACTCATAAATATGAAAGTGCTCCCATTTGGGGACTCATTGCTCTACTAAGTGCAGTTCTGGCTATGTCAGGGCGGCTTATTGCTCTTACTAAGGGATTCGACGATTTTAGTGCCAACGTCATTTTCGTTGTCATCTTTCTCTTTGTCGTAGCCATGTACTTTATCTTCCAGCAGTTTATTGATGAAATTACTCCCATCATCGGAAAGAAGATCAAGGAGCGTTTCTTTACTATCATAGCCTACCCTGTTCGATACGAAGATTGTGAGTTTGACGAACCTGAGCAAGATCAATATGTCCCCACTGATGAGTTGTCTGAGGATGAGATACCCACAATGTCAGAACTTGCAGCAAGAGGTGAAGTTGATTATCAGTTTT
>FLNY01001996.1_pt1 | contig 11806 bp, 8 predicted proteins | sample 1140381 | NCBI WGS metagenome assembly FLNY01 (sample SAMEA3878172, study PRJEB12797) | bioreactor metagenome | biome: Moose rumen | place: Sweden | collected 2011-10
TATAATAAATTATCTATAGTATTATGTCAAAGAACAAGAATTTGGTAGCAATCATCACGATGTGTTTCATATTTGCGATGATTAGCTTTGTAACAAACATGGGAGCTCCCTTTGGCAATGTATGGGGTCAGTCATATCCATTTGCCAAGGCATGGGGAAACCTGATGAATTTCGTTGCGTATTTGTTCATGGGAATCCCTGCGGGCAGAATGCTCGTGAAATATGGTTATAAAAAGACAGCACTTATCGCATTGGTAGTAGGAATAGTTGGGTTGCTGTTTCAGTATTTGTCAAGTCTGGTAGGCGAATCCACCGAAGTGTTCGTATATTCAAATTACGAAATATCCGAATGGGTGAATGGCGAGAATGTGACAAGTACCCATGACATTCATGTAATGCTCAACTTGTTTATATATCTTTTAGGCGCATTTATTTGTGGGTTCTGTGTATGTATGTTAAACACAGTAGTCAACCCAATGCTTAACCTATTAGGTGGTGGAGGAAATAAAGGCAACCAGTATATCCAGATAGGTGGCACACTAAATTCACTTACAGCCACTTTAACTCCGTTGCTAGCCGGACTTCTTGTTGGTGAAGTCACAAAAGACACGAGCATGAGCGACGTGTCGCCATTGCTATTCATAGGAATCGGTGTATTTGCAATTTCGTTCTTTATCGTTAAAAACGTGAATATACCTGAGCCGAATATGGGTAAAGAGAAAGTGAAATACGAACATAGTCCTTTGGCTTTCCGTCATTGTCTGCTCGGCGTTATTGCGATATTCTTTTATGTGGGAATCGAGATTGGGATACCAATGGAGCTAAACTTCTACATAACCGACTACACCAAAGGCTCTGCCGCAATCGGAGGCACTTTGGCAGCTTCTTATTGGATTATGATGCTTATAGGACGTGCCGGCTCAAGTGCACTCTCAGGCAAAATATCTACACGTGTTCAGTTAATGTGCGTGTCAAGTTTAGCCATTTTACTTCTTCTCTTGGGTATATTCCTTCCTGAATCTTCCACATTCAGTATCAATGATAAGGATATACCATTGAAATGTATTTTCATTGCAGCTTGCGGACTTTGCACGTCACTGATGTGGGGAGGCATATTCAACTTGTCTGTTGAGGGCCTTGGCAAATATACAGAAGCCGCTTCAGGCATATTTATGACTTTTGTAGTTGGTGGTGGAATAATGCCATTGATTCAAGATGCCATAGCAAATTCTTCAGGTCATATACAAAGTTACTGGCTAGTAATTGGAATGCTGGCATACATACTGTATTACAGCTTATTAGGTTGCAAGAACGTAAATAAGGACATACCTGTAGATTGATTTTTCATTAGATTAAATACAATCAAAAAGAGATGGTTTCTATCATCTCTTTTTGTATTTCGTGAACTGCAAAAAAACAATATTGGATTAGACCTAAATCAAAACAAACGGGCCCATAGGTGTAGAAAATACACTTTTATGTTATACAACATAAAATTAATAATGTGTATATTGTATTAAAAAAAGTATCTTTGAAAAAAATTATTTTAATCGTAAAAAACACACTTTTTACCATTGAAATTCGTTTAAATTAATACAGAAAACACTTCATTAACAAAATATTTTGTCTAAGATTATGAAAACTTTAAAATTTTTATGTTTTAGCGCTCTCCTCGGGGGTGCACTACTTGTTTCTTGCGGTGACAAGAAAAAAGAATCAAAAGACGGCTTGGTATCCGGATTAAAGCCAGAAGATTTCAAATCAGTTTATACTGATAGTTTAAAAGGAGAAAAAGAGGTGGCACTTTACACCTTGACCAACGAGTCGGGCATGGAAGTAGATATCACCAATTTTGGTGGTCGCATCGTAAGTATCATGGTACCAGACAAAGATGGTAACATGAAGGACGTAGTTCTTGGATTTGACAAGGTAGAAAAATACTTCCCTCAGAACAACTCAACCGATTATGGTGCATCCATCGGCCGTTATGCCAATCGTATTGCCCAAGGCAAAATCACTGTAGATGGTCGGGAGATTCAGTTACCACAGAACAACTTCGGTCATTGTCTTCACGGAGGTCCTACTGGTTGGCAGTATCAGGTATATGATGCCAAACAAATTGATGACAAGACCTTAGAGTTGAGCATAGAATCTCCAGATGGCGACAACAACTTCCCTGGAACGTTGAAAGCGACCGTAACATACAAACTGACAGACGACAACGCAATTGAAATAAGCTATAAAGCTACCACTGACAAGAAGACAGTCATCAACATGACCAACCACTCCTACTTCAACTTGAGTGGCGATCCAAACAATACGATAGCAGAGGAATTGATAACAGTTAATGCCGACAACTACACTCCTACCGACACTACCTACATGACACTTGGAGATGTACGTCCAGTAGAAGGAACTGTATTTGACTTACGCGAAGAGACCAAGCTTGGTGCCAACTTCGGTGAAGCCGATCCAGAAATTAAGGCGGCTGGTGGCGGTTTCGACCACAACTGGTGTCTGAACACCAATGGTGATCAGAATGCAGTAGCTGTCAAGTTGTTTGACCCACGTTCAGGAATTGCCCTTGAAGTCTATACCAATGAACCAGGAATCCAGATTTACACAGGCAATTTCCAGGACGGCAGTTGCACCGGCAAGAACGGCGTAGTATATCAAAAGCAATGTGCCGTATGTCTTGAGACCCAGAAATATCCAGACTCTCCAAACAAATACACTCTTCCAGGTTGGGAGCAGAGTAACTGCTGGCTGGAGCCGGGTCAGGAATACAAAAGCTATTGCAAGTATAAGTTCTCTGTTGTAAAATAACGAGACAGCCATCTTTAACAGACTAAATAAATAACAAAAAATATAAATTAAAAACAGATTAAAAAATGAATTGGTTATCAACAGAATTCGAATGGCTCGACTGGGCAGTCCTTGGTGTAGGACTTGGTTTAGTAGTCTGGGCTGTTTATCGTGCTATTCAGAAAGACAAAAAGAAAATGGCTGGTGCCAGCAGTGAAGACTATCTATTTGGAAAGGGTGAACCATGGTATATTATTGGTGCCGCAATCTTTGCAGCCAACATTGGTTCAGAACACTTAGTAGGTCTTGCAGGTACAGGAGCAAAAGATGGTGTCGGCATGGCACACTGGGAAATGCAAGGTTGGATGATATTGATACTGGGTTGGTTATTTGTTCCATTCTATCAATTGCTGAACAACAAACTTGGTAAAATCATTACAATGCCAGATTTCCTGAAATTCCGTTATACAAAGAAGACGGGCTCATGGCTTTCAATTATTACGTTGATAGCATACGTATTAACCAAAGTAAGTGTTACAGCATTCACAGGTGGTATATTCTTTGAATACTTGCTAGGATTGCCATTCTGGTGGGGAGCCATAGGTTTGATAGCAGTTACAGCCATATTCACTGTATTCGGTGGCATGAAGGGTGTAATGACATTATCAGCCATTCAGACACCAATCCTAATTATAGGTTCTTTCTTAGTTTTATTCTTAGGTTTAGCCGCCTTAGGAGGTGGTAGCGTGTCCGAAGGTTGGACAGCGATGATGGATTATTGCAGCAAACTTCACGATGGTTATGGCACCACTCACATGTTCCACTGGGAAGAAGGTGATCCAATGTATCAAGAATACCCTGGTTTTGTAGTCTTCTTAGGCGCAAGTATCATTGGTTTCTGGTATTGGTGTACCGACCAACACATTGTTCAACGTGTTCTTGGCCAGACCAAGGGTGAAGACAATGCCGTAGTGATGAAACGCGCTCGTCGTGGTACAATTGCAGCAGGTTATTTCAAGCTTTTACCAGTATTCATGTTCTTGATTCCAGGAATGATAGCAGCAGCTTTGGCTGGAAATGGTCAATTCAACCTTGACAATACCGATGCCGCATTCGCAAATATGGTTAAGCAGATCCTTCCTATGGGAATCAAAGGAATAGTAACCATAGGTTTCGTATGTGCGTTAGTTGCATCTCTTGCCGCATTCTTCAATTCATGCGCCACATTGTTTACAGAAGACTTCTACAAGCCGATGAAACAAGGTAAGAGTGAAGAACACTATGTGTTGGTAGGAAGAATAGCAACAGTAGTAGTGGTATTGCTCGGTTTGCTATGGATGCCTGTTATGATGAGTATGGATACCCTATATAGCTATCTACAGGGAATTCAATCATTGTTAGCTCCAGCCATGGTAGCAGTATTCACATTAGGTATCTTCTCTAAGAAGATTACTCCTAAAGCAGGTGAATGGGGTTTGATTGGTGGTTTCGTTATAGGTATGCTTCGTTTGATTACCAACGTAATCACAGATAGTGGTAAAGCCGACATGACTGGTTGGTTCTGGGATAACACAGCTTGGTTCTGGCAGACTAACTGGTTGATTTTCGAATGCTGGTTGCTAGTATTCATCATAGTAATGATGATAGTTGTATCTTGCGTGACCAAGGCTCCTTCCAAAGCTCAGGTCGAGGCTATTACTTTCACTCCAGAATATCGCAAGAAGATATTCGAGAGCTGGGGTGTATGGGATGTTGTAGCATCTCTTGGTGTAATAGCTCTTTGTGGTTTATTCTACTGGTACTTCTTCTAACAAAAAGGGGAATGGGGCGAAAACGTTTCGTCCCTTTCCGCTTTTAAATCATTATATTCAACACAAAAGATTAAATGTCAGCATCTAACACATATTATCACGAATATCCAAAATTCACTGTAGCCGTTGACTGTGCAATATTCGGTTTCAGTGGAGGTGCTATGAAATTGCTCATTCACAAGCGTCCATACGCACCTGGGAAAGGAGAATCATCGTTGATTGGCGGATTCGTTGAGCGTGACGAAAGCATAGATGATGCAGCCCGTCGTGTATTGACAGAATTCACTGGCATCACTAATATTTTCATGCGTCAATTGGGTGCTTTTGGAGATGTTGACCGTGATCCTGGAGAGCGCGTTGTGTCTATAGCATTTTATGCATTGGTAAATGTGGAGAAATATAAACGCGAGAATGCTTTGAAAGAAGCAGAATGGATAGATGTGGATAAATTGCCCCATTTGTGTTTTGACCACGATGAGATGGTATCGCAATCCTTGGGCAAGATACGAAGGAATCTTTTTGTAGAACCTATTGGATATAATCTATTACCAGAATGTTTCACACTGACTCAGTTACAGATTCTATATGAATCGTTGTTAGGCCACTCAATAGACAAAAGGAATTTTCGTCGCAACATATTAGAACGCAATATCTTAATCAAGACAGATAAGATAGATAAGTTGAGTTCCAAGCGCGGAGCGGCATTGTACAAATTTGCCTGATTCCTTTTATGAGGAATCGGTAATTGAAAAATTAACCAATTTAATATTAAGAAAAATAAATTAACATGTTAGAAGAGTTAAAACAGAGAGTATTTAAAGCGAACCTTGACTTAGTAAAACAAGGTTTGGTGATTTTCACATGGGGAAATGTCAGCGGAATAGATCGTGAAAAGGGTTTGGTTGTGATAAAACCAAGTGGCGTAAGCTATGACGAGATGAAAGCAAGTGATATGGTAGTGGTTGACTTAAATACAGGTAAAGTAGTTGAAGGCGATTTAAATCCGTCTTCCGACACCCCGACCCACCTTGTGCTATATAAGGCATTCCCCAATATTCAAGGCGTGGTACACACCCACTCCACCTACGCAACAGCCTTTGCCCAAGCAGGTAAAGACATACCAAATATAGGAACTACACACGCAGACTATTTCTACAAAGCGATTCCATGTACCAGAGACATGACGAAAGAAGAGGTAGAGGGTCAGTATGAGTTAGAAACAGGGAATGTAATCGTTGACGAGATATTGAATATCCGCAAGATTAATCCCGACCACACTCCAGCAGTACTTGTAAAGAATCATGGTCCATTCTCCTGGGGAACAAGTCCAGACAACGCAGTATATAATGCAAAAGTGATGGAACAATGTGCAAAAATGGCATTTATAGCTTATTCCGTGAATCCGGAATTGACGATGAATCCCCTCTTGATTGAAAAGCATTATAATCGCAAGCATGGTCCTAATGCCTACTATGGTCAACCAGGACAAAAGCATTGATGCATAAATAGGAATTCGAAATATATTAACGTTCTATAATAATTGAGCAATTTATTCATTGCAAAAGCAAAATTGCATTAATTTAATTGATAAAACTACAAATTACTTACATTTATTTATTAATAACTAAAACAAATTAAAATGAAAGCTTTTGAAAATTTAGAAATTTGGTGGGTAACAGGTGCCCAGTTACTTTATGGAGGTGACGCTGTCATCGCAGTAGATGCACATTCAAAGGAAATGGTAGATGGCTTGAACGCAAGTGGTAACATACCAGTAAAGATTGTGTATAAAGGAACAGCGAACTCTTCAGACGAAGTAGAAGCTGTCATGAAGGCGGCAAACAACGAAGACAAGTGTGTAGGTATCATTACTTGGATGCACACATTCTCTCCAGCCAAGATGTGGATAAAGGGTCTTCAGGATTTACAGAAGCCAATGTTGCATTTCCACACTCAGTACAATGCCGAGATACCTTGGGAGACGATGGACATGGACTTCATGAATCTTAACCAAAGTGCTCACGGAGATATTGAGTTTGGTCATATCTGTACCCGTATGCGTGTAGCTCGCAAGGTGGTGTGCGGACACTGGAAGAACGAAGAGGCCCAGAAGAAGATAGCCGTATGGGCACGTGTAGCAGCTGGTGTAGCCGATGCAAAGCGCGTTCGCTGTCTGATGTTCGGTATGAACATGAACAATGTGTCAGTTACCGATGGTGACCGTGTGGAATTTGAGCAGCGTTTAGGCTACCACGTAGATTACTATCCAGTATCAAGTCTGATGGAATACTTTAAGAAGGTGACCGATGCAGAGGCAAACGAATTGGTAGAAGAATACAAGAAGCAATACACCATCAAGATTGATGAAAGTGGTGAAGAAGTATATTGGGAGAAAGTTAAGAATTCAGCAAAGGCAGAAATTGCTATCCGTCGCGTATTGAAGGATGAAGGAGCCACAGCTTTCACCACTAATTTCGACGATCTCGGCGATGCAAACATTGATGATCCGAACTTTGTAGGTTTCGACCAGATTCCAGGTTTAGCATCTCAGCGTTTAATGGCAGAAGGAATAGGATTCGGTGCGGAGGGCGACTGGAAGACAGCATGTCTGTGTCGTACACTATGGTTTATCCAGCAAGGTATGCCAACCGGTTGCTCATTCTTGGAGGACTACACTCTGAACTTTGCCGGCGACAGGAGTTCATGTCTTCAGAGTCACATGCTAGAGGTATGTCCATTGATTGCCACCGACAAGCCAAAATTGGAAGTACACTTCCTCGGCATCGGCATCCGCAAGCAGCAGACCGCACGTTTGGTATTTACATCAAAGACTGGTCCTGGCATCAAAGCTACCATCATCGACTTAGGCAACCGTTTCCGTCTGATTAGTCAGGAAGTAGAGTGTATTGAGCCAAAGCCAATGCCAAATCTTCCAGTAGCATCAGCATTATGGGTACCACAGCCAACATTTGAGATTGGAGCAGGCGCTTGGATATTAGCTGGTGGCACACACCACAGTGCATTCTCATACGATATCAACGAAGAATATTGGGAGGACTTCGCAGAGATGACAGGTATAGAATATGTTAAGATCAACAAGAAGACCAACATCAGCGAATTCAAGCATGACCTTCAGATGAATGAGATATACTACATGTTGAATAAATCGCTTAAATAAATCAATTTACACAGATGACGCAGAGGGACAAAGTAAAGTGCTTTGACCTTTGCGTCATTTCATTAAATTCCAAAATCTATGGACGCAAAACAAACGATAATATCAGGCAAAGCGATATTGGGCATTGAATTTGGTTCAACCCGTATCAAAGCCGTATTGATTGATGAAGAAAACAAGCCGATTGCACAAGGCAGTCACACATGGGAGAATCAATTAGTTGACGGATTATGGACATATAGCACGGAAGCAATCTGGTACGGTCTTCAGGACTGCTATGCGGATCTTCGTAGCAACGTTCAGAAGCAATATGAAGTTGAGATTGAAACCTTAGCAGCCATTGGTTTCAGTGCGATGATGCATGGTTATCTTCCATTCAAAGGGAATGACATCCTAGTTCCTTTCCGCACATGGCGAAACACAAATACAGGTCCGGCCGCAGCAGAATTGTCAGCTTTGTTCAACTACAACATACCACTCCGTTGGAGTATCAGCCATCTTTATCAAGCGATTCTTAATAATGAAGAGCATGTGAAAGACATAGAGTTCTTGACCACTCTCGCCGGTTATGTACATTGGCAGGTAACAGGTCAGAAAGTGCTTGGTGTAGGCGATGCTTCAGGCATGATCCCAGTAGATCCAAAGACTAAAACCTATGATGCTACTATGGTAGCCCGTTTTGACAATTTGATTGCCTCAAAAGGTTTCAGTTGGAAACTTCTCGACATTCTTCCTAAAGCTCTGAATGCAGGTGAGAATGCAGGTTTCTTGACTCCAGAAGGCGCATTGAAACTCGATGTGTCAGGACATTTGAAACCAGGTATTCCAGTATGTCCACCAGAAGGAGATGCCGGAACCGGTATGGTAGCGACCAATGCGGTTCGCCAACGTACAGGAAATGTAAGTGCAGGTACCTCCAGTTTCTCAATGATAGTTTTGGAAAAGGATTTATCCAAGCCATACGAATGTCTTGACATGGTAACCACTCCAGACGGAAGCCTTGTTGCAATGGTACACTGCAACAACTGCACCAGCGACATTAACGCATGGGTAAAACTCTTCAAGGAATATCAGGAGATATTAGGCGTTGAAGTTGATACCTACACATTATATTCCAACTTATTCAATGCCGCCTTGAAAGGTGATGCTGATTGTGGTGGCATTCTCTCATACAACTACATATCAGGCGAGCCAGTGACAGGTTTAATGGATGGCCGTCCACTATTTGTACGTAGCGCAAACGACAAGTTCAATCTCGCCAACTTCATGCGCGCACATTTATATGGTGCCATTGGTGTATTGAAATTAGGAAACGACATCCTGTTCAATGAAGAACACGTTAAAGTTGACCGCATAATGGGTCATGGTGGTTATTTCACGACTCCAATCGTTGGTCAGCGAATGCTTGCAGCAGCTTTGAACACTCCAATATCCGTAATGGAGACAGCTGGAGAAGGAGGAGCATGGGGTATAGCCCTATTGGCATCATACGTAGTAAACAACAGCAAGAATCTTTCATTGGCAGATTATCTGGACGAGGTTGTCTTCGCCGGCAATACAGGTACAGAAGTGGCCCCTGATCCAGAAGATGTAGCAGGATTCAACCGTTACATAGAGAATTACAAGACAGCATTACCGATAGAGGAATCGGCAGTTAAATTCAAAAAACAAGATTAAATGAACGATATTAAAGTATTAAACAAAGCAGCGGACAACATCCGCATATTGGCGGCCTCAGCAGTTGAAAAGGCCAAATCCGGACATCCTGGAGGTGCTATGGGAGGTGCAGATTTCATTAACGTTCTTTATTCTGAATATCTTCAATACGATCCAAAGAATCCAGCATGGGTGGGTAGAGACCGTTTTTTCCTCGACCCGGGTCACATGGCACCAATGTTGTATTCTCAGCTCTGTCTTATAGGTAAATTCAGTCTAGAAGAGCTTTCAAATCTCCGTCAATGGGGTTCTCCTACCACAGGTCACCCAGAATTTGAGATAGCACGTGGCATTGAGAACACCTCTGGTCCACTTGGTCAAGGTCATGTATTTGCAATAGGAGCAGCAATAGCCGCTAAATTCCTCGCAGCACATACAGGTAATCCAACATTTGCCAAAGAGACAATATATGCTTATATATCCGATGGCGGTGTTCAGGAAGAAATAAGCCAAGGCGGTGCTCGAATAGCTTCAATTTTAGGTCTTGACAATCTAATCATGTTCTATGACTCCAATGACATTCAGTTGTCAACCGAGACAAAAGAAGTGATGAATGAAGATACGGCAGCCAAATACCGTGCCTTAGGCTGGGAAGTGATAGAAATTGTCGGTAATGACGCATCTCAAATTCGCAGTGCCCTTGACAAGGCAAAAGCTGTAGTAGGCAAGCCAACTTTGATAATCGGTAAATGTATTATGGGTAAGGGGGCCTTAAAGGCAGACGGCAGTTCATACGAAGCCAATTGCAAGACCCATGGTGCTCCTCTAGGTGGAGACGCATACATAAATACGATTAAGAATCTGGGAGGTGATCCAGAGAATCCATTCCAGATTTTCCCTGAGGTTCAAGAGCTTTATGCCAAGAGAGCAAAAGAATTGGAAGAAATCGTAGTTGAGCGTTATTCCGAAGAAGAAGCATGGGCAAAATCAAATCCTGAAAAGGCGGCCCAACAATCAGAATGGTTCAGTGGCAAAGCTCCAAAGATTGACTGGAGCAAGGTAATTCAGAAAGACAACGACGCAACGCGTTCCGCTTCCGCCACATGTTTAAGTGCATTGGCAGAACAAGTTCCGAACATGATATGTGCTTCAGCAGACTTGTCAAACTCTGATAAGACAGACGGTTTCTTGAAGAAGACAAGCTCACTGACAAAAGACGATTTCAGTGGTGCATTCTTCCAAGCAGGAGTAGCAGAATTGACAATGGCTTGCTGCTGCATAGGCATGGCCCTTCATGGAGGAGTAATTCCAGCATGTGGTACATTCTTCGTATTCAGCGACTACATGAAACCGGCAGTACGTATGGCAGCCCTTATGGAACTTCCAGTCAAGTTCATCTGGACTCATGATGCCTTCCGTGTTGGTGAAGATGGTCCAACCCATGAGCCAGTTGAACAGGAGGCACAAATCCGCTTGATGGAAAAGCTTAAGAATCACAGTGGTAAGCCATCAATGCTTGTCCTGCGTCCTGCCGATGCAAAAGAAACAACAGAAGCATGGGCGTTGGCGATGGCAAACGTAAGTACTCCAACCGCATTAATTCTGAGTCGTCAAAACATCACCAACCTTCCAGAAGGCAATGATTACAGTAAGGCATCTAAGGGAGGATATATCGTAGCCGGTTCAGACGAGAACCCAGATATCATCTTAGTAGCTACCGGTTCCGAAGTAAGCACCTTAGTTGCAGGCGCAGAACTATTGCGTCAGGATGGTGTTAAGATACGTATCGTCAGCGTGCCATCAGAAGGATTATTCCGTTCTCAAAGTAAAGAATACCAGCAGGAAGTTCTTCCTACAGGTGTAAAGAAATTTGGTATGACAGCAGGTTTGCCAGTAAACCTCCTTGGACTTGTTCCAGAGGCAGAAGGCAAAATATGGGGTTTGGAGTCCTTTGGCTTCTCTGCTCCTTACAAGGTACTAGACGAGAAACTAGGTTATACTGCAGAAAATGTATATAACCAAGTGAAATCTATGCTATAACAACACGGTGTATAATATTGTATCCCAGCGAGTTTAACACTCGCTGGGATTCTTTTTAACGGAGATGAACTGAACTCAACCGCGAATTAAACGAAATTATTTTAAACGAGATTGTCGGGATTTAAATGATTATTTTAACACGAAGAAAACGAAATTATTTTAAACGGGATTGTCGGGATTTAAATGATTATTGAAACACGATGAAAACGAAATTATTTTAAACGGTTGTCGGGATTTAAATGATTATTGAAACACGAAGATAAAAAAATTATTTTAAACGGGATTGTCGGAATTTAAATGATTATTTAAACACGAAGAA
>FLNY01004907.1_pt1 | contig 11804 bp, 7 predicted proteins | sample 1140381 | NCBI WGS metagenome assembly FLNY01 (sample SAMEA3878172, study PRJEB12797) | bioreactor metagenome | biome: Moose rumen | place: Sweden | collected 2011-10
TACATCTTCGCCCGAAAGACGCACTATGCTGATTTCGGGAATATCGTCCAGAATTTTCAGGGCGTGGACAAGTCCAGAAGTACTTCGTCGCGGCAAGTCAATCTGCGTTATGTCGCCGGTGATGAAAACCTTTGCGTTCTCACCCATTCGGGTAAGGAACATTTTCATCTGTTCTGCCGTCGTGTTCTGCGCCTCATCAAGAATGACGGCACAGTTATTCAAAGTCCGCCCCCTCATATAAGCAAGAGGAGCAACTTCTATAATACCATTTTCTGTAAGTTTATGCACTATTTCGCGGGGAAGGCAAGCGTTCATAGAGTCGTAAAGAGGCCTTAAATACGGATTTATTTTGTCCTCCAAGTCGCCGGGCAAAAATCCCAGGCTTTCCCCCGCCTCCACAATGGGCCGGGTAAGCACAATAGAATTCACTTTTTTTGAAAGGACAAGGGAAAGAGCCTCCGCCACAGCAAGGAAAGTTTTTCCGCTTCCGGCAGGACCCGATGCAAAAACAAGGTCATTTTTTCTGAAGGCCTTTACAAGCTCCGCCTGATTTTTTGTTTTGGGATAGATTTTTCTGGTGCTTCCAGGAATTGAGATTGCATATTTTCCGGCGTTAAAACCAGAATCCGCCTCGCCAAAAGAAATGCCTGTGTTTAAAATTGAATGAATTAAGTCTGATGAAGACGAGCCTGAATCTGAAATTTCGTCAACGATTCTGTCAATGATGAATTTAAAGGTTTCCCGAATACGGGGGTCTTCTTCTTCGATGGAAATTTCGTTTCCACGGGTAAAGACCGGCACGCCTATATGCTTTTCGATGAGTTTTAAGTTACTGTCATTTGTGCCACAAACCTGAGAAAGAATCTCGGAATCAGAAAGCACAATCGTATATTCAGAATTCACTTTTTGTTATTGTACTCTGAAAGTGTCTTTCTTGCAAGAAAAACGAAAAAATTGATATAATCTCCTTTAATGTCACAGATTGTAAGAACCCAAAAAATTGTCTCTGGCGGCGACTGCCTTGCACAAATAAACGGAAAGAATGTTTTTATTCCATTTGCCTTGCCTTCTGAGACTCTCGAAATCGAAATCACAAAGTCATTCAGAGATTACGACATGGCAAAAATCACGAGGGTTTTGGAAGCCTCTCCGCACAGAGTTACGCCCTTCTGCCCTCTTTACGGGCTTTGTGGTGGCTGTAACATGCAGCATATAAACATAGAAGAACAGAAAAATTTACGAAAGGAAATCTTAAAGGACTGCTTTGAGCGGGAAGGCATTAAAAACCTTCCGGAAATTGAAATCATATCCGGAAACGACAGAAATTACCGCTCACGAGTCCAGCTCACGAACGGAGGCTTCAACAAAAAAGAAAGCAACGAAATCGTTCATCTTGAAGCCTGCCCAATCGCGACAAAGGAAATCAACGAATATCTTAAAAACACGGCGCAAAATGCCCGCCCGACAGGAAGGGTTCACATTTTCGGGGACGAAAGGATTACCTCAGATGCCAATGACATTTCAAAAAAGCTGATTGTCGCAGAAGAACGGGATAAATCTGCTTTTTCTAAGGAAGTCAGGCTGGAGGGAAAAATTTCCCAAAAACGGCGGGAAAAGCTAAAATTACAGCAGAACCGGCAATTTCAGGGCTCAAGCCTAAATCAAAATAACAGGTGCAGGGTAAAGCTTCTTGAAAAAAACATTACTTTTGATGTTCAAGGATTTTTTCAGTCAAACCTAGAGGTTCTTGAAAAAAGTATCACTGAAATCTCAAAAAATCTTGGCGGGAATAATCTTCTGGACATGTACTCAGGATGCGGAACATTTTCAGTCTTTCTATCAGATTTTTTTGAAAAAACTTGTCTCGTCGAGCATAACAGGGATGCGATTGTCTTTGCGGAAGAAAATCTTTCCGGGAAAAAGCACGAGAGTTTCGGTCTTTCAGGCGAAAAATGGGTAAAATTCAGCGCGGAAAATTACATAAAAGCAAACGGAAGCTTTGACGCGGCAGTTATAGACCCTCCAAGAAGCGGAATGGAAAAGGAAATCTCAAAATGGCTTTGCTCAAAAAAAATTCCTCAGCTTCGCTCTGTAAGCTGTAATCCGTCAACGCACGCCCGTGACGCCTCATTTTTGGTGAAATCCGGTTACAAGCTCACGAAACTTTATCTTTTAGATTTTTATCCACACACATCTCATATAGAATCTATGGCATTTTTCGAGTACACAGAATGAAATCAAAATTAATTTTACCTATCCAGCTTTTTTCAGTAAAAAAAACATTTCTTTTAGCCTTTCTCATAATTTTCAGTTTTCAGTTTTCCATATTCAAATTGCATGCCCAGCGCTCACTCGACTTGTCGAAGCGGGAGCCTGACTGGTACACGGTAATCGGCGGAAACGCAGTCTCTCCTTGCCTCGATACATCTTACGGAGTTGCCCTTTTGAGCGACGGCCGCCTTCTTTCAGCATGCACCTCAGCAGGAAATGTCATCTGGCAAAGAAGCATTCGGGGGCGTCCATCGCCATACATCACATCGTTCGGAGATTTTCTCTTCATAGTTACAGATAATTCCCGTTTAAATTTCGTGAACCCGTCCGGCCTTACCCTCTGGACTGTAACCGCCCCCTTTCCAATTTCAGATTTTCCCCTGGTCGGAAGGGACGGAAGGGTCTTTGTGCGAGGAAAAAGAGGAATCGCCTGCTACGGACTTGACGGAAAGAGAAAATGGAAGGCAGACACCCTGGATTTGGGAGATTTTCAGATTGGAGAGCTAAACGACGGCTCCCTGCTTCTTTTCTTAAAAAATCCGAAAAACAACAGAAGCCAAGCCCTTCACTACACGGTCTTCGGTGAAAAGCTGGAGGACATCACTTTTACGGGAATCATTTCAAGCGTAGAAAACTGCGAGCAAGGTGTTTTGGTTTCCCTGAAAAACGGCTCGGTGGGTCTTGTTTCTGTAGAGGATGGAAGCACGGACTCAAAATGGGTCGGAGGCTCGGGAAACAGCGGCGGCTCTTTTAAAATCTGCTATTCCAAAACGAGCAAGAATTCCGCATTTTTTTATCAGAACGGAAACAAAACTGAGGCTGTCATCGTAAAAACAGATTCAGGTGAGATTTTAAATCGCTTTCAGGTGGGCGCAATCGCATCAAAGGATTTTAAAATCGCACGGGCAACACAAGCGGGATATTTTATCTCCGGCGCTTATTCCGCATGCGAATTCCTGGAGGACGGAACAATCCTTTATACGGCTTCACTTCCGCCTCAAAAGGACTGGACTTCACTTTTTTACACGAGCAAAAATTATCTCGTGATTTGTTTTAAAGACTGGACAATGAAGGCTTATCTTTTAAGCCAGAGTCCAAAAGCCTCACTAGAAAAAGAATCCCCTTCGATTTCATATATCGGCACAGTTTCATACGACCAGGAAGCACTGGATTTGGGAATCAGGCCCCTTTCAAATCAAAAAATGGCCGAAATTTCCCAAAAATTTGAGGCCGGAGACTACGGACGGGACGAAGAGGAATATCTTTCACTTTTAAAGACAGAAGCCTGGAATTATATAAATTCTTATGCCATGCAGACGGCTTTTCAATCTAACGAAAAAGGAGATTTCTTTGCAGAGAACGCAGTTTACACTCAGAATCTGCTATACCTAATGTCAAAAACAGGAACAAGGGAATTTTCAGTTCTTTTTTCAAAGCTGCTTTCAACTCAGATATCTTCAAGGGAGCTTTTATCTGTCATAACCTTTGCCGGAAAAACAGGCTACGACGAAAACGGAGCAATGCTCACGGCTCTCGAAAAAGTTCTGATGACAAAAGTCCAGACTTCAGAAACGACAATCCTAAAGGCAATTTCAGACGCGACTCTGGAAATTTGCCATTATATGGGACGACCAGCCCTGAACAGAAAAGGAAAATCAATTCTTACATATATGATGCGCCCCCAGTATGACAAGAATGTTCAGGAATACGCAAGAAAAACACTCGAAAAGATGATAGAATTTGAAAAGAAGCGATAATTTTTTGCAATTTCTGATTAAGTGTGTTATAATTTACTCGTTATTTTTAAAAGGAGCAAATAATGAACAAAAAAGTTCTTAAAAACATCTTCATTTCAATATTAGCGGGGCTCTCACTTTCAGCAGTTTCCGCAATAGGAGTCGACCGAAACGAAATCGAGAGCGCAAACAATGGCGATGTCGTATTCCGAAACTACTCAGGACCACACGATGTAATCAACACAATCGCAGAAATCCGAGCCATTGGCTCTGGTCTCGGAAAACAAGTTGCTGACAATCCGAACAAAATCGGCACAATCGGGCAGACAAACCGTTACGCCGTCATTCACGCAATTGATCCTACCACAAAAGAAAAATTCGACGCTGACATTTTCATAATCGGTCGTGGAGCGACAGTCGATCATATCCGAAACTTAAGGCGAATCATCGGCGCATATCTTGAAGAAGCATACGGATATTCCCAGAAAGATGCAGACACAATCGCAACCTTCGTCACGGTTTACAACGCAGTTTACCGCTCAAACCTCGACTACTTCAAAACGAAATACAAGGACATCGTCACAAGCCAGCTTTCAGCATCAATCGCAGGTCTTTCAACAAACTACGAGGAATGGCCGGGAAAAACTCAGATTGTAATTCCTCTTTCTGACTTAAACGGCGGCTTGAGCACTGTTGACACCTCTCTCATTTCAGACAAAGGGGTCATTGAATCTATGCAGGGCGAAGATGACAAGGGCATCGATGACCGAAAGGACATGGTAGACCTAAAGGAGCGCGAAGCTGACAACGCTCAGGAAAAGGCCGACGAGGCTCAGAAAAAAGCCGATGAAGAAAAAGCGCGTTTAGCAGAGGAACAGAGAAAGAAGGCTGAAGCAGATGCAGCGGCCGCAAAAGCAAAGGCTGACGCCGACAAAAAGAAGGCCGAGGCTGACAAAGCAAAGGCTGACGCCGACAAAAAGAAGGCTGAGGCTGACGAGGCAAAAGCAAAGGCTGACGCAAACAAAAATGACGCTGACGCTCAGAAAAAAGCCGAAGAAGCTAAAAAAGATTCTGATGCCGCTCAAAAAGAGGCTGATAACGCACAAAAAGAAGCTGATAGCGCACAGAAAAACGCAGATGACGCTCAGAAGGCTGCTGACGAGCAGTCTCAGAAAACGGACGAGCAGTCTCAGAATGCAGATAACGCTCAGAAGGCAGCCGACGAGCAGCAGGCAAAGGCTGACCAAAAACGAGATGAAGCTCAGGATGAGCGGGAGTTAATCGCTAAAGACCAGAAAGAGCTTATGGAAAGCCAGCGAAACACTGAAGCAAATGTAATGTACGGTCTTAAAAATGTTGACGATGCCGGCGTTACAAGTCAGATTATCAAGATGAACCCTCAGGACGGCACCGTCACAAAAGAATCTCCTGTCTCTGTAATCAGGGCAAGAACTGTCTATGAGGAAGACAAAAACTTCATCGCCGTAGCAGGCACAAACATCGGAAACGGAGCAGTTCGTCTCGTCCAGATTGACAAAAAGAACCTTGAGATTGCCGCAGAAAGCGCAGAAAAGCTTTCAGAATTTTCAGTTCTCGTTGAGCAGGGCGGAAATTACTTCTGTACGATTCAGGACGGAAGCGACTTTTATGTAGGAAAATTCAACAGCAATGTCGAAAAACTCATGCAGTCAAATGTAAAAGTCAAGGCAGCAACTCCAATAACAATCACAAATGCGGGCATTATGGTAACAGACTCCAACGGACAGCCAATTATTCTTGATCCGACAAACCTTACAAGCATTTCGCCAGAGTCAAAGCCTGACAACACGAATGCAGTTCAGAGAGCCGCAAACGCCGCTAACAATCTGATTGACGCAAAATAGCAGCCATTAGTTTATGCTATAAAGCAGAAAGCCGGTGAATTTCTTTATAACGAGGAATTCGCCGGCTTTTTTTTGTAACTACTTGCACAAATCGTTACTTTTTGCTAACTTTATTTACAAGAGATTACTATGCGTAAACTTATATTATCATTTGTTATCAGTGCTTGTTGTTTGTTAGGCATATCTGCCGCAGATAAATCCTGGAAAGCAGTTGCGACAGAAATGCAGGGTATCATCGATGATGCATACAATATTTATGCTGGCGGAAACGCTGACTCTGGCTACGAGCGAGTGAATGACGCATACTTCGGTCACTACGAGGTTGATGGTTTTGAACGCAACACCCAGAGCAGAATCGGCGGAAGCAGGGCCGGTAATGTTGAGGTTCAGTTCAGCAGGCTAAAGACTGCAATGCGCTCCTCAAAACCAAACGAGGAAGTCCGAAAGGAAGCTGACACCCTCATCGCAATGCTTTTTGAGGACGCAGAAAAGCTTGATCCGCCCCAAATGGCATGGACAGAGCTTGCAAAAATAATCGAAAAAGAATTTTCAGAAGCAGCGGCTATGTACGCTGACGGTCATGTTGTAACGGCTGAGCCAAAATTCAGAAAGGCTTATGCCCGATACTACGGAAAATCAAAATTTCAGGAAAATGTAGCGAAATCTTTAGGAACCAAAAAAGACGAAAATATCGTCAAATTGTACACTAAAACAAAGTCTATGATTCTCGCAAAGGAGTCTAAGCCTGAAGTCGTCGCTCAAATCACTTCCCTTTCACAGGAAATTTCAAAAACAGCGGTCGCTTTAACTAAAAAACAGAACCTCGCGCAGTGGTGGGCAAGTGTCGTCGCATCCCTTCTTATCCTTCTTCGTGAAGGCTTTGAGGCGATTTTAATTGTAGGAGCAATCATCGCCTACCTGCGCAAAAGCGGAAACGAAAGCAATTTGCCGACAGTCTACAAGGGGTCTTTCATAGGAATCTTAGCTTCGGTTGTAATGGCCCTAATTCTTATCGGACTTACGAAATTCGGCTTTGAAAGCGGTCAGGGACAGGAGGTAGTCGAAGGCGTCACAATGTTCATTGCGGTCGCAGTTCTTTTCTATACCTCAAACTGGATGATTTCAAAGGCAGAAAGTAAAGCTTGGTCTGAATATCTAAAAGGAAAGATTCAGACATCTGTAGACAAGCGAAGCATGTTCAGCCTTGCCTTCACTTGCTTTCTTGCGGTTTTCAGGGAAGGGGCTGAAGTAATTTTGTTCTATCAGGCAATGTTCGCCGGTTCAGATGGAAATGGCACGGTTTCTGCCGTTTTACTTGGAATGGCAATTGCGGTAGTTCTTCTCGTGTTCGTCTATAAGGCGATTATCCTCACCGGAAAGAAACTGCCGCTTAAGCCATTCTTTTATGGAACTTCAATTCTTATGTTCGTCATGGTCGTTGCCTTCGTCGGTGGCGGTATCAGTGAGTTCGTTGATGCAGGCTGGATTAGCCCGAATGTCATCGAAGGAGTTCCGACGATTTCACTTTTGGGAATCTACCCTTACGCCGAAACCTTAACAGGTCAAGGAATCGCTTTGCTTGTCGTAATAGCAAGCCTTGTGATAGGGAAAAAGATTTCTAATAAACAACAGGGTAATTAAAAAACATTATAGGAGTGTTTTTATGAAAAAGACAATGTCTTTGGTTTTGGCAGGTGCGGCTTTGGCATTTGCAATGATGGGTTGTAACGAAAAAACAACATCACAGACTTCTTCATCAGCAGCGGCAGAAGCCGTTGAAGAGGATGAAGGCGGATTCGTTGAGCACGACATCGGCGACGAGCAGCAGGCAGGCTTTTTGGCTGTAAACGGCGTTTACTTCCAGGCTGTAGACATGAAATCTGGAGAAGGCAATGTTCAGTACGGTGCCGACTTCACAATGCACATCGAAGCAGATATCGCCGCAATGGAAAACGATTTGGGATTCGTAGTTGACCAGTTTGTTCCGGGTCTCACAGTAGACTATGAAGTTGTCGATCAGTCAAACGGAAACATCGCTGCAAAAGGTACTTTTATGCAGATGAACGCTTCTGACGGCCCACACTACGGTGCAAACATCAACTTGAACCAGGCAGGAACTTACACAGCCCGATTCATCATTCACAGCCCGGCTGAAAACAACTACTTCATCCACACAGATGAAGATACAAAACCAGGCTCAGACCTTCAGAAATACTGGCCAAACGACAAACCACTCACAGTCGAATTCAAAGACTGGGTTTTCGACGGAAAGAAGGTTCAGCCAGAATATAACTAAGTTGTCGTAAAGAATGCTGTTGGGCAAAGCAAAACAGCTCTTAAAATGACAATTTTTCCATCCACACCGACTTTTTGGTGTGGATTTTTTTGTTGTTTTTCACTAACCACTGTTATTTATTTCTATTATTTGTTATAATAACTTACTTTCAGGTAAAAATTTATGGCAAAAAATCTTTTTGAAGTCGTTCAGTATCTTTTTATACCCTTTCTTTTTTTCGGAATGCTTTGCGCACAGACAGCCAGCTTTAATTCTGAAAAATTAAAAAAGCATTTTTTAAAGGCAGTCATAACTCTTTTCGTGATTGTCCTTGTCGTTTCAATTTTAAGAGCCAAGCGATTTATCCGCTACAATCAGATTAACAATATCTATCTTTTGCTCACATCGCTTCTTTCAGGACTCGCCTACTCTGTTTTGGCCTGGATCGATTCTTCGGCAAGCCTTAAAAATGACAAATTCAGCGCCGCTTTTGCGGGAGTCGGGCTTATCTTTGTCTTTTCTCAGCTTCTCTACCGCGTTCCCGTTGTTTTTGAGCTTCCCTTCCATTTTCTCGGAATGTATGATACTTATTTTTCGACGATGTATCTTGTAAAATGCACGGGCTATATTTTAGCTTGTCTTGTTTGTGTCCTGGTTGCCCTGGCAGCTTTTAAAATTCTTTCCCGCTCATCTAAAAAAGCCTTTGCCCTTTCTTTCACCGCCCTTTACCTTGTTAACGGCTTTATCGCCTTTGTCGGAATTGTGGGAATCATAAACTCTTACTACCGACGGAAAATCAAGCTTCCAACGGGCTTACGAAAGGCTCTTCCTCAGATGATAACGGCAGAAAATGTCATTTTTTTCGCTTCAATTATCATTTTGATTCTGCTTTCACTTTTCTTTTTCGCCTATTACACGAAAATTCACGGAGAATATTCAAATCCAGCCGAGCACAGAAAATTAAAGGCTTATTCAATGAAAAACCGAAGATGGGCGATTTTTGCGCTTGCTCTTTCTGTTTTTGTCTGGTGTGACATGACCGTAATCAAAAAAATTGCAAATACAATCGCAGAACTTTCACCCTCTGAAGAATTCAGCCTCAACGGAAACGAAATTTCAATTCCGCTTGAGCAAATCGCCGACGGCCACTTGCACCGCTTTACATGGACAAACGATGCCGGAAAGGGAATCAGATTCATCGTCGTTCAGAAAAAAGGAATGAGCTTCGGAGTCGGCTTTGACGCCTGCGATGTCTGCGGAGATGTCGGCTACTACGAGCGAAAGGATGAAGTCGTCTGCAACAGATGTGATGTCGTAATGAACAAAAGCACGATTGGCTTGAAGGGGGGCTGTAACCCCGTTCCTTTGGCTAGCAAAATCGAAAATGGTTCGCTGATTGTCCTTACAGACGATTTACAAAAAGAAGCTCACAGATTCAAAAATTAGGGGGTAATATGTTTTTTCGTATGGTAATTCGTGCCCTTGTAAGGCAATGGAAAAAAATGCTGATGATTGCCTTCACTGTTGCCTTGGGCTCATCTCTTGCAACTGCAATGCTCAATGTAATGTTCGATGTCGGCGACAAGGTTAATCAGGAATTAAAAACTTACGGAGCGAATATCCGTGTAGTTCCTCAAAGTTCGAGCATTATGGCAGACCGCTACGGCCTTACGAGCGAATCTTTTTTAAAGGAAGAGGAACTCGGACGCTTAAAGACAATTTTCTGGGCCTTCAATATCGTGGATTTTTCCCCGTTTTTGGACGGAAAATCTGTCATACAAGATAAAAATGGCAAAAAACTTTTGGACGATGAGGTCACGGTCACAGGAACTTGGTTTTCTCATCATCTGGCCCTTCCTACGGGCGAGGAACTTGACACTGGAATGGTCGCAATGAAGACCTGGTGGACAGTAAACGGCGAATGGCTCAGTGACAGTGACGAAAACGGCTGCATGATTGGCGGCGAGCTGGCAAAAAAGACAGGTCTTAAGGTCGGCGATGAAATAGAGCTTGTCCCCCCAAAATTCGGCTTTGCTCAGGGCAAGGAGCAGAATAATTCCAGCGCAGGCGAGAAATCTACTTTTACAATCCGAGGTATTTTTGATGCCGGTGGCGATGAGGACGAAAGCCTTTATCTGAATCTTCACGCTTCTCAAGAACTTTTTGGCAGGGAAGGCCTTATTTCCTCTATTGAAGTCAGTGCATTGACGACTCCGGACAACGATTTGGCCCGACTTGCTGCCCAAGATCCAACTGCATTAAACCAAATGGACTGGGACACATGGTATTGCACGGCTTATGTAAGTTCTATCTGCTATCAGATTCAGGAAGTAATATCAAACTCAGTCGCAAAGGCTGTTCGGCAGGTTGCTGAAAGTGAAGGAGCGATTCTGAGCAAGACGCAGCTTTTAATGCTTTTGATTACGATTTTAAGTCTTATTGGCTCGGCTCTGGGAATCTCAAACCTGGTTACGGCAAGCGTCATGGAGCGGAGCAAGGAAATCGGGCTTTTAAAGGCAATAGGAGCGTATGATTTTCCAATTTCTGCCTTAATTTTAACAGAAATCATAATCACTGCGATTATCGGTGGTGTTTTGGGATATTTTGCGGGCCTCCTCTTTGCGCAGGTTATCGGCCAGTCAGTTTTTGGCTCGGCAATTTCAATAAAAGTGACGGTAATTCCTCTTGTTGCTATTTTGATTTTTGCCGTCACAATGGCAGGCTCCCTTCCTTCAATCAGGCTTTTGCTTTCCTTCAAGCCAGCCGAAGTTTTGCACGGGGGACACTAAAAGCTCTTTGCCTTTCCAAAAAATAAAAGCAGCTTTTTTATCAGAAAGTAGAGAAAATTTAAGCTTACAGAAAAAAAGTCCTGGAGGAAAGGCAAAAGAAGACAGAGCAGGACACCGAAAAGCCCCAGATATAAAAACAAAAACACCAGCGGAGAAACAAAAAGGCTTGCGATAATTCCGACAGGCATAATTTTTCCGAATATTTTTATAGAAACCGGAGCCGTCGCACATTGAGATGAAATAGAGTCCGCCAAGGAAAGCCGTGTTTTATACGGGAGCAGACAGGGCAAGATTTTTCGTAGCGTTTTCGAAAACAAAATAATTCCTAAAAGCGAGGAATAAGAAAGCATAAAGGCAGCTTCAAAAATATGATTTGGGAAAATCAGAATATGACTGATAAAGCAAACAGAAAGAAGAGTCAGAGAGTCTGGCCTGTTCATTCTTAGAAGCGAATTCAAGTACAATATAAGCGAGGCAATAAAAGCGCGGAAAAGGCTTGGTGAAAGGCCTGCAAACCAGACGAAAAAGACCACTGCTCCCAGCTGGATTGCATTTCCAAGATTTTGTCCGCTTGCTTTTTTTCCGAAGAAATACGCCAGGGAACCGAAAAGCCCAAGGTGCATTCCTGAAAGGGCGATAATATACGAGAGTCCGGAGTCCCTGAAGGCATCGGAGACAGATTTTTCAGTGTATTCGCGGCTTCCGGAAAGAAGAGCGAGCAAAAATCCGCCAGCCTCCTTCCAGGCGTACATAAGTCTTTTAAATTGAAGGCGGCAAAGGGCACGAAATTTGCAGAAGCGGCTCGTAAAGCCGTTTCCCCTCCAGCCTAAAGCCTTCCCCCCTTTTACGA
>FLNY01000222.1_pt1 | contig 11789 bp, 7 predicted proteins | sample 1140381 | NCBI WGS metagenome assembly FLNY01 (sample SAMEA3878172, study PRJEB12797) | bioreactor metagenome | biome: Moose rumen | place: Sweden | collected 2011-10
TATTTCTTCTTTGGCTTTATGCCAATCGTATACTTATACTTGGGTATGCCACCAACAGGAACACTATAGAATGGCATCAGTTCGCCATATTGGTTCTCAAAATATATCACCACATTATTATTCTTCAGTGGCTTCGCCTTGTTCTTTATCATCTGTACGTCCCACGATGTGTTCTTTTCTTCGTCCACCACCTTGTGCGTACTCGTCTGCCATTCGTTATTATTGCTGACCACCATCAACTCGCCATTCTTTGCCACAGATATGATGCGCAATATGCCATCCTTATCCCAATCAAAGTTGCTCTGTTTCAGCGATATGGTCTTGTCATCAATATACGGATATATGTGAGACACTTGTTTGCCATCGTCATACAAACGGAACTTATATTTGAAGTAGTATGCAAACGCACCATCCACTTTGACGTTGTCGTCTTTCTTGCGCGAGAGGAATAGCTTATACATATTGCCGTCGTCGCCCGACAACCCCTCAACCACAAGCTTAAACGTCCTGCCACCATATTCTGGCAAGTTCTCGCCTTCCGATGGGTTGAACGGACCAAACGTATACCACTGATTGTCCGTTGTCGCGTCCACGCCAAACACTTTCGTAGCCAACTGAGTGCCACTCTTATACTTACCCTTCAAGTTGCCTTTTTGAGCGTCCTTGTTCGAGCAACTCTCTTTGCCACCATATATGCTAAACCGTGTCTTCGTATTGAACACTCCGTTTAGCTCGTCCACTTCGCCGCCGCAGTCTGGGTCAAACACCCTTATGTATATAGGCTCCGTATGGTCCGATGGCACCGAGAAAAATATTATCTGTACAAAGTTATCGTCGCCCCACTCCGTCTGGCTATCCTTGCCGAACGTCATCAAGTAGGGAATGTTCTCGTCAGCACCTGGCACGGGCTGAGCCCATACACTCTGTGCCGATGTCAGCAGAAGTCCGCAGGCCATCAGTGCCTTTGCGCTTTTCATTCTTGTCATTGCTATCTTTCTATTTTCTTTACTATTTCGTGGCTCGTGTCCGTCAGAAAGACTACTTCACTACTATTATTTCTTTCCACGTACAACGCTTATCGACTCTTGTCCTTGCATCAATCGTGCCACATTTTACCTTATACTTACCCGGAGCTTCAAAAGTTGTAGTCGCTTGCGTTCCTTTTATTTGGTCCCCATTACCCATGTCCCAATAAAAATCAAGCGGTGGAAAGTCCTTAAAAGGCTCTGCGTCCACCACAAATGTCGCTGGCTGACCCACCTTAATCACTTCTGGCTCCACAATCCTCAACTGGTTTGGCCACTCTATTTCAAGTTCAAACTCCGCAAGCGAAAACATCTCTTCGCCCGTCGTCTTGTCAAGCACACTAAGTTCAATCTGGTAATTGCCCACTTTCGGAAAACAATGGTCAACCTCCACGCCAGTTTGCAATCCGCCATCCGACGTCCGCCATATTATCTGATATTCCGTAGTGTCGTAGCTCTCTGCCGATGCCTCATATAGCGTATAGCACAACTCCGGAGCTTGTGTCTCTTCGCATTCTTCAAACGTTGGGAATGTCCGTTCAAAATAATATATCTTGTCAGTCCCATCCCTATTGCTCGTAACGAAGCCCCATTTCTCGTCCTGACTATAATACAGTCCATAGTCATCCCTCATGCCGTTTATCTCGTCGTCAAATTTCACTGGCTCAGCAAATCCATCTGCCGTCTTGTATGTGTAAAACAAGTCAAGACCCTGACTATCTTCTCGCCCGTCCGACGCAAAAAATATCTTACCCGATGTATGAAAATATGGCGACGTCTCTATGCCCGGTGTGTTTATCACAGCACCCATATTCTGAGGCTCTGTCCACCCTCCACTTGGTGTCTTTGTACAAAAATATAAGTCTGTCCGACCTTCTCCACCTCGCATGTCCGACGCAAAAATCATCATCTTACCGTCCATCGACACACTCGCCATTCCACAGCTCGCCTTGCTCGGCATATTGCTCAGTCGAGTCCCCTCCGCATTGTCTGCATCGCTCGCATATTCAAATATCGACACAGGAGCTCCACGCACCACCGATGCATTCATATTATTTTGCGACACGTAGGCTCCCCCATCGGGGTCAAAGCAAATTGCATACTGATTATATGGTCTGTTTGCTCTCCCAAAATACGGTGTCGGAGTCCCACTTGGCTTTCGCTCGCGTAGCTCAATCTTAAACAATTGGTAAAGGTGCTTTCCCCTCTGGTCGAAATATGTCTTCGTTAAGTCCCATTTCTGGTCCGACGAAAAAAACAGTGTAGAGTCCACCACAACAGGATATATCGCGTTCGCATTTACTCCCATTATCTTCACTGGGCGTATATCTATCTCTTGGGCTCTTGCATTCGCAACGCCCAACGTGCAGAGAATCAACACTAACAAATATGATAGTTTTGTCATTATCGTCTTGTTTTTAATAGAATCTATGACCCACTGTCTTCACTCTATACACAAAGTCATATTGTATCGAAATCTCGTGCGAACCAGCGTCATAACTCCGCAAGTCACCCATCGATAGTGTATAACTATATGCAATCTTTAGCTGTCTCTTTGGCATATATGCCACGCCTATCGTCATGTCTTTGGTCGTCCTATAAGCCAAGTCTACCCACAACTTTTCATTATATATCACCGAAGCCGTAATGTCTGTCGCCATGTCGTTGGCTTTGTTATAATCCAACATCAACGATGGTTGAATAGCCCATCTATCGTTCACATCAAACCAGTATCCCCCAGTCAACAAGTACGTCGCATCTGCTGGTGCAAACTCTGCTTTCGTCCGTTCAAACGAGTCCGACAAGAATAAAGTCTGTACCGAAAGCCCCGCAAAATATTTCGGTGCATATATCGATGCGCCAAAACCAAGCAACGGTGCAGCTCCCGACTCCTTATCAGTAAACACGTTGTCTTGCTCGTCCATCAGTCTCACCTTGCTCCAATCAGCCGTTCGTATCGCCACGCCAGGCTGAAGTGCAAAGCCCAAATACACATCTCTCTTAATCTGTGTCCGATAGCCAACCGACACCATCAGTCCTGCACTCGTAGTCTCGTGTATGCCCTGCACGTACAGGTTTGCGCCAAGCGTCATCTTCTCATTTCGCAGAGGCGTATGTCCCGTAAACAAAAAGCTTCGTGGCGTGTTCTCTATCGCTGTCCACTGTTTCCGAAATCCGCCATACAGACTTAGTCCTTCTCGCGAACCTGCAAACGCTGGGTTTATTGCATACTGATTATGTACATATTGCGACACTATTATTTCGTTCTGTGCCGTAGCCTGTTCTGCACCCATCAATAGTAGTGCCCCACAAGCCAGTCCCACAATCGGTCCTAATGATATTTTCCCTATGCTTTTCATCTCTTATTTCCTCTTTATGACCAATTGTTCTTTTACTGTTTTTGTGCCCGTGCCCTTAAACACATACACGTAATAACCATCTTCAAGCCCTTCTGCATTCCAGTCGTTCCGGTAGTTTTCTGTCTCGAACACAACTTTACCCCGACCGTCAACCACCATCACTCTGTTCTCTTCCGATAAGCCCTCTATTACGAGGCAATCGTTCTTGCCATCGCCATTCGGACTTATCGCATTCGGATACCGAATCGGCATCGAGAAGTCAACGTATAGCTTTGTCGTGTCCGAACTACACGACACCATTTCTCCACCACCATTATCTGTCTCTATAACGTAATACCCTATCAATCCGTTCATATTGCTCACGACTTCCGCTGCATACGAGTTACCCACTATCTTCGTATCAAACCTCTTCTTCACACTCTCAGGTAGCACGCCCCATTCAAAATCATGACTATTTTGCGATGCTTCAGCCTCCACTCGCAAGTCTTTACTATTACTACTTATCGTATCGTTGCGAAATATCGGTTGAGGCTTCCTATCTCTCACGTTTATGTTTCCCATCAATAGCGTCTCGTCAGCCACACACCCATTACTATCCGTCAACTCTGCTATGACCACCGAACCAGCTTCTTGTGCCGTAGCTCCATCAAAATAGTTTATCCCATTTGCAAGATCTTCATACCTATCTCCAGTCGACAATGTAGCCACAAATGGCTGCTCTCCTGCCAACGTCAATGTACCGCTAAACACCCTTGTTGGGTCCTCGCTTACATCCACCGACGAACACATCTCTATCAGTTTATCATTTCCAGCCTCATCTTTACTCGCTATCGTGCCACGCGGCATTCCAAGCATTGTAATCTCTTTCGTCGTCTCGCTCCAACACATGTTTCCAACCGTCTGTCTAAGCGTTATCGTCGTCTTCATCGCCTGTGGAAAACCAACCTTTACTCCGTTTTCCGTACTCGGTCTATTCTCGTTTAGCCATGTAGTCGACCCAACGCCCTTAGCTTCACCCGAAAATGTAAAGTTATCCGACGAACTCCACCACTCATATTTCGACACGCCGTTATCCCATGCCGAGTTTGCCTTCAACTGCAAGTCCCAACCACAATTCTCAGCCTTATTTGTTATCTTTATAGCGCTTGGGTCATTCGCCGCCACAAGCACAGCATCCGTCGTCGGAGTCCCATACACATGCCATAGCAGTTTCGACGGATAACCAACCTTTATCGACGGACCATTCTCATTTAATGCCCCATCTCCAAAGCGTGCCGACACAATATTTATAGTATAATCCCTATATCCACGCTCATTATCATACCGCTTGTCGCCTATGCTTTGCGTCCACTTATATTCCCCATCCTTAACCACATCCGACAGTCGTGCACTCCAACCACTAATCTGTTGGTCCGCATCATCTATCGTATAATACACAAAAATATACGTATACCCACCACTATAATTGTCCAGCTCCAACGGACACGCCAATGTCGTTACATCACATGCCGCCATATCGTTAGTTGTAAAGTGTATCGTGGGCTCCTGTGCCACACATTCCGTCGCTACGCCTTGACACAACGACACCGCTAACGTCGCCCCTAACAATAACTCGATTTTTCTCTGCATCTTCTACTTAAATATGTATAATCATATTTTGAAAGGCTAAAAATAGTAAAAAATAGTCATACAATGCAATTTTATATAAAATTTCAAACCCACCTAAGTCCTCCCTAACCCCTCTTCAACCCCATCTCATATTTCACATTTTTTATGTTTTGACACGCACCATTCTTGTCAGTTCATTTTTTTTGCATATCTTAGCACATCGGATATATGCAGTGCGATTCCTTTCGACACCAACATATAATCCGCTTTTTTTGTGTTAAAAAATATTTGAAAATCATATAATGAAAGTAGACGTTCTGTTAGGCCTACAATGGGGCGACGAAGGTAAAGGTAAAGTAGTCGATGTCCTCACTCCACGATATGCAGCCGTAACACGTTTCCAAGGTGGACCAAATGCCGGACACACACTCGAGTTCGAAGGACAAAAATACGTCCTCCGCTCCATACCCTCCGGAATATTCCAAGGCGACAAAGTCAACATCATCGGCAACGGCGTCGTCCTCGACCCAGCCCTCTTTAAAGCCGAAGTCGAACAACTCGAAGCCTCTGGACACAACCTACGCTCACGTCTCCTCATATCCCGCAAAGCACACCTCATCCTACCAACTCACCGACTCCTCGACGCAGCCTACGAAGCCGCCAAAGGAAAAGGCAAAATCGGAACCACAGGAAAAGGCATCGGACCAACCTATACCGACAAAATCAGCCGTAACGGACTACGCATAGGCGACATCGAAAACAACTTCCAGCAAAAATACAACGACGCCATAGCACGTCACAAAGAAATACTTTCTCACTACGACTTCGCCTACAACCTCGACGAAATCGAAAAAGAATGGTTCAAAGGAATCGAACTCCTCAAAACATTCACCTTCGTCGATAGCGAACACTATATCAACAACCTCCTCACCTCTGGCAAGACAGTCCTCGCCGAAGGAGCACAAGGCACCATGCTCGACGTCGACTTCGGCTCCTATCCGTTCGTAACCTCCTCCAACACCATCAGTGCAGGCGCTTGCGTCGGACTCGGAGTATCTCCCCGACGCATAGGCGAAGTCTTCGGCATCTTCAAAGCATATTGCACTCGCGTCGGCAGCGGACCATTCCCCACCGAGCTCGAAGACCAAACAGGCGAAACACTCCGTAGCCTCGGACACGAATACGGAGCCGTAACCGGACGACCACGACGCTGCGGTTGGGTCGACCTCGTTGCACTGCGCTACGCCGTCATCATCAACGGAGTCTCGCAGCTCATCATGATGAAAAGCGACGTCCTCGACGCCTTCCCCGAAATCAAAGCATGCGTAGCCTACCGCGTAGCTGGCAAAGAAACCAACGAACTACCCTTCGACATATCCGAAGACGTAACACCAGTCTACAAAACATTCAAAGGCTGGCAAACACCCATGAGTAGCATGACCTCCGAATCCCAATTCCCACAAGAGTTCAAAGACTACCTATCCTTCATCGAAACCTACCTCGGAGTACCCGTCAAAATCGTCTCCGTAGGCCCCGACCGTGCTCAGACCATCCTCCGATAAACACAACACTTGCACATGCACTCTCACCTCCTTTTTCTCAACCTAGGCGGTTCCGAAATACTCCTCATCGCAGTCCTCGCCCTCCTCTTCTTCGGCGGCAAAAAAATACCCGAACTAATGAACGGACTCGGACGAGGCATGAAGAGCTTTCGCGACGGCATCGAAGGCAAGTCCAATACCGACAACGACAACCCAGACGCCAACAACGACAACAGGGCATAATCAAAAACAACATCGGTGTATGAAAACGTCCCTCCTATCTCGCCTCACCTTCCTCGCCATAATATCATGGTGCATAGCCTCCTCGGCTCAAACCATCAACGTTCTCTACACCACCGACACCCACGGTGCCCTCTTCAACCACCATTTCCAGGCCGACACCACCGCCGCCAATAGCCTCTCCAAAGTCTATTCGTTCGTGCAGAGTGTCCGAGACACCTCTCGCAACGTCATCCTCCTCGACGGTGGCGACTTCTTGCAAGGCACACCAGCCACCTACTACTACAACTTCGTCGACACAGGCAATGTCCACGCCGTAGCTCGCGTCTTCAACTACATGAACTACGACGCCATAACCATCGGCAACCACGACATCGAAGCACAACACCGAGTCTTCGACAAAGTAGTAGCCGAAATCAACGCACCAGTCCTCGCCGCCAATGTTATCAACGAGAAAACAGGTCAACCCTACTTCAAGCCATACACCATCATCTCGCGCGCAGGCAAAAAAATCTGCATCTTCGGACTGCTCACACCCTACATACCCAATTGGCTACCAGCACACTACTGGTCGGGCATGCACTTCGAAGACATGGTCGAGTCTGCGCGTAAGTGGATACCCATAATCCAGCAAAATGAAAAGCCCGACGTCCTCATCGGACTCTTTCACTCAGGCTTCGACTACACCTACGGCGGACAAACAGCCGCCACACCCTGCAACGAAAACGCATCCGTACTCGTAGCACAACAAGTCGAAGGCTTCGACGCACTCCTCGTCGGGCACGACCACAAAATCCACCAAACAACCGTCAAAAGCCCCTCAGGCAAAGACGTACCACTCCTCGACGCAGGCACTGGCGCACGCTACCTCGGCCTACTCTCCATCAACTTCGACCACTCTGGCAAGCCCGTCTGCAAAGCCACCCTCAAGACCATGACCAACATACCAGAGTCCGATGCATTCAACAAAACATTCCTTCCAAACGTGTTCGCAGTCCGCGCCTACACCAAGAAGAAAATCGGAGTCCTCGCACATAGTGTCGTAGCCTCCGAAAGCCTCGCAGGCAACTCAGCCTTTGTCGACGTCGTACACCGTGCCATGCTCAACATAACACATGCCAACATCAGCATGACAGCACCACTGCAAATCGGCACCACACTCCCCGAAGGACCAATCAACGTCGGACGAATCTTCTCTCTCTATCGCTTCGAGAACACACTCTGCGTCCTCCAACTCACTGGCGACGAAGTCCGACGCTACCTCGAATACTCCTACAACCTTTGGGTCTCCAACCCATCACAAACCGGTTCAGTCCTCAACCTCTCCAAACCCGGCAAACTCAAAAACAACATATACCACTTCGACTCCGCAGCTGGCATCAACTACACCGTCGACGTAACCAAACCCACAGGCCAGCGAGTCAACATAACCTCCATGGCCGACGGCTCCAAGTTCGACCCCACTCGCACCTACCAAGTAGCCCTCAACAGCTATCGTGCTTGTGGCGGTGGCGGACACCTTTCCATCGGGCTCGGACTCTCTCCCGAACAAATCAAGCAACGAACCATCAAACACATCGATCACGACATCCGCGGCATGCTCATCGCCGAATTCGAAAAAATGTCCCAGAGTGGCAAACCCATCAACCTCCAACCACTCTCCAATTGGCGATTCGTCCCCGAAAAAGTAGTCCGCCCACAACTCGACAACGACATGAAATCTTTCCGATAAACAACAGATAACAATGGGCAAGAAATTGAAAATCCTTGGCGGGACAGCTCTCGTAGCTGCCTTAGGCGTAGCAGCTTTCCCCACTCTCTTTCGCCCCCGCATCGAAGCCTTCGCCAACGAAGTCATAGCCGACTTCGTCCGCGATGCCGACGCATCCTACACAGACTACTCCCTTTCCATCGTCAGCTCTTTCCCACACTTCCGCACAGGTCTCGACGGCATAACCATCGTCGGACGTGGCAAGTTCGAAGGCGACACACTCCTACACATCGGCAAGCTCCGTGCCGACCTCGACTTGCGCCGACTCGTTACCACGGGCGACGTACAAGTCAACGGCATCATCATCGACGACCTACGCATACACGGCATCGTAGCGGCCGACAGCACCGTCAACTGGGACATACTCAACCTCTCCCCCGACACCGCCGAAGTCGACGTAGCCGAAGCCGACACTGTTGTCGAAGCACCTCTGCAACTCAACCTCAAGCGAATCGATATATCCAATTGTCAACTCGCCTACTCCGACTCCACCTCCAACCTCTTCGCTTCCCTCTCCGACCTCGCTTTAAACTCGCGCGCATCCATCTCTGGCTCCAACGTCAACATCGATGCCACTCTCGACATACCCTCCATCTCTGCTCAACTCGGCAACGTCAAATACCTCAAAGGAGTCCCGCTCAACTTCATCGCCAAAGCCAACATGGACCTCGATAGCCTCAAGTTCGCTTTCGACCAAAACCAACTAACCTTCGCAGGGCTGCCACTCGCTTTCGACGGATGGCTCCAACTCAAAGACTCCGCCGTAGCTCTCGACATGAAGTTAATGGCACTTCAAACACAGTTCAAAACCATTCTCGACCTTCTCCCGGCCGACGTCCTCAAAAGCGTCGAAGGATTCACCACCACAGGCTCCTTCCAGTTCTTTGCCATGGCCAAAGGTGAGTACATCGACGAAAAACACATACCCGAAGCACTCGCTCTGCTCAAAGTCCGCGACGGCTACGTCAAGTATCCCGACCTACCAAAGTCCCTACAAGACATCAACCTTAGCCTCGTCGTCAAGTCGCCCGGTGGCGACATGGACAACCTGACTCTCGACGTCGACACCATGCACTTCCTCCTCGGTGAAAACCCATTCGACGTTACAGCATCCGTTGTCAAGCCCATCTCCAACCCAACCTTCAACGTCAAGGCCAACGGCATCGTTCAACTCGACAACATCAAAGACGCTCTCCCACTCGAAAATATGGAAATATCTGGGCGTGTCGATGCCGACCTCAACGTAGCCTCCAACCTCGACGATATAAACGCGCAGCGCTACGAAAAAGTCAACGCCGTCGGCACTCTCGGACTCTCCAAGTTCATGTTTCGTGGCTCCGTTCTCCCCAGTGGGCTCGATATCACCAAGGCCAAACTCGCCTTCAGCCCCAAAGCACTCAACCTCGACCCTCTCGATGTCGTCATCGGACAATCCGACATAAGCCTCATTGGCAACGTCGAAAACTATCTGCCCTACCTCCTCAGCAATGGCACGCTCATGGGCTCCGCCACACTCCGTAGCAAGCTCCTCGACTGCAACGAACTCCTCGAAATGACCTCCTCCTCTTCGCCAGCCGACACCACAGCCAGTCAGGCCACACCGTCAGCCGAATCCTCAGCTCCTCTCGAACTCCCCAAGAACATCAACTTCCGCTTCAACACCAACATCGACAAGCTCAAGTACGATAAGCTCGAAGTCGACAACATCAGCGGTGTCGTCGCTCTCGCCGATGGCGTAGCCAACCTTAGCAACCTCTCCCTCGACGCTTGCGGTGGCAAGATGACCCTCACTGGCAAGCTCCAAACGCCAGCTCAAAAGAATCCCGACATCAACATGAATGTCAACATGGCAAATGTCGACATCAACAAGATGACAGGCTCCTTCTCCATCGTCGACAGCCTCCTACCCATTGCTCACAACGCTCACGGAACAGTCAACCTCGCCCTCAACGTCAAGGCTCAACTCGATAGCGAGCTTAGCCCAATTCTCAGCACCGTCAATGGCAACGGCACTTTCAAGTCCCAAAACATTGCCCTCAAAGACAGCGAGTTCCAAAAAAATCTCTCCCGACTCCTCGCCAACGACAAGTACAACGACATCGACATCAAGAATTGTAGCGTCAAGTACACCATCGAAAACGGCAACGTCATCATACCTCCCTTCGACTTCAAACTCTTCAACAACACAGCCACTTTCGGCGGTCAACAAGGGCTCGACCAGTCCATGAACTACTCCCTTAGCGTACCCATCCCACGTGCCGAACTCGCCAACACTGTCGGCAAACTCGGCATCAGTCTTGGCGAGGGTGCTGACCTACCTATCGGTATATCAATCGGTGGCGTACTTACCAAGCCTGAGCTAAAACTCGACATGAGCAAAGCCACCGAAATCATCAAAGACGAAGCCAAGAGCGTCGCCTCAGAAAAAGCCAACGAAGCGCTCGATAAGGCCATCGATAAAATAGGCAACGAACGCGTAAAAGACGCTGCCAACAAAGGCAAAAACATACTCAACAACATACTGAATAAAAAGAAATAATAATCTGTGAGCATTCAAGACCTTAGCGAACAGGAGATTAACCGACGCAATAATCTCAACGCTCTGCGCGAATTGGGAATAGACCCTTACCCAGCCGCCGAGTACCCCACCAACGCCTTCTCTACCGACATCCTCAGCCAGTTCACCGACGACGCTCCACAATGGGACGTCTGCATAGCTGGGCGAATGATGAGCCGACGCATAATGGGCAAAGCATCGTTCATCGAAATACAAGACTCCTGCGGACGCATACAAGTCTACGTCGCCCGCGACGAAATAGCTGCCGACGACCCCGAAGCCAAACTATATAACGTCGTCTTCAAAAAGCTACTCGACCTTGGTGACTTCGTCGGCATAAAAGGTTTCCTCTTCCGCACCAAGACAGGCGAAATATCCGTCCACGCCAAAGAACTCACTGTACTCTCCAAAAGCCTCCGACCACTCCCCGTCGTAAAAGAAAAAGACGGAGTCATCTACGACTCCTTCGACGACCCAGAGCTACGCTACCGACGTCGCTATGTCGACCTCATCGTTAACCGTGGCGTCAAAGAAACGTTCGAGAAGCGTGCAAATGTCTTGCGCACTCTCCGCTCTGTCCTCGATTCGCACGGCTACACCGAAGTCGAAACGCCCATCTTGCAGTCCATACCAGGCGGTGCTTCCGCCCGACCCTTCACCACACACTTCAACGCCCTCGGCATCGAC
>FLNY01001635.1_pt1 | contig 11783 bp, 8 predicted proteins | sample 1140381 | NCBI WGS metagenome assembly FLNY01 (sample SAMEA3878172, study PRJEB12797) | bioreactor metagenome | biome: Moose rumen | place: Sweden | collected 2011-10
CACAACATTTTATATAGTCGGGAACGTAGTTGCGGGTGCATACAAAGAAACAGTGCACCACCACGATGATGCCTACGATGATATAGAGCCAAAAGCCAATCAGTCCAGTATCGCAGCGCATCTGCACGTAATCGCCGTGTGTTTGTTTGACACCGGCAGGATTATCGTACAGGAATTTCTGGCAGCTGCCGATACCGCTCCCTTTCAGTTCGTGGCCAACATAGAAGCGCGATTCAAGAGCTTTCCACAATGCCTCGCGACCGTTGTTGCGGATATCGTCTTCTTCAATATTGCCTTCCCGCAGGTCCTGTATGGTGAGTTCCTTTTCGGTATCTTTCCAGAACATCTTGTCGTGAAAAGAGGGAACATAAAAGACAATCACCAATCCGATGCCGAGTACTCCAGCGATATAAGGCAGTGATATCCATTTGTGCTTTAGGAACATAAAGACAGCTAAACCTGCAAAAGAGGCGAGAAGTCCGCTGCGATGCACAGTCAGTATGCATGGCAGCACAAAGAGAATGCCGAGAAGCAGATCCTTCTTGTCCTTGCCATAGAAATAGTAGAAGCCAAAGGAGATGAGAGATATCGTTACATAGTTGAGGTTGAGAGCTGTGGTGTACCAGAAAGTGCCTCCGAAAAAGTTGGCGACAAACGGCACGTAGCCTATCAGGGCGCTTACGATGGCGACACGTCGGGCCCATACGCAGCAGGCGAGGAATATCTTCTCGTCGCGCACTATTGCCGACGCAGAAATCATTATAATCAGCGGATAGAGGTATTTTAATATGTATCGGACTCCATATTCTATTGAGTTACAGTAGGTGATAGAATAGATAAGCCAGAGGATATATATCAGATACATCACCGTTCCCGCGCCCCACTTGGGTCGCTCGACACTGACAAACAACGATATCAGCAGTGCCACTTCGAGCAGCATCAGGCGGATAGCCTGCAGGTTGAAACCACCGCCGGTACCGTGACCACCGCCAGATGACGACAGGGATAGCGTTCCGGTGGCAAAGAGCAGGATGAAAAACATCTCAGTACCTTCGATAAGCAGATATTTGCTGCTGTTCAGAGGATCTTTGATACGGGCGCTGTAACGGAACATGTAGACGAAGAAACTTCCGTTAAGAACCAGGAACAATAAGAGATTAATTATTCCGCTCATCGTTTATGAGATGATTTTATGATATAGCGTAAGAATTGAATCTTTGTAGTTTTCGAAGCAGAACTGATGCGAGGTGTGGAGTGCTTCGTCGCGAATGTTTGACAGCAGTTTCCGGTCTTCTATCAGTTGGACTGTCTTGGCTGCGAGGTCGCTCACGTCTTCAGTCTGGAAAACAAGTCCGTTTTGTCTGTCATGCACTATTTCGGGCAGTCCGCCGGCATCGGAAACGACCACGGCGCAGCCTTGCGACATGGCTTCGATGGTTGACAATCCGAATCCTTCGCTGCGAGATGGTACCCAAACGATATCCATTTTCTGATATAGAGACGGCAGCCGACTGTATTCCACCCGGCCAGTCCATGAGACACTGTCGTCGCCAATTCCCATCTCGTGCTGCCGATGTTCCATCTGAGTTCTCAGTTTGCCGTCGCCTACTATCAACAGTCGGCAGTTGGGGAACCTTTTCTTCACTTCAGCAAAGGCAGGCATCACAAGGTCTACGCCCTTGATTAGCTCCAGTCGGGCGACGATGCCTATGGTGACGGTAGAGGCGGTCTCACTTGTTTCAACAGGATGGTTGTTGAAGAGATGATTCGGTGCCAGGCAATTGTGGATAGTTATATGATTGTGCCGGAGCAGAGTCGTTTTGTCATTGAACAGATGACTTTCCCCAAAGAAGCTCCGTTCTGCGATTTCAGTGACGCATGTAAAGAGCCTGATGGAATGCCGTTGGAGAAACCGGACTAAAAAAGAGTTTTTGTAAATAGAGGCGTCGGTATGCAGGGTTGCCACAATTGTTTTGACACCATAGTGCCTTAAAATCAGTATAGGTAAAGCTCCTGGAGCCATGTATTGTATATGAGCTACGTCAGGTTTGTATGTAGCCACGACGTTTTTCAGGGCAGACTGAAGGAAGCGGAAAGAGCCGAGTACAGTTTCCGGCCGTGTTCCATCGGGCGAGAGGCAGACGACTTCGCTGCCGGCATCTTCGAACTGCTTTACCATTGCTGCGTCGAACTCGAAGTAGCATACGGTGACGCATCGATAGTTGCCAGCGACCAGCGCCTGGACAAGACGCAGTGTCTGTATCTCGGTACCTCCGATCATCAGACAGGGTATTCCAATCAGTATAGTCTTGTCCATGATGCTATTTCAAACACTTTTTATACACGTCAATCGTCTGAAGTGCACACTGCTGCCATGAAAAGCGAGAGGCTTGCAGAGTGCATCTCCCTGTGAAGTGGCTTTTTTGCAGTTCTCCCTGTTCGAATTGTTCCATTATCCGGCTCATAGCATCGATGTCGTCAGGCTCCACATATAGTGCTACATCGCCTCCGACCTCGGGCAGTGCACTGTTTCGACAGGTTACGACTGGCGTGCCGCAGGCCATCGACTCGAGGACTGGTAGCCCGAATCCCTCATAGCGTGAAGGGAAGAAAGTCGCCGTGGCATTGCTGTACAGCAAGGCGAGCTGCTCGTCGCCGACATTGGCAATGAATTCGACATGGCCATTCAGATGATTGTCTCTGCAGTAGTCTGTCACTTCTTTGGGAACGTTTGTCCAAACCAGTTTGAGTTTGTGTGACGGCTTGTTTGTCAGTAGCTTTTCGTATGCTCTGATAGCAGATATGGTGTTTTTCCGTCCCAAGCTGCATGACACAGAGAGGAAATAAGGATTGCCGAAATCGGTCTCTTCTTTAGGCCGGAAAATCTTGTCGTTGTAGCCCCAAGGAGAGACATGAATTTTCTCTTCAGCGACATCCATGTATCTCATGATGTCATTTTTCGACGATTCAGAGCAGGTGATTATTGCCTTGCAACGACGTGCAAGGGTAGGGTATACACGCTGATAATAGCGATAGTTGAAGACTTCTTCCGGACAGGCGAAATACATCGCATCGTGTATGGTTACGATGGTTTTTTCAGGCTTGCGTACCCACTCGAAGTTGTGCGGTATATGCAGAAGGTCGTATCCGGTAGAGAGTTCTCTCAGGTGAGTCGTTCCAATGATGCGATTGACCCATGGCTTGTGAGGCAGGTAGAAGTGACGTGTTTTGAAATGAGAATCCATCATTCTGGCGCTGATGCCTCTGATGTTTTGGGAATAAAGCATCACTTCGAAAGGAAGACCGGCAACCCTGTTGAGAGAGTCGACGAGTTCCTTGGTAGTCCTTCCGATGCCGGAAGTCCATCCTCGACTGTAAAGCGGGAGGACAGAATTGATGTCGATTACTACTCTCTTCATTTATCTTGTAGTTGCCGTTTTTTGGAGCAGAGCATCCCATGATGCGGTTATGGTCTCTTTCAGAAATCTCTCGTTGTAGTTCTTCCGGGCCTTGTCGCCGAGAGAGTCCGCGAGAGTTGTGTCATTCCAGAGCCTGACCACCTTCTCTTCGAGGTCGTCAACATCGAGCGGGGTGAATAGCAGTCCGCAGAGTTCGTCGCTTGTGCGGTCGGTCATCAGGTCGCGGAAAGCGCCGTGGTCGGGGGCTATGCTGCAGCGTCCCATCGAAGAGGCTTCAAGTAGTGCGACGGGGAATCCCTCGTAGCAGCGGCTGGGGATGACGACGAAGAGTGAGTCAGCGTAGAGCTGTTGCAGAGCCTGTCTGTCGAGTTGGCCACAGAGAGTCACGTTAGGTAGAGAAGGGGCGGTGAACTCTTCGCGTAGAGTGCCTGCAAAGCGGAACGGTATTTCAGGATGGCGTCGAGCCACTTCGAGGAGAATGTCGCAACCCTTCTCTTCGCTGAGGCGTCCGACATAGGCGACAGAGCGTGAGGAGCAGGGCGTAGTGAGCAGAGTGTCGGAGCCGGTGAAGGGTTCGATATAGTTTGGAATCACGACAATTTTCGTTGCATCGAAGCCTGCAGCGATGAGTTTCTGTCTTTGGAACTCAGTGAGGCAGCAGAAGATGTTGACGTTGCGGATGTAGGCTTTAGTATGTCTGGCCGCAGCGTTGCGCAGGGCGTAGCCGAGTGAGCGTAGGCGGCTGTGTTCGCAGTTGTAGCGTATGCAGTCGCGTTCGTTTCCGTTGCGGAGGCAGTTCTCACAGGGCATCCCGTCGCGCAGGAAGAGTCCCGTGGGGCAGATGAGCCGGTAGTTGTGGACAGTCATCACGACAGGGACTCCGGCCCGTCGGCAGATGGGGAGTACGGCAGGCGAAATGAAAGGGTAGAGGTTGTGGATGTTGATGACATCGGGTTGGAAGCTGTGCAGTTTGCTGCGCATCATCCGTCGTCCCGACAGGCTATAGATGCCGGCAAAGAATCCCCTGATATTGCCCCAGAGGGTGTCGCGGTGGTGTTGCGACGAGCGTCGCAGAGAGTCCACCTCATGGCCACGAGCCCTGAGGTCGGCAATCATGTGGTCGACGACAGCTTCTTCGCCGCTGTAGCGTCCATAGTCGTTATGTACAACGAGGATTTTCATCAGAATTCCACTACGTAGCCACCGGCTTTGTGTTTGGACTTTATTTTATCAAATTCCTTACGTACTGTTGGATGCTCCATGATGATGACCGTGGTGCGGTTCAAGATGAATGGGTCGTAGTCCTTTATGCCGCCGAGGTATTCGCAGCGTACCTGTTTCTCTGGGATGCCGTATTCGATAATGAGCCTGTTGCGGACCACATCGGCGCGGTTGTGGCTGAGGAAGGTGTTACGTTTTACGGTACCCGTTTTAGAGTCGGCCGAGCCGTAGAGGATGAATTTGCGGTTGGGGTAGGCTTTCATTATGCGGGCCATTTTTGCGATTTTCATTTCCTCTTGTGGGCGGATGTCCCATTTGTCGCGGTCGAAGAAGACCATCTCGTATGGCAGTAGTCGTTTGAGAAGGATGGAGTCGAGTGTCGTGGTGTCGCTGACAGGCTTGATAAGGTTTGCGTGGAGGGTGTCGTAGTAAGAAACCAGCGAGTCATAGTAGTGTTGAATGACTATATCGTCGATGGTGTCGTAAGAAACGACGACAATGGTATCGAATATCTGCACTATGTCGACATCTTGAATTTGGACGAAGGATATATGTTTCGGTAATTCGGTGGCGTTGTAAGGCAGAATGCCACGTTCGACGTAATAGTTGCGGCGTGCTTTTTCGCTACGGAAGTTGAAGTCGTAGGAGAATCCCAACATCAGTGAGAGGTCGTAGTCTTTGGCTGACGTCTCGACACCGATGACACGTTCGCGGTCGAAGTAACCTTCGATAATAGAAAGCTTTAGGTCAGCGTGGATGTTGAAGTTCTTGGTGAGTTCGTATTGTGCGAAGTAGCCGAGGTGTCCTTCGCTTGCGAAATTAGTGTTTTTGAATCCTTTAAAGCTATCGGATGTAGAGTATCCGAAGAAATTGGAGAATTTCTCCTTGTTGTCTTCGGAGAGTCCTACACGCACATTGAAGCCGGCATAGACGATATGGTTCCAGCGTTTGTTCGGTTTGATCTTCTGGTACTCTTTCATAAAGGAAAGATTGATTAAGATGTCTGCACCGATATGGGTGCTTTTCCAGTTCTGGATGAGTATGTCGTCGCGACCGTCGACAGTCCAGTAGTATCCACCGAGAGCGCCGTTGACGGTGGTGCCACCGATGGTAAGTGTTGAGGTAGAGTGTCCTTCGCAGTGGCCGTAGTCGCGTGTAAGTTGTTCGCGGTTCTGAAGATAGCTGTCGGTGCTGATGAAGCCATGAGAGTGTTCGAAGCCGATTCCGGCGCGGATGCCAACCATAGGGAATATCCATCTGCCGAGGTGGAGTTCGCCGATGCCGGTGATGCGGTCGCCCAGGTTGCCCTTGCCGTCTTCGTAGCCCATGTAGATATGTCCTCCGCCTTGTAGGGAGACCATCCAGTTGTCGAGTGGATGAGAGAGTACCCAGCCTACGCCGTGAATGCCTATATCGCTGGTGGTATCAAAGGAGGATATGATGATTTCTTTCTGAGCTGCCACGGTGCCGGTCAGTAGCAGAGTCAAAGCTATAAGAATTGTTCTTTTCATATCGTATTATTAGCTTCTTGTGAGGATATTAAAGTCAGCGACTCATCTCGTCGAAGGCTTTTTTGACGGTTGGGTGGTCCATGATGATGACGGTGCAACGGTTCAGATAGAACGGTTTGTAATCGTCGATGCCGCCAAGGTATTTCCGTTGCAGCTGACTCTCGGGGATGTCGTATTCGCTGATTAACTTGTTGTAGACGATATCTGCGCGGTTATAGCTGAGGAAAGTGTTGCGCTTGGCAGTACCCGTTTTGGAGTCGGCCGAACCGGTGATGATGAATTTCTCGTTGGGATAGGCCTTCATGATGCGAGCCATCTTGTCGATTTTCATCTCTTCGCTTGGCACGATGTCCCACTTGTCGACGTCAAAGAATACCATCTCGTAGGGCAGTAGTTGGTTGAGCAGTATCGAGTCGAACGGCATTCCGTCGGCGATGTGTTTGCGTCGTTGATTGTCCACTTCTATAGAGTCCTGTATTTCTTTTATCTTTTGTCTCATTTCAGGTGTCGGGATGTTTACCTGCTGGTATTTTATAAGCGAGTCGACGTAGTTTACGGTGCTGGTTTCCTCCGTCTTGACGATAGAGACATGGGTGTAGCCCAGTATTGTGTCGTCGCTTCTTTCGGCGTAGATGAAGGTGTTGCGTTTTTCTTCGGTGCGCAGGTGGAATTTGTAGATGATACCTACCTGAATGTTAGCCATATTGTCCAGACCGAAGCCTGCCGATTCGACACCGGGTACCCATTCGCGGTCGAAAAGGCGTTCGATGAATGACAGGCGAGCGTCGAGTATGAATCCCAGTCCGTTGGACATGGAATATTTAAGGATGTAGCCCAGATGAGCCTCGGTGCGTTTGTTGTTTAAGTCAACTTCCGAGGTGTTGAAATTGAAGTGAACTCCACCGTATACGAAGTTGTTCCAATGCTTGTAGGGGTTGTATTTTTCCGAGCCTTTGAAGATGTCCAGGTCGATGAAGAGGTCGACGCCGAGATAGTAGTAGCTCCATTTCTGGATTAGAAGATTGTCGTCGAAGTCGTAGTAGTAGCCACCCAGAGGTGCACCTGTCACAGGGTCGTTGCCGCATTGTCCGTCACCTCCGGTGTTGATGTTATTGTTGTAGTACAGCTCCTTGCTGAGGAATCCGTGGGCGTGGCCAACTCCAAAGCTTCCACGGAAGCCGAACATAGGGAAGATGCGTCGCCCGATGTGAATCTCGCCGTTGCCGGTCAGACGGTCGAGGAAAGGACCTTTGCGGTCGTCGGTGCCATAGTAGAGCTGTCCGCCGCCTTGCAGTTCGAAGAACCAGTCGTCCAGCAAATGCGAGCGCACCCAGCCGATGCCGTGTTTGCCGTTGACGACGGCGGTGTCGTCGGCATGGTAAACATTAGTGTTTGCCACATAGTGATCTCGGTTGTTTTGAGCCACGGCGTCAAACAGGCATCCCGTGGCAAACAGTAGTAGTAGGAAGAGTATTCTTTTCATTGTTTATCACACACCTTATGATTATTTGTTTTCGTAGTTGTCGTCGTCATCATTGTCGTTGTCGCCGTAGCCATAACCATAGCCGTAGCCATATCCATAACCGTAGCCGTAACCATAGCCGTAGCCGTAACCGTAGCCTCCATAGCCGTAGCTGTGTTTGCGAATCTTGTAGTTGTTGAGGATGATACTAAGGTTTTTGAGTTTGTTTGTCTGATAGAATTCCTCCAGTTCCATGAGAATTCTGCGGTCAGAGGTCTTTTCCTTGATGATGAAGAATGTGGTGTCGACCACACGGTTGACCACGGTGGCATCGGCTACGATGTCGATTGGGACACTGTCGATGATAATGTAGTCGAATTCTTGTTTAGCCCAGGCGATCAGTTCGTCAAGACGTTTGCTCATCAGTAGTTCGGCCGGATTGGGAGGGATGGGGCCGTTGTGTATAACCTTGAGTTCTTCGTATATTGTGTCGTTTTCTATAATATCCTCGATGTTATTTTCCCGATTCGAGAGGTAGGTTGTCAGTCCTTTCTTGAACTTCTCCTTTTTACCGTGCCATGATTCGCGTTTGCGAATGTCGGTATTTATCAGCAGGACTTTTTTGCCGGCGAATGCGAACGACAGGGCTACGTTGTATGCCACAAGGCTTTTGCCGTCGCCCGACATGCCCGACGTCGTCATCAGCACCTTGCCGCCCACTGCGTCGCTGCTCATAAACTGTATGTTGTTGCGCAGAATTCTGAAGGTCTCGTTGAAACGGTCTTTGCCGCTCTTGGTTATGATACGAGAATCGTTTCCTTCGACCATCGGAATAATGCCTGCCACGGGGATGGAGCAGTATGCTTCGACGTCTTTCTTGCTACGTATCCTCACGTCGAGCCATTTGACAAGCAGTACAATGCCGATAGGTATCAGCAGAGCCAAGATGAAGGCGATGGTGTAGGTGCGGCTCGGCACAGGACTTATCTTCCAGCCGGCGGCATAGTCTATCACGCGAGTGTCGGCTTCGGTGATGGTCAGCTTCAAGGCGTTCTCCTCCCGTTTGTTGAGCAGGTAAAGGTAGAGCTGTTCTTTGATTGACTGTTGGCGGGTGAACGACTGCATTTCACGTCGTTGAGTAGGTACCAGGCCTATGGCGGTACCGGCACGCATCTGCTGGTTGCGGTACTCGCGCATACGGATTTCTATCGATTGGATGTAGTTCTCGATGGAGTGCATGATGGTATTGCGCATGGTCTCGATCTGAGATTCGCGTTCGCGCACAATCGGGCTCGAAGCGCTGGAGTTCTCTATAAGAATCTCCCTCTCGCGCAGCATAAGGTTGTAGCGGTCAATCAAAGCGTTAACATTGCCGTTTTCGATTGAGATATTAGGCAGAGGGGTGAACGACTGCGTCTGTCTGACTTTGTTGAGCAGGTCTTTGGCTATGTTGACGGCGACCTCCTCGTCCACCAGTGCTTGTGAATACTGGCTGCGGCTGTTGATGTTGCTTCCAATCTCAGTATTGACGTCGCTGATGCCGTGTTCGACCATGTAGTTTTCCAGGTCGCCTTCAACGTCGGACAGTTCGACGCTGATGACTTTCAAGCGTTCCTCGATGAAACGTGCTGTGTTTTCGGCAACGCGGTTCTTGTATTCCACGGTGTGGCGATTGTACGATTCAATCCAGAGGTTCACCACGTCGATGCCACGTTGCAGGTTGACATCGTTCATCGACAGACGTATGTTGCCGGCATCCTCGTCGACGATGGCGGCGCTCATCCGTCCCATGTAGTAGGCTGTGGCCTCGTTGAGAGGACGGTAGTCGACGCGCATACTATGCTTCTCTTCGTTTCCGAAGCCGGGGCGTTTCTCGATGACGATAACACCTTTGGGAGTTATCAGAGTGTCGCTGTATTTCCCTTGCCAGCTCATCGGCATGTGTCCTTTTTCGTGTTCGATGGATGTCAGAGTGTAGTTGTCTTTGCGACATTCCAGTTCGAAACTGCATGCAGGGTAGTTGTTTCCGACAAAAAAAACATCGACCGGCGACTTGTCGTACAGGTCTATGTCGAGAAACAGTTGTGGGTGGATGTAGTTGACGGTGAGGTTCAGTTCTTCCACTACGTCTTGCACCACTTGAGTGGACATGAAGAAATGGATTTCCTTGTCGGCCGTACTCGGAGTGCGGAATGCTTTCATCACGTCCTGGTTGACTTGTGTCGTCGGGGAATTTATCTGCATGGTAGCTGCAATCGAGTAGACATCAGGACTCATTTTCAGCCACAGCCATGCGCCAACTAGGCAGATGATAACACTCACTACTATCCAATACCACGATGACAAAAACAGTTCTATTATGTTGTGGATAATAAACCTGTTAGTGTTCTTGCGGACGTTGGTGGTCTCGATTTTAGACTCGTCAATCATGTTTGGTAAAGGTTAAAATATAAAGGGTAAAGGTTAAAGGTTAAAGGTTAATGGTTAAAGAGATTGGGATGGGATAGAGTTGCGTTGGTTTATTTTTTGAACAGTGCGACAAAGAGTGTCACGATGCTCACGGCAGAGGTGACAAGAGATATACGGTTAATCCAGAAGTCGACAATCTTGTTGCTGTTTCGGATGGATGTCTGCGACGGCCAGACGTAGAACACATCGCCTTGCTGGAGGTAGAAATAGGGAGAATAGAAGATATCCTTGCTGAGCAGGCTGATGTATTCCGAGTTTATGATGCCGTTGATTTCGCGCATCACGAGAATCTTGTCCCTTCTTATTCCGGCACCGCCGCCGTTTAGTGCGTTGTAGCTGCTTGCCAAGTTTGCTTTGGCTACCAGGTCGAAAATGGTGGCCTTGTCATCGTCGAATTCATAGATGCCGGTACCCGACTCACCGATTACGGTGACTTTGAAATTGGTTATCTTGATATTGACCGTTGCACCATGTGCTATTCCTTCTTTGTCAATCTGGTCGGAAAGGTATCTTTCAGCCTCGCTGCAAGTCATGCCTTCCAGATGTATAGTGTCGAAATAGGGGAAGTTGATATAGCCTTTCTCGTTGACGGTGTAGGTAGTCATAATCTCACCATTGTCGATGGTGTTGACCTTAGGGTTGAACATTTCAATCAGCTGCGGCAGTTTATGGGAAACGACAATGCGCAGGTTGTCGCCGCGTTTGATGCGCAACTCGCGCATGGGTTGCATCTTGTAGTAAGAGTCCACGTCCAAGTCGTTCAATAGAACGTATTCCTCCACAGTGCCGCATCCAGCAAAGAAAGAGGTCAAAGCAATTAATAGTAAAATTTTTGGTAATGATTTCATTAATAGAGCTTTTTTATTTGTTTTGGTATCAGTTCACTGTTTATAAACATGTCTCACGAACTTCGGAGTTGAGACGAACACCCTGCGCCACATCCTTTTAGGTTCTTTTACCAGTCGCACCAGCCATTCTAGTTTCAGGCTTACCATCCATTTCGGAGCTCTTTTGTGGGTGTTGGAGTAGAATTCGAATACAGCCCCGATATTGGCTATCACCTTCACGCCCTCCATCTTGCTTGACCAGCGTTGAGTCCATTTCTCTTGTTTAGGGGCTCCCATGCCGACGAAAACCACATCGGGGGCGAAGGTATTGATGTCGTCGACAATCTTCATGCTCTCGTCATCAGACAGTTCATCGCAAAACGGTGGAGAATAAGTCTTTATGTCGATTGACGGGTGTTCATCGTGTATGCGCCGTTCTATCTTTTCAAGTACCTCGTCATTGCTGCCCATGTAGTAGATGCGACCGTTTGGCAGTGTTGACGGTTCCGTCTGTTCTGCCTTTCCGATAAGGAAACCGTGCAGGTCGTCTCCAGCTATCTTTTTGATACGGCGACCGTTTTTCTTTTTCACAGCCCAGCAGACACCTTCGCCGTCAGGCAATAAGATGTCGCTATCGACAAGCGACAGGCGAAAGGCGTCATCGTCGAGAGCCATTACGAAAGAATGTGGATTAAGACAACTGACAACCACAGGAGTGATAGGCTTTCTCTCCCGGATTACAGTCTCCACGTCGTGTAAAGACTCGGCAAGATTGTACTCAAAAAAATTTATCATTGCATACTTCCGTCACGGTCAGTCACATTGCGCAACTCACCCTGTCGCTCGTTTTTTTTAATATCTGCATTATATATAT
>FLNY01003828.1_pt1 | contig 11755 bp, 6 predicted proteins | sample 1140381 | NCBI WGS metagenome assembly FLNY01 (sample SAMEA3878172, study PRJEB12797) | bioreactor metagenome | biome: Moose rumen | place: Sweden | collected 2011-10
GCAAGCATGGCAGCGTTTTCCATCAAGGCCATCATCATAGGAGTTGCCAAAACCGGCATATCTCCAGAGCCAACAGTTATGGCAGTTACTTCGCCGGTAACTGTCAATTCGCTCGTATGCTTCAGTCCTATTTCTATCATAAAATTCTAACTAGAATAAATCTAAGGTGCAAAATTACATAATCTGCCGGAGATTTCGCAACTTCTATTATCCTCAACTGAAGGCTACGGTCAGTCCGGCCATGACGATGCTGACCATGGACATTAACTTGATAAGGATGTTGAGCGAGGGGCCGCTGGTGTCCTTGAACGGATCGCCGACGGTGTCGCCCACGATAGTGGCTTTGTGCGCGAAGGAGCCTTTGCCGCCGAAGTTGCCTTCCTCGACCATCTTCTTGGCGTTGTCCCAGGCGCCGCCTGCATTGGCCATGAAGATAGCCAGCGTGAATCCTGCAGCAAGGCCGCCAACGAGCAGGCCCAGGACACCGGCCACGCCAAGGACGATGCCCACGACGATAGGTATGGCGATGGCCAGGAGCGACGGGAAGATCATCTCATGCTGGGCGGCACGCGTGGAGATTTGGACACACGAGCCGTAGTCGGGCGTGGCCTTGCCCTCGAGGATGCCTGCTATTTCGCGGAACTGGCGTCGCACCTCCTCGACCATCTTCTGGGCGGCACGGCCAACGGCCTCCATCGTCAAGCCGCAGAATAAGAACGCCGCCATGGCGCCGATGAAAGCACCGACGAGTACGCGCGGGTTCATAAGAGTCACCTGGAAGTAGTTCATGAAGTCGGGGATGGTGGCCTCGGCGGCGCTGATGACCTCGCCGCGGAGGTCGGTCAGTGTGGCGCCGGTGCGCTCCATGGCAATCTTCACTTCTTCAATGTATGACGCTAATAGCGCCAGCGCTGTGAGGGCGGCCGAGCCGATGGCGAAGCCCTTGCCCGTAGCAGCTGTAGTGTTGCCGAGGGCGTCGAGGGCGTCGGTGCGGTGGCGCACTTCCTCGCCCAACTCGCTCATCTCGGCATTGCCGCCGGCATTGTCGGCGATGGGGCCATAGGCGTCAGTAGCCAGGGTTATGCCGAGGGTCGAAAGCATACCTACGGCGGCGATGCCGATGCCGTAGAGGCCTTTCGACAGAGCTTCGGCCGACATCTCCATGTTGAAGCCGTTGGCGCAGAGGTAGCTGAGCATGATAGCTACGCCGATGGTGACGACGGGGATGCAGGTGGAGATCATGCCCGTGCCGATGCCCTTGATGATGACGGTGGCCGAGCCGGTGAGGCCAGCCTCCGAGATCTTCTGCGTCGGTTTATACGAATGACTGGTGTAGTACTCTGTAGCCTGGCCGATGATAACGCCGGCAGCCAAGCCTGTGATGACCGAGAACGAGAGGCCGAGCCAGTTCTCTATTCCTAATAAATATAATATGGCGAAAGTGGCTGCGGCGATGAGCAGGGCCGAGACATTCGTGCCTACGGACAGCGAGCGCAGCAGGTCCTTCATCGAGGCTCCCTCCTTCGTGCGGACGAGATAGATGCCGAAGATGCTGAGGAAGACGCCCACGGCTGCGATGAGCATCGGAGCGATGACGGCTCGCATCTGCATCTCGCCACTCATGGCGAAGGCCGTAGCGCCGAGGGCGGCCGTCGAGAGGATGCTGCCGCAGTAGCTCTCGTAGAGGTCGGCGCCCATACCGGCGACGTCGCCCACGTTGTCGCCTACGTTGTCGGCAATCGTGGCTGGGTTTCGCGGGTCGTCCTCGGGGATGTCGGCTTCTACCTTACCCACAATGTCGGCGCCCACGTCGGCAGCCTTAGTGTAGATGCCACCGCCGACACGTGCAAACAAGGCCTGCGTCGAGGCGCCCATGCCAAAGGTGAGCATCGTCGTCGTGATGGTGATGAGCGCCATGCGGTCGCCCTGATAGAAGAAGGAGAGGACGAAGAACCAGAGGGCGATGTCGAGGAGGCCGAGGCCCACGACGGTGAGCCCCATGACTGCTCCCGAGCGGAAGGCGATACGCAGGCCGCCGTCGAGGCTCTTACGCGCGGCATTAGCCGTGCGGGCGCTGGCGTAGGTGGCTGTCTTCATGCCGAAGAAGCCTGCCAAGCCCGAGAAGAAACCGCCCGTAAGGAAAGCGAACGGCACCCACGGGTTCTGCCATTTCAGCACGTAGGCCATAAAGGCAAAGATGACGGCCAGCACCACGAAGACGATGGTTACGACCTTGTACTGCTGTTTTAGGTAGGACATGGCGCCGCTTCGTACGTAGCCGGCTATTTCACGCATGCGAGGCGTGCCTTCGTCCGCTCCCATCATCGTGCGGAAGAAATAGTAGGCCATGCCGAGCGCCACGACTGAGGCTGCGGGCACAAGCCAGAAGACATGAGGTAAGTTCATAGGTTATGAGATTTAGAGGTGAATAAAATGTGAAATGTCGAATCTGCTAATGTTTGGGCTGGGCAGGCACGATACCTATTTCTGCTGTCGAGGCGTAGTCTTGGCGGTCGTGAGTTGAGAGAACCACGAAACGTAGGTAGCGCCCTTGCGTAGGCGTAGCCAGCGCCACCTGTTGCTCCTCGGCGCTGTTCTGAAGGCGTCCTGCGGCTACGGGACTGCCCCAGTCGCCGAGTTGCGTGCTCAGGTATGCTTCGTAGCGCGAGACGCGACCATTTCCCATATCCGCCCTACCCTGGTAGACGATATGTGAGATATCGTAGGTCTTCCCTAAATCTATGACGACCTCATGAGGGCAAGCTGGTTTCACCGGCTGATACTGAGTATGCCAGATGGTGGCGGGATCTTCATCGATGATGTTGTCTACGGCTTCGTTGCCGCCTTGCTGGCTGCTGCAACTCACGACTCGCCAGCCGGCTTTGCTGACGTAGCCGCCTATGTACTGCTCGACTACATCACTTGAGCTGATGCCCTCCTTTGAGGAATAAGCCTTTACGAGCCCGCCGTTCGTGAGGGCAAAAGGTGCGGCGTAGGTCTTGTATTTACTGCCGTTGATGCTATAGTAGATGGTTGCTCCGACCGTGGGACAAGTCATGCTCACACGTCCTTTGTCGGTATTTATGGAAACGGGTGAGCAGATGGGCGAGATGAACCTCGAGCTGGCGGCCAGCTGCTGGTCGGTCTGTGGAGAAGTCAGAGGCAGCAACACGAAGCTATGGAACGTCCTGTCGGCACGTATACGATATTTGTCAATTACGTCTGGCCCGCAGCTGGCGTTGCCAAGTGCACGGTTGTAGGCGTCGAGATTGAGGATGGTAGTCTCGCAGAAGACCATATCCGAGGGATGTTTCTTGCGGTCGCGGCTGTTAGTGTAGTTGTCCTCGGGGCGCCAGTGGCTGGCGCTGGCGGCAATCATCTCAGGAGCTACCACCAGCAGGCCCTTGCCGCTGTCGTCGGTGAGCGCCATCCAACGTACGTCTTCTTTGTTGCCTTGCTCTTGTGGCAGAACGTAGTTTGTCCATTCGTCGCTGACGCGGCTGTGGTGAAGACCCACGAAAGCCGCTTCCTTACGGTCGCGATAGCTGTCTTGCGGGCCGCGGCCCAGCCAGCGCATCGTCTCGGTGCCTGCGGGCAGCTCGGTGCGGAGGCCCAGTCGCGGGAGCTCGCCCCCCTTGGAGGATGGATCTATGGTTGTGCCAACAATTATTGCGCCATCTGCCAGGATGCGGAAAGACTGATGCACGCCGAAACTATGGCCTGCCGATGTCTTGTAGGTATTGGTGTTGCTAAGGTCTATGCTCTGCCCGTCTTTGCTTTGCCTGACCTCCCAGCTTCCGGGCGTTAGCTGCAGGTCGCGCAGGCCCATCTCGTCGTAGCTGCCGGCACGCCCCCGTTCGTTGTCTGTGGGCAGGCGGAATACCTGTAGTGAGAGAGGCGCAGCTATGATTGGGCGTCCGTCGGCGCTGTATGACGCGAGTAGGCCTCCCTCGAAGCGGACATTGAAGTTATCCCCGCTGATTACTATGTCAGAACTGGATTTATTGACCGTCAGACGGCCTCCTTGTGCCGCAGCGTAAGGCTGGCGGCCACCGGCTTCGCGAAGGCGGAACTCCTCCTTCGCTACCTCGAAGCCTGCCTCAGCCCATTCCGTGGCACTCTTCTGCTTGGCGCTGAAGTGGATATAGTATTCGGCCTGCAGGTTGCGCGGTGCTGCAACGGCCTCCTTAGCCTCGGCAATGGTGACATCCAAGGTCTTGCCGACTCCGATGCTGATAGCGCCGAGGTGGCCGCTGGCATATTCTATTCCATCCTCGAGCAAGGTGTAGCTCACCTCCAGGTCGTCGAGCACGCGCTGCTGCAGCTTGCTGCGGAGCGTGAAGATACCGGCAAGGCTGTCCTTCAATTCGAAGTCGAGCGGCTGGTATACCTTTTTCATATTATAGCTCTTGGCCGTCGGAGCGTTGTCGGCCAGCACGACACCGTTACAGCAGAAATCGTTATCGTTAGGCTGGTCGCCAAAGTCGCCTCCGTAGGCCCAGTATTCGCCCTTCGAGGGATCGAGAGTAGAGATGACATCCGCAAGGCCTTTACGCCCGAGTGCTTCAAAGGTTAGGGGGACGCCAGTAGCGCTGACCTTGAGGCCCTGGTCCTTCCAGTCCCATACAAACTCGCCCGCCAGAGCGGGATAGCGCTCGTACAGGTCGTAGTATTCGCGCTGATTTGCCATGGAGTTACCCATGGCGTGAGTGTTCTCGCACTGTATGTGCGGACGTATTCCAGTCTTGCCGGCCTTGAAGTCCTCGAGGCGGCTTTTGCCTGTGTTCTCAATAAAGTCTAAATTGGCGTACATAGTGCTCGTTGTGCTGCTCCACTGGCTGTTGCCCTCGTAGTGTGTAAGGCGCGTAGGATCAATAGCACTGATGCTGTCCATCACGGTGGCGAAGTTTGGCCCGTTGCCGCTCTCGTTGCCGGCACTCCAGATGATGATGGCCGGATGGTTGCGAAGCGTCAGCACCTGACGCACCGAGCGTTCGACCATCGCCGGCTTGAACGCCTCTTCGTGAGACAGACGTGTGTTGCCGTGGCATTCCACATCGGCCTCGGCCAAGACGTAAATGCCGAGGCGGTCGCAGAGGTCGTAGAGATATGGGTTGTTGGGATAGTGGCTGGTGCGGATGGCGTTGACGTTCAAGCGTTTCATCTGCAGAATGTCGGTCTCTATCTCTGCCTTTGTGAGCGTGCGGCCTCCGTTCTCACTGAAACTGTGGCGGTCAACGCCGTGGAAAATTATGCGGTTGCCATTGACGAGCAGCGCGCCGTCGTTGCGCACGCCTACAGTCCGGAAGCCAACCTTAAGCACACGGGCGTCTGTAGGTTTGCCTTTCTCAGTGAGGGTCAGACGAAGGTCGTAGAGGCGAGGTTGCTCTGCGCTCCACGCCGTGATGCCCTTGACGGAGGGAAAGCGTAACTCAAGGTCGCCCGTACTGGTCACGGCTGCGGTCTGCTGTGCCAGCAGACGCTCGCCGTCCATCAGCTGTGCTTCAAGGGTCGCTTTCCGGGGTTTGGCACCAGCGATGTTGACGCTCAGTACGGCCTCGGCCTCACTATTATCAGCCTTGAGCGCCGTTGTGCGGAAGAAGAAGTCGCTGATACGCGTCTTGGGAGCACTCCATAGGTAGACATCGCGTGTGATGCCCGTCAGTCGCCAGTAGTCCTGACACTCGAGGAAGGAGCCGCTGGTGAAGCGATACACGCGCACGCTGACGTTGTTTTTGCCTTTTCGCACTTTGTCTGTAATCTTCCATTCGCTGGGGAGGTAGCTATCCTCAGCGTAGCCTACGAACTGGCCGTTGACCCAGACGTAGTAGCCGTGGCCGCAGCCGTTGAAGCGGAGGAAGACATCGCGGCCGTTCCACGTATCAGGCAGCGTGAACTCGCGGCGATAGCTGCCAACGGGATTCTTCAGCGGGCCTGTGTAGGTGAACCACTCGGGGCGGTCGGCCATGACGCTCCACGTCTGACGGTCGTAGCTGAACGGGTAGCGTGTGTTGACGTACAGGGGCTTATCCCACTGTTTGCCATGGCGCAAACCATAGACTTGCCATGCCGACGGCACCTCTATATCGTCCCACGCTGACGAATCGAAAGCATCTGAGAAGAAGGTGTCGCTGGCTTGCTCAGGGGTGCCTGTCCACTGGAATTTCCAGGTGCCGTTGAGGCTAAGGAAGTAGGGCGAAGCTTCAAGGGCGTTAGTGGGGGTATATGCCTTCATGGCAGCTGAGGCATCGGCCACAGGGATGTCGAGCGTATGAGCTCGCTGGCGGTTGAGGCTGGTGACGCTGATGTCATCCCATTCCTTTAGTGTCTGTGCCTGCATGACGACGGCCGCAGCCATCAGTACGACAGAGGTAATAATAGCAAGTCTTCTCATAGCAATAGTACAATAGGAAAGTTAAACTGCTTTGCAAAGTTACGAAAATAGTGGTATCGTCATCATCTTTTCCATTATTTATTTCGTTCGAAAGGCTTTTTTTCTGTTTTTGCTTTTCAAACAAAGATTTATCATTATATTTGCAAAACAAACGCCACTCAAATAATGGCAATAACCTGGCAGTTGCCCCGAAAGCCCCATAAGGGTGACAGGATTCCGGCTGCGATGTGGCGCGGAAGTCTTAAGAGTTTTGCTTGTTCGGCCGCGAGCGAACAAGCAAAAGTCCCAGAAGAATTCCGCTACGCGCCCAGTCGTATTTGCCGTTTCAGCTGGCTGCAGTTGCCAATCAGACAAGTCGTTTCTGGCTTTAAGGCCAGAGTATTCGTAATCATGATCTTCGCTGATCTGGGTCAACTGATATATTATTGCTCTAATAATTGACACGATGGACACAATAGACAAAACGACACGTGAAGTGTGGATTGACTGGTTGCGCCTTGCAGCCTGCTTTATGGTGATGATAGTTCATTCCACAGAGCCTTTCTATATAGGCGGTGAAGGGGCGCGTATCCTCAGCGAAGGCGACGCCTTATGGGCTTCGTTCTTCGACTCATTCGTGCGCTCGTGTGTTCCGCTCTTCGTCGTGGCCTCCAGCTACCTCCAGTTTCCGCTTCACTATACTACGCGCGAATTCTTCATCCGTCGTGTCAAGCGGGTAATAGTTCCGTTTGCTGTCTGGACTGTAGTCTATGCGCTGGCTTGGGGCGAGCCTGTTCAGAACTTCAGCGACCTGCTTCTGAACTTCAACTACGCCGCCGGCCATCTGTGGTTCGTTTACATGCTTCTGGGTATATATCTGCTTATGCCGCTACTCACGCCCTGGGCCGAGCGTGTAGGGCGCCGAGAGTTGAGCTTCTATCTCTTGCTCTGCCTGCTCACCACACTTATTCCTTTCGTGCGAGAGTGGGCCGCTGCGGGTGAACTGCCTATCATTCATGGCCGCGCCGGTCTGCCTAATCCTGCCCTCTACCCGCTATGGGGAGAGGCGAGTTGGAACGCTTACGGCACGTTCTACTACATGAGCGGATTCCTCGGCTATCTGTTGTTGGGGTTGTACCTGCGCCGTTTCGTTGGCGAATTATCTTGGGGGCGGACACTGTTAATTGGCTTGCCATGCTGGCTTGCCGGCTTTGCTATCTGCTTCGGCGGTTTCCTTGCACGAGTCTTCGCATCAGGAAACTCGTTCCCTATCGAAGGCACTATCGACCTTGTCGTAGCGTGGGAGGTGCCGTGGATCAACGACACCCTGGGTGTAGCCCTCATGGTTATAGGCTGGCTGCTGTTTTTCCGTAAGTTCACGGCCTGCGGCACCGTCTATCGCAAGGTCGTTGTCCCAGTGTCTGGCGCGAGCTATGGCATGTACCTCTGCCACATGTTCGTCCTGGCTACCTTCTCGGGCTACTTCCGTGATGCTTTCGGTATCGGAGGTGATGCCTCGCTGGGGCTGTGGACGACACCCCTGCAGATTGTACTCACGGCTGTCTGTACCTTCGCTGTCACGGCTCTCGTCTGCACTATCTTCCAGCGTATTCCTCGCATCGGAAAATGGGTGATGGGATAGTGTGAGGCGGATATCAGTATCAGCCGGGCTGTATAGCGGTTCGGACGTTAGCATCGTGTGATCCGGTAGATGGCATCTTCGGTAGGCACAAAGTTGTTATCTCTCATTTAGGGTTTGCTAATTTATTTCACATTTCATTGTCTATGACATGTCTATGACAGGCAAAAACAGGTACGAGTTAGGCTTCGTTGTTTAAGAATTGCTCCAAGATGGGTTTCTGACCAAGGATTTCGAAAATGAATCGCAGAAGTCCCCTTAGGAACTTCATTACGTTCTTAGCGAAGAAGCAAGCTCCTATCCACGTGTCGGCGGTCTCGTCAAGCTTTGCCCTGATGTTGTTTGCCCGATATACTCTTTTCGAGGTTCCGAATGTGGCCTCCACCTCATTGCGCTCCCCGATGGCCCTCCTCTTGTCCTCAAGATGTACATCGTTCTCTTCTTTCGGAGGCCTTCCCAGCGGATGGTTGAAGCAGTCCATGTGCTTTTCCCTGATATATTTCCGGTTGTCCTTCCCCAGATATATCTTGTCCGCCTGGACCTCCTTGGGAAGGATACCGAAGCGCATCCAGTACAGTTCCGTCTGGAGGCTGAGGTCTGAACTCTCATTGTAGGCATCCCAGCTGAGGTGATCAACGTAGGTGTAGCCATTTACAATGCTTACTCCAGTCTTCGCGCCGAATTCGATTTTGGCCTTGGCTTTTCCGCGGACTATCGGACGCAGGTGCGGCTGATAGATGCTGATGATGCGGTCGGCACACGTGCGGACACCCTCCTCAAACATCATCTTCTGCTGCTCGAACATCTTGAAGGCTGCCTGCAGACACTTGTGGTCATGACGGCTGAAACATTCCAGCAAGTTGCTCGAATGGCGGCCAAGGAAATCCAGAAGGATCTGAATATCAGCTTGGAGGCATCGAAGCAGCGTCAACTTGGTCTTGTCTATCAGCTTCTTGCTCTTGCGTTTCTTCTTGGTGTAGCTGATGAAAGCCTGACGGGCTTCTACGCGATGCGTTTGAGGTTTTCTGATATGATGGCGGGCACAGAACTTATCAAGCAGATGGTCTATCAGACGGCTCCCGTCTTCAAGCAGATTTGTGTCGGTCGGATAACGAACCTCGGCATCACAGCAGGTGGCATCCACCTTCAGCGTACCGCCGTGATCATGGCCTTTCTCGTCCGTATCCTCCGCCTTTGGCTTGCTGCCGTCGGACGCCGCAAGCATCAAGGTCAGCATATTGAAGAACTTCTCGTCAAGACGCTTGCGAACCAGTACGAACAATTCCGGAACAAAAACACCTTTTTCATATCTGCGCACAATGGTACAAGTTTTTCTTCATATATTCGTCGTCTGTATGAAAAAAATCACAAAAAGCGCTCCTTACTTCTGAAGAAATGTCTACCTTTGTGCCGTATAAGTAGGTAAACAAAATTATTTAACTATATCTATCATGGTAGGTGACATTATGTCCTTTATGTCTCTTTGGCGCATCTTTCCCCTCTCACCTCAGTCACGTAGCCCGCTACGCTCCTTCGGTAAGACGTGAAATCTGCATCCAAATAGAACATAAAATACATATAACTAATTTCGTTCACCTACTTAATTTAATTCTACAGACATGACAACAGACTCTGCCTCACCGGCATCTAAGGCCCCGACATCACGGCGGATGCTCTCGCTCGATGCCCTCCGCGGCTTCGACATGCTATTCATCATGGGCGGTGCCGCACTGCTCGCCGCCTTGGCGCAGTGGTGGCCTTGTGTCTTCACCGAAGAACTGGCCTTGCAGATGAAGCACGTGGAATGGCACGGCTTGCGCCATCACGACACCATCTTCCCTCTCTTCCTCTTCATAGCTGGCATATCGTTCCCATTCTCCCTCGCCAAACTGCAGCAAGACGGGCGCAGCAGCGCCGCTATCCACTGGAAGGTGCTACGCCGCGGACTGACGTTAGTGGTCTTGGGCATCATCTACAACGGGCTGCTAAGCTCGTGGGATTTGTGCCACGCTCGCTACGCCAGCGTACTCGGACGCATAGGACTGGCATGGATGTTCGCCGCCTTCATCTATATTCACACCTCTTGGCGCCAGCGTATTGGCATCACCGCCGCGCTGCTCGTAGGCTACTGGCTGCTCATGCGTTTCGTGGCGGCCCCCGATGGCGGTGGTGCCGACATCTATAGTGCCCAAGGTTCTATTGCCGGATATATCGACCGCCTGCTGTTGCCTGGCAAGGTTTACCGCGGCAATATCGACCCCGAAGGCATCCTCAGCACTATACCTGCCATAGCCACAGCCCTGCTCGGCATGTTTACCGGCGATTGGGTGCGGCTCGAATGCCAGGGTCTCACGCCCGCCAAGAAAGCGGCGTGGATGGCTATTGCGGCACTGCCACTCTTGGCTTTAGGACTGCTCTGGAACCTCGACTTCCCCATCAACAAGAGCCTCTGGACCAGCTCCTTTGTGCTCGTCGTGGCGGCCTATTCACTGCTGCTCTTCGCCCTTTTCTACTATGTCATCGATGTGCTAGGATGTCGCCGATGGTGCTTCTTCTTCACCGTCATAGGCCTCAATTCCATCACCATCTATCTCGCACAGAAATTCGTTGACTTCCATTTCACTGCCGATGCCATCTTCAGCGGCCTCATCAAACTCTTGCCAGAGTCTTCGCAACCTTTCTTCACCGCTGCGGCATACATAACTGTCTGCTGGCTCTTCCTCTACGCTCTCTACCGCCTACGCATCTTTCTGAAAGTCTGACGACTGTTACCTACTGCCAAGGCCTTCCCCTTTCCTTTTCATTCACTTCCCATTTTTCACTTTTCACTTTTCACTTTTCATTTTTTTTCAATATGTTGCGAGAGATTTTTTTGTCTGCAGTCAGAAACTCGCCACGAGAATCCAGTAGAGCAGCAGGGGGTGGAGGCGGGCAGAGGTGTTCAGCAGGACATCGCTCTGGTATACACTGTTGCCACGATACACCTTGTTGTCACGATAGGTGAACAACACGTCGGATTGGTAGACAGACGTCCCTCCATACATCTTTCCGTCGCGCCAGTTGGCTACGACGTCTGATTCGTAGACCGAACGTCCCCGATATATTTTCCCGTTCCTGTACGTCAGAAGAATGTCGCTGTTGTAGCTGCTGTTGCCACGGTAGAGACTGTTACCGTCGAAGCGCACCAGCACATCAGACATGTAGCTGGAGTTTCCCTTGAACATCTTACCCCCGTTGAGATTGCATACGATGTCCGAACTGTAAGTTGATGTCCCCCGATACACTTTCTGAGCACAGAGCAGTGCTGTGCTCAAGAGCAAAACAATGGTTGCAAAGGTTCTATTTCGCATACTTGTGGCCATAGGCGAACAATGTTTTCAAATTAGTGGAACTCTGATTTAGCAAGGGCAAAGGTACATCCTTTTGGTCATGCTCCCAAATAATTATCCAAAAAACATTCTCCAAAAATTTTATGAGCGAGGAAGAGAGCATCAGTTTGGCCGAAGCCGCGGGCAGTTCCTGAACAAGGGCATCTGGAAATCATTAAAGGAGGAGATGAATGGCAGGAGGTCAATCCCGTCGATCGGGAAATGATAGGCAAGGTGTACGCTAAGGGCTTGGACGTTTCAACATCAATCAAGGCTGCGACTTCTCGATAGATGACTTCGTATCGCACAACTTCTGGGCGACAGAAGCATGTGGAAATTTCATAGTCATGGCATACAATTTCATGTCCCTGTTCC
>FLNY01004115.1_pt1 | contig 11742 bp, 13 predicted proteins | sample 1140381 | NCBI WGS metagenome assembly FLNY01 (sample SAMEA3878172, study PRJEB12797) | bioreactor metagenome | biome: Moose rumen | place: Sweden | collected 2011-10
TAGGTCTGTTGTCGGTAGTCATTCGGTACCCAGCGTGAGGCGTTGGGCTGATAACTACGTCTTCTTCAAAAGTCATCGTACTATAGGACTTCACGCTAAGTGATTGATAATAAACAGTTAATAAACAATAAATATTTTCCAATTATTTGGAAAGCAACATAGAGGTAAGAAAAGAGCGAAACAAAACAGACTGACCAAGCGTAGATCTCCGTTAGATCTCCCTTACATCTCCGTCAGATCTCCCTTACATCTACGTCTCATCTTCGTCTGTACTCCGCACAAATTTTGCCGAAATAACATACATTCACTTACAAATTGTAGGTTTTCGATAGATTTTTCGTAATTTTGTGCCGAATTTCTTAAAATCAGGATTATATGAAGAAGATTTTAACAGCCATCATCGTTACCGTGCTTTTGGCAATTCCTGCCGTTGCACTGAACATGGGAGACAAGACCGCAAAGCCAAGTTCGCTCGAAGTGTCATTCAACTATCAGCGTCAGGCAGGCCCTGGATCGAATCAGTATGCCGTCTGGATTGAGAATGAAAAAGGCGAGGTGGTGAAAACTCTCTTTGTCACCTCGTTCACAACGAAAGGGCGTACTCGCGGTAATGAGCAACCGATGCGAGGCTACCTTAAACGCCCTGCCTGTGTCCCTAATTGGGTGAAGGCAGCAAAGGCCAATGACCTTTCTGACCAACAGTTGGATGCCGTCACAGGCGCAACCCCACAAGCAAGCGGAACACAAGTGTTCACATGGGACTTCACAGACCAGGAAGGAAAATCCGTAAAGAAAGGCACATACAAGGTCTTTGTAGAAGCCACCTTGTTCAATGCCAGCACCATAATCTATTCAGGCTCTTTCTCTACTCAGGACAAGACGGGCAATGTTACACTTACTTCTCAACTTACTGAGCCTGACGAAAAGCATAAGGACATGTTGACAGACGTAAAAGTTGTTCTGAAATAACAAGGGATGGCACTATGACAGAAATGGAGAAAATGAAGGCAGGTCTGGAATACAGCTATGCTGACCAAGAACTGGTAGCCCGAAAGACTCAGGCCATCCTTTGGTGTGAGGAGTACAATGCCATAGACAGCAGGGATTTTGAAGCCCAGTATGCCTATCTGAAGAAGATGCTGGGCAGTGTTGGCGAGAGAGTGTGGATTGCGAAGACGTTCTGCTGCGACTGCGGTAAGAACATATTTATCGGCAATGACTTCACGGGCAATTTCAACTTGACCATCCTTGATATCCGTGAGGTGTATATCGGCAACCATGTGATGATTGGGCCGAATACGCTGATTACAACCGTTGGTCATCCGCTTTCTCCAAAGGCGCTATATGGCGCACGCAGCACCTGTACGGATAGGCAATGACGTTTGGATTGGCGGTAACGTCACCATTCTGCCAGGAATCACTATCGGCAATAATGTGGTGATAGCAGCAGGTGCTGTTGTTACAAAGGATGTCCCTGACAATTCTCTCGTAGGCGGTGTCCCTGCCAAGTTGATAAAAACACTTGAAAACGACGTTGAAGAATAAAGCTTTATGTCTGTCAAAATAGAAATAATACAAGCCAGCAAGGAACATGCCTCCGACATTGCCAGAATGATTATGATGGCGATGACAGACGAATGTTGCTTAAGTTTCTGTGCCGAGGGGTATGGGGTGGAAGACTTCTTACGTATGATGACCTTGTTGGTGGAGCGTGAGGATTCACAGTATAGCTACATGAACACTTTCGTTGCTGTCGATAGGGGTATGGTAGTTGGAATAGCCGTCAGCTATGACGGATCACGTCTGATTGAACTGCGCCGACCGTTCTTGAAACTGGCAATGGAATATATCGGCAAAGACCATTCGGGTATGGATGAAGAGACACAGGCAGGTGAACTTTATCTCGACTCGCTGGCAGTATTACCTGAATACCGACGTCAGGGCATTGCCCGACGGCTCGTATTGGCAACCAAAGAAAAGGCAGAGTGCATGGGATTGCCCGTTGGTTTACTTGTAGATAAAGGCAATCCCTCAGGTGCAGCCTTCTATGATTCTATGGGCTTCCGCTTTGCCAATGAAAGCCATTGGGGAGGGCATGAGATGAAACATTTGATATTATAGCAACAATATGATAGAAGTAGGATTGAAACATACAAGCGAATTGACGGTTACAGATGCCGTCACCGCTATAGCCGTTGGTTCTGGCGACATGCCAGTGCTGGCTACTCCAATGATGATGGCACTCATGGAGAACGCTGCCATGCTTGCCGTTGCTGATGAATTGCCTGAAGGTTGCACAACCGTTGGTGGGCATATAGAATCCTCACACCTCAGACCTTCTAAGATTGGGGATATGGTATCTGCTACAGCCGAAGTGACCAAGGTTGACGGTAAGAAGATTGAGTTCAAGGTGTCTGCTTATTCTGGTGAAACGCTACGGGTAGGCGACGGTACGTCGGGAATGACGCTGCTTGGAGAAGGTACACACCTGAGATTCATTGTCGATAGGGAGAAATTTATGTCAAAAGTTGGATAATATGGACTTTTTAGAACATGTAAAGAACAGATACAGTTGCAGGGCATACAAAGGCTGTGACGTGGAGAAAGAGAAACTTAACTACATTCTGGAGTGTGTCCGCTTTGCACCTTCAGCAGTAAACAAACAGCCCTGGCGTTTCCACATCGTCACCAACATAGAGGACAAGGCCAAGTTGCAGCAGTGCTATAACCGTGAGTGGTTCAACACGGCTCCGATGTATATCATTGCTTCCATCCTGCATGATGAGGAATGGGTACGGGCAGACGGCAAACATCATGGCGACATCGACATTGCCATTGCCGTGGAGCATCTTTGTCTGGCTGCAACGGAGCAAGGGCTGGCTACCTGTTGGGTGTGCAATTTTGATGCTACCCTTTGTAAAGAATTGTTTGACCTGCCTGAGAGTGAAGAACCTGCCGTCATTGTTCCCATCGGATATGCAGCAGACGAGCCAAAGGAAAAGAAGCGTAAGGCCATTAACGAAATCGTGAAATAGTATGGCATATACAGGAAGATTCGGACAGTCGGAAGAGTATCGACGTGAAGAGTTGATACGGATTATTGAGCATTCTGTGGAGAAATTGACTTTGCAGGAGTTGGAAGCACTCTATTACGACATGAGTACCAAGAACTATATAAACGAAGAATATTGATGATACAAAATTACAAGATAGTTACGCTTTGCGGAAGTACTCGCTTCAAGGAGCAGTTCATCGAAGCCCAGAAACGGCTGACGCTGGAAGGCTGCATTGTCATCAGCGTCGGCCTGTTCGGACATACTGGTGATGAAGAGGTATGGAAGCCTGGGGTCAAGGAAATGCTCGATGACATGCACCTGCGCAAGATAGACCTTGCAGACGAGATCTTTGTCATCAACGTTGGTGGCTATATCGGTGAGAGTACCAAACGGGAGATTGCCTATGCCACCAAGACTGGCAAGAAGATAAACTATCTGGAGCCATGACGAACCTACAGAAAGCAAAGATTATCAGATGACGCTGCCCAAGTTCATAATCTGCATGGATGGTACATTCCGTTTGAGAATGGTATGCGCACATATTATGCCAGTGCGCCGAAACTCATGAACAAGCTCTGGGGGAGCCAAGGCAAAGGGTAGTCTTTTAGCGGACCATTTCTCTGTTATCAGGGGTCCGTTTTCACAAAATTCTCCAGCAGCCTTGGCATCGTCCCATTCGGCAGGGCGCGTCCAGGGCTTACCCCCTTGCCAGTTCCTCTATTTCCTGACAATCACGCTGCCGCTGGCCTGATGGGTGGCCAGGATCAGCACTTCGGCTATCTGGACATGGGCAGGAGCATTGGCGGCATAGACGGCTACGTCGGCGATGTCATCACCCGTCAGCGGCTGGATACCCTTATAGACATTGGCCGCACGGTCGTTGTCACCATGGAAGCGTATGTTGCTGAAGTTGGTCTCTACTAGACCGGGCTTCAGGTTGGTCACACGGATGGCCGTATTGGCGACATCGATACGAAGACCGTCAGTCAGAGCCTTGACGGCAGCCTTTGTGGCACAATAGACATTGCCGCCAGCGTATGCTGCGTCACCAGCCACAGAACCGACATTGATGATATGCCCGCTGTTGCGCTCTACCATGCCAGGCACCACGAGACGGGTCATCGTCAGCAGTCCCTTGATATTGGTGTCGATCATCGTCTCCCAGTCATCGGGATTGCCCTCATACTCAGGTTCCAACCCCAGTGCCAAACCTGCGTTATTTACCAGTACGTCGATCTTCTGCCATTCAGCAGGCAGTTCACTGATGTGCTTCTTCGCCATCTCACGGTCTCTCACGTCGAAGGCCAGCGTCAGCACTTCCACAGACTTCTCCGTCAACTCTTTCCTGATTTCTGCCAGACGCTTTTCGTTCCTACCTGTCAGAATCATTTTATCGCCGTTTTTGGCAAACTTCCTTGCACAAGCCTGTCCTATGCCGCTCGTAGCACCTGTAATCAATACAATCTTATTCATATATATATTCTCGAACTTAAAGTGATTGTCGCACTATTTGCCAAAGCAGAACTCGTCGTAATCCGTAAAGACACGACTTACCACACGTCGGCGCGTGGTGTCATACGATGGTGAGATCACGTCGCGCTGTGGATCATACCATGACGTGTGGATACCTGCGATATGCAACAGCAGATGGGGCAGGTCGTCGGTCTCGAACGGCCGTTCCGTTGCACCCCTGATCGCCTCAATGATCTCAGGATGCTTCTGCTGGTAGAGGGGAGAGGCGTAGATGACAAACGGGATGTCGTGCTGACAGCGCAGACACTCGATGCCCAGACTTTTCTCTATGATATCCCAGTCGCCAGAACGACCTACATGGGGACGGAAGTCGTTGCACTCCTCGCCATGGTCGGAGAAATAGATGACGATGGCTTCCTGATTCTTATAGAGACCGATGATACTGGCCACGACATGGTCGTTGTAGAGCGTGGCATTGTCGTATTCCGACACTTCGCGCTTCTGGTCTGCGGTGAGTTCCTTCCTGTCGGTATAGTCTTTTGCCGAGAAGCGCGCCATCGATTCCGGGCATCGGTCCTTATAGGCCACATGCTGCCCCAGCAGGTGGAAGATGGCCAGGTTATATGGATGCGCCTCACTCTGCCGATGGTCAGCGACGAATGCCTTGACCATCTCCCCGTCGTACTCGAAGAACGAGTGGTTACGCTCATCTATGATATAGGGTTCGATGCCTGGATGGTAGAAGAATCCGGCTCCTGTGACAAACTCGCGGTCTTTCTCAGACTCCTTGACAAACTGGTTGCTATAGAACGACACGTGATAGCCAGCCTTCTTGAAGAGGGCAGGGAAGAGTGGGGTGTCGCACCAGCGGATGGTGTCCTGGATACGGGCCATCGACAGGAACAGTTTAAAAGCCTCACTCGTGCCGTGGCGAGGGGTGATGACATCGTTGAACACAAACAACTGCCCTGCCTTCTGGAATTTTTCCAGCGAGGGATTGGTGGGCTTGTTGTATCCGTAGAGTGATGAGTGGCGCTTGATATAGGACTCGCCGATTACCACCACCATGTTAGGACAGGTGTAGGAACAACTGTCGATGGTGGTTGCTGCCTGACTCTGGGCGCAGATGTCCAGATCGTCCTTCTCCAGGTCGTATTGCTGGGCGTATAGGCGCAACTTCCACAGCATGTTGCGTGTGATGATGGTGTTATAGTCATTGGCTGTATCGTAAGTCGCGCTATAGTCTGGCTGACAGAAGAACACGGCATTGTAGAGGAACAGGCATCCCAGAGGCACTGACACATACCAGGGCACTGATACATGGCACTGTCGTGTCAGGCGGATAGCCAGGTATTCCACCAGGGCAATCAAGATATAGCCAGCCACCAGCCAGACGCATTCCGATGTGAGCACATAGGTCTCCAGAAACTCTGACGACTCCCTGCCCGTCGTCTCATTGACGAGGGCAAAGGTGTAGGCATCCCATCTCAGCGTGAAGAAGATATACAGGAAGGCATTGCTGATGGAGAACCCATAAGTGAGGACATGCAGGATGGTGTGTGAGATGACATAGAGCACCCGCGTCAGTTTCTTCAGCCACAATGCCACTTGGCACAAGAGCAGTGACAGGGAGAAGTAGAACACCAGGTTGTAAATCCACAACGCCCAGTAGGGCATTCGGCCATGGGTGGTATCTATCCACATTGAGTCGGGAATGATCAGCAATATGGAGTAGGTCAGGGCGAGTATGATGTCTCTCGATGGGAGTCTCCACTTCATGGCTTATCGGATAAAGAGCAGTTCGCGGTACTTCGGCAGCGACCAGAGACCGTCTTCGACGATCATCTCCAGATGGTCGATCTCGTAGCGGATGGCATCCATCTTCGGACAGACGGTATCGTGGTACTGGATGGCGCGATCGTGGATGTTCTCGATGCGGTTGGCCACACGACGGGCATCCGTCAGTTCCTCCACCAGTTGCTCGATCTTCTCCGTACGCTCTGCGATCTCCTGGATCAGTTTGATGTTGCGGGCAGAGAGCCTGTTAGCCTCTTCGGTAGGGAACACGTCCTTCATGCCCTGCACGTTCTTGATGAGTTGGCTCTGATAGTGCGTAGCCACGGGGATGATATGGTTCATCGACAGGTCGCCCATCACGCGGGCCTCGATCTGCACCGTCTTCACGTAGGTTTCCCATTTTACCTCGTTGCGGGCCTCCAGTTCCTTGTGGTTCATCACCTTCGTGGCCTCGAACATCCTGATGCTCGACCCGTCGAGATAGTGCTCGATGATCTTCGGGCACGACTTCTCCACGTCCAGCCCTCGCTTGGCAGCCTCCTTCACCCAGGCCTCACTATAGCCATTACCGTCGAAGCGGATGGGCTTACAGGTCTTGATATCCTCACGCAGCACGTCGAGGATGGCCGAGATCTTGGCGGAGTTCGCTGAGTCCTCTGAGTTCTCGGAGATCTCCGAGAACTCAGAGATCTTCTTATCCACCCTCGCCTTAAACTCCTGCAGAGCCTCGGCCATGGCGGAGTTGAGCGAGATCATCGCTGAGGCGCAGTTGGCTGAAGAACCAGGGGCACGGAACTCGAAGCGGTTACCTGTGAAGGCGAAGGGTGATGTGCGGTTCCTGTCCGTGTTGTCGATGATCAGGTCGGGTATCTGGGGGATGTCGATCTCCATGCCCTGCTTACCCTTCAGGTTGAACAGGTCGTCCTTGTCAGAGAGTTCGATATGGTCGAGCAACTCAGTGAGTTGTTTGCCAAGGAACGAACTGATGATGGCGGGAGGAGCCTCATTGCCACCCAGACGATGGGCATTGGTGGCACTCACGATGGAGGCCTTCAGCAGTCCGTTATGGCGATACACGGCCATCAGGGTCTCCACGATGAAGGTCACGAAGCGCAGGTTCTCCTCAGGCGTCTTGCCAGGGGCGTGGAGCAGGGTAGAGTCACTGCCTCGTTGGGCCGTCAGACTCCAGTTGTTGTGCTTGCCCGAACCGTTGATGCCGTCGAAGGGCTTTTCATGGAGCAACACGCGGAAGCCGTGGTTACGGGCTACGCGCTTCATGAGCGACATGAGCAGCATGTTATGATCGACGGCCAGGTTGCACTCCTCGAAGATAGGAGCCAACTCAAACTGGTTGGGAGCCACCTCGTTATGGCGCGTCTTACAGGGAATAGCCAGTTCGAGGGCCTGGATCTCCAGGTCTTTCATGAAAGCCTGCACGCGATCGGGGATGGTGCCAAAGTAGTGGTCGTCCATCTGCTGGTTCTTCGCACTCTCATGACCCATCAGCGTGCGACCAGTCATCAGGAGGTCAGGACGGGCCGAGTAGAGTCCCTCATCCACGAGGAAATACTCCTGTTCCCAGCCGAGGTTCACCTGCACCTTCTTCACGTCATTATAGAAGAGTCCGCACACGTCCTGTGCTGCCTTGGTGACGGCACGGATGGAGCGCAGCAGGGGGGCCTTGTAGTCGAGGGCCTCACCCGTATAGGCGATGAAGATGGTGGGGATACACAGTGTGTCGTCGATGATGAACACGGGCGACGTGGGGTCCCAGGCCGAGTAGCCGCGGGCCTCGAAGGTGTTGCGGATACCGCCGTTGGGGAAGGAAGAGGCGTCGGGCTCCTGCTGTACGAGGAGTTTACCGCTGAAGTTCTCCACCATACCGCCCTTGCCATCGTGCTCCACGAAGGCGTCGTGCTTCTCGGCCGTTCCCTCTGTCAGGGGTTGGAACCAGTGGGTATAGTGTGTGGCGCCCATCTCCTGGGCCCATTGTTTCATGCCTTTGGCAACGGCGTCTGCAATCGAACGGTCCAGACGGGCTCCATTGTCCATCACGTCGATCATCTTACTATAGACATCGGCGGGCAGGTACTTGTACATCTTCTCACGATTGAACACGTACTTGCCGAAATACTCTGAAGGGCGCTCAGAGGGGGTGGGCACCTCCAGGGCCTTCTTCTTGAAGGCTTCCTCTACGACTTTAAATCTAAGAAGGTTTGACATATTCTGTATGGTTGTTTCTTAAGTTTGCGTTTTGTTTTGTTTAGTCAATGTATCTTTTGAGGATGTCGCCATACTGGTCGATGCGGCGATCGCGGAGGAAAGGCCACCAGCGCCTCACCTGTTCGCTGCGCTGCAGGTCCATCTCCACGATGATGCTCTCTTCCTCGTCGTTGGAGGCCTCGTAGATGATCTCGCCCTGAGGCCCGGCCACGAAGGAGGTGCCCCAGAACTGGATGCCATTGGTCTGTCCTGACGGGTCAGGCTCATAGCCCACGCGATTCACCGTCACCACGGGGATGCCGTTAGCCACGGCGTGGCCCCGCTGTACGGTCTGCCAGGCCCTGCGCTGACGCTCCTGTTCCTCTGGCGTGTCGCTCGACTCATAGCCGATGGCCGTGGGGTAGATGAGGATCTCTGCACCCTGCAGTGCCATCATGCGGGCGGCCTCAGGATACCACTGATCCCAGCACACCAGCACGCCCAAAGTGCCCACAGAGGTCTGGATGGGGTGGAAGCCCAGGTCGCCAGGGGTGAAGTAGAACTTCTCATAGTAGGCTGGATCGTCGGGGATATGCATCTTGCGATAGATGCCTGCTATCGATCCGTCCTTCTCCAGCACCACGGCCGTATTGTGATAGAGTCCTGCCGCCCTCTTTTCGAAAAGCGAGATTACAATCACCACGCCAAACTGCTTGGCCAGTTCGCCGAAGAACGAGGTGGAAGGCCCTGGGATGGGCTCTGCCTGGTCGAAGTTGTTCACATCCTCTGTCTGACAGAAGTAAAGCGTGTTGTGCAATTCCTGGAGCACGATGAGTTCCGCCCCGCGCTTGGCCAGGTCGCTGATGCCCTCTGCCAGTCGCAGGATGTTCGCCTTGGTGTCAGCCGTATTGTGCTGCTGTAAAAATCCTATCTTCAGTTCTCTCACTTTAAACTATAAACTTTAAACTATAAACATTTTGGAAATTGCATGGTGCAACAATGCAGCGAGCCGTGCTGCCTGATCACACTGCGACAGTCGATGCCCACGATCTCCCTGTCGGGGAAGGCCTCGCCGATGATGCGCAGAGCCTCTGCATCGAGGTCTGGCTGAGCATACGTCGGACAGAGCACAGCCCCGTTCACCACGAGGAAGTTGGCATACGTTGCAGGCAGTCGCTCGCCGTCCTCAAAGATCGGGTGGGGCATGGGCAGTTTCATCAGCCGATAGGGCTTCCCCTCCAGCGTCCTGAACGTCTGGAGTTGGGCCTCCATCTGCTTCAGGTCCTCATGCTGCTCATCCTCAGGGTCGTCGCACCCCACGTATAAGAGGATGTTGTCAGGACAGATGCGCACCAGGGTGTCGATATGCCCGTCGGTATCGTCGCCTGTCAGATGGCCGTGGTCGATCCAGAGGATACGCTCTGCACAGAGGTCTCTTTTCAGCCTTGCCTCTATCTCAGCCTGAGTCATGGGCTGGTTGCGATGGGGCGCCAGCAGACAGCAGGAAGTGGTGAATATCGTGCCACGCCCGTCGCTCTCGATCGAGCCGCCTTCCAGCACGAAGTCTAGCCGATCCACGTATTCGCCCTTTACCTTCCCCTCTTCGTAGAGTCGGCGGTTGATGGCATTGTCGAGATCGGCAGGGAACTTCCCGCCCCAGCCGTTGAAGCAGAAGTCGAGCAGTCGCCTGTGACCCTGATCATCGACCAGCGTGATAAACCCATGGTCTCTGGCCCAGGTATCGTTGGAAGGCTCCCCCACGATCAACAACTCCTCGCGCTTCCTGATCTCACGCGCCATCTCTTCGTAGGTGGCGGTGATCTCATCGAGCATCGGCGCCCAGTCAGTGCCAGCATGCGGCCATGTCAACTGCACGCCCCATTGCGGCTCCCATTCTGCGGGTAATCGCCACCCCTGAGTATCCTTTTTTGTGCCCAAATCTAAAAATTTGCTGCAAAGGTACAAAATAATTCATAATTATTTTGTAATTTTGGATAAAATCGCAAACCTTTTGTAAATAAAGGCAGTTTGAGGGATTGAGGAAAAATCTGGGTTACGAACTGGCAACGGTTCTTGCGTCCTTTCAGTAGCAAGCGGCAAGCCGATTACTCATTTCCTCATTCTGCCGTGATTTGCTTGTCAATGAACTCCCGACGTTGAGCCACCAGCCTGTTTCAATGGCTCATTGTCGGGGGCAAAGGTAATGTTTTTATTTGAAACCGCCAAATATCAAACAGGATTTTTATGGGGTTGCAAGTCCATAAGGTCGAAATACATGAGGCGAGTTGCTTGAGGAACAACTGCTTTGTCCTTGCGTGTACTCTTTGATTCTTCTTCCTCTGATGGGAACAAGTAAGTAAATCCGTTCTTCTCATAGTAGGCTAATGTGTCTGGAGCATTACGAGCGTCAACTATCAGGAAACGATAACCTGTCTTACCACCAGTACCCAACCATCGCTTGATAAAGTTCATAAGGGCGGTGCCAATGCCTTGGTGTGCCATTGCCTTATTGACTGCCAATCGTCCTATCAAGATGCCAGGATAGCGTTTGAGCCGTTTCTCGCTAAGGTCATTTTCTTCACGGAACGCCTCTTGCTTACGATTAGATAGGTCTGTCATGCGCAAACTATCGTTGGAAACAGAGAAAGCACACGCAATCTGTTGTGGATTACTTTTGGAACGGAACACGTAAGAGCGGCTAACCATCCGACGTGTATATCCAATAACATCTTTCTGGAAGTACTCGTCAAGGTCATCTATGCCACAAGAAAAATGCTCGCACTCAGCAAGCACTTCTTCCGTCAGTTCTGTGAACTTAAATCTGCTCAATAATTCGTCATCTGTCATAGCGGCATTCCAGATTCTTTCATCATTTTAATATATGCACGCTCTTCTTCTTCAGTATAAATGACGATGTTGCGTGGGTTGCGCTCACGCTCTTCTGCACGCTCTATGAATGCCCTTGCGGCTTCACCGTGCAATGTTGGGATAATCTTTACTGGTGTTGCCATGTCAGTTTTTTCTTTTAATTTACGCTGGCAAAATTAGTCAAAAATCTCCAAAGTTGCAAGGATTTGGCAAGATTTCAGCCAAAAAGTTACTATGTTTGCAGTCGGAAACGCCAACAGGCCGATAGGAGATAGTCCTTAGGCAGAGAAATATTCCGCACCGTGAGGTGCAGAGAACCTCTTCGCTCCGCTTCGAGAACCTCTAC
>FLNY01003829.1_pt1 | contig 11727 bp, 8 predicted proteins | sample 1140381 | NCBI WGS metagenome assembly FLNY01 (sample SAMEA3878172, study PRJEB12797) | bioreactor metagenome | biome: Moose rumen | place: Sweden | collected 2011-10
TTATCAAGAATTTGCGAATTAGTGAATTCTTTTTCTTCCCTTTTCTCGGTCTGCGAATCATCAATTCTCAAATTCTCTCGCTCGACCTTGGTCGCTTGTTCCGCAGGTCTCAAGAATTCTTGACCTTTATAAAGTCGCGTCACATCGTAGCCTGCTGCTTTGAGGACGTTTTCCTGCTCTTTGGCAAGATCGGGGTCGCTCTTGAGCTTTTCCACCACCATGTGGAGGGCATCAATCACAGTGTTGCCAGTCACGAATATCTGCCCGTGAGCCTTTTCGTCCAGCAGGTTCTTCTCAGAGAGCGGTGTGGGCGCGAAGTCATACGTCGCAATCCTTCCCGTAATCTGCCGGTTCATCTCCTCCGGCCAGGGGCTGTAGATATTATGGGTTCTGAGTCCGGCCTCCACATGCCCCACGGGTATCTGCTGATAGAACGCAGCCAAGGCAGCAGCTGTGTTTGTGGTGGTGTCGCCGTGGACCAGCACCACATCGGGCTTGCACTCCTTCAGCACGTCGCGCATGCCAGTCAGCACACGGGCAGTGACATCATACAGGTCCTGCCCCTGTTTCATGATATTGAGGTCGAAGTCCGGCTTCACCTCAAAGATGGTCAGCACCTGGTCCAGCATCTCGCGGTGCTGTCCCGTCACGCACACATCGTCTCAAACTCATCCGGATATTTCTGGAACTCCTTCACCAGCGGACACATCTTAATGGCCTCTGGGCGGGTTCCAAACACAAGCATTACTTTTTTCATTGGTTTATATGTCGTTATTGTTTATTCCGTTTTTGTCACACAGAGCAGCAGAGCTGCTAGTTTCAGGTTTCAGGTTTCAAGCTTCGAACTTCGTCAGGCTCAGTTACCGGTTTGACACTTCGTGTCGAGCCTGCTCACACTTGGGATAGCTCAAGTGAACTCGGCTCTCCTCACGCTTACTCGGCAGCCTTCAAGGTCACACGGAAAGCACAGAGGACACAGATAGCAGCGATGCTGCGGGTTTCAGGGTTATTACTTCTTTGAATCTACTTTACGCACCCGTTTCACCGTCTGCTTGGTAATTGAAGAGCAGGCGGGGAGCATCCCATTGGTCGGGGGTGACCGTCCTCCCCGTCTGCTCTATTTTTTCAGAGGGTTAGAAACTGATGTAATGGTCCGTCAGCCAGTCAGTCTCCAAAGAAAAACCAGCGGACACACTTCCAGGAGAGTACATGGCACCGGTGAGGGTTGTGATGCGGTTTCGCTTGAACGGCACGTCGCTCACAGTCTTGCTGAAGAGGACGTTGTCGTTGTCATCGAGAGTCTCGATGGTGACATCCATCGCCTGTTCGTCAGCCGTGAGGAAGATATCAGCACGGGACTTCACCACTTCGGTTAGTTCGGTATTCAGTGCGATGCAATTGGTATAACCAGTGTTCGAGGTCGCAAAGCCCGTCAGCGGGTTGAAGTTCTTACTGCCGGCAGCGAAGGTAATACGGACGATAGTGGCGTCGGCTGGACGCAGGTCGGTGGAGATGACATGCAGACGGGAGTTGACACGGCTGAGTGTGGCGGTGAGGTCGTTGGCAACAGCGTTGCTGATGACCACATCCTGCATGTAGCAGAACGTCTCGCGGGGCTTTTCCTCGCCGAAGTACACGTCGGTCATGCTGTTGAATACTATAGGATAGTCACTGCCATAGCCCAGCACAATCATCTTATAGCTACCCACGGGCAGCGAGAGGCTGAATTCGCCAAAGGTGGTGTAGGTTGAGGCATCGGCCCGCATCTGTGTAGTGCACGACTGCTGCGTGCCGTCGGTCTTGTAGAACGCCAGTGTGATGGTCTTCACACCTGTGTAGTCAGCAACCGGTTGTGTTGCTCTTGTTGCAACGAATTCCTCTTGAGAGACAGAGAAGTCGTTCACATGCACCTTTACTGGAGCCATGCTCCGTTCCATGACGGAGTCATTGTCTTTGCAGCCTACAAATAAAAGAGCAAGAGCTGCAATCACAAATAAAAATTTTGTCTTCATTGCGAATTAAATTTAAATTAATGATTATGATAACGTCAGGAGGACGACACTCCTGACCCGCTCTAACTTTTTTTAGCTGATATCCACACTCCCCTTTATGGGGCTTGGGGGCTACTTGCGCCACACCATCTTATTCACGATCCCCGTGTAGCTCTGGATGATCTTCACAACTTTGGTGGAGACGTTTTCATCGACGTAGTCGGGCACGGGGGTGCCGTGGTCGCCGTTCCGGTTCATCGTGACGGCGGTATCGACGGCCTGCAGCAGCGAGTGCTCGTCGATGCCGGCGATGAAGAAGCAGGCCTTGTCCATGGCCTCCGGTCGCTCGGTGGAGGTGCGGATGCAGATGGCCGGGAAGGGGTGCCCCACGGAGGTGAAGAAGCTGCTCTCCTCCGGGAGGGTGCCGCTGTCGGAGACCACCGCGAAGGCGTTCATCTGCAGGCAGTTGTAGTCGTGGAAGCCGAGGGGCTCGTGTTGGATGACACGTGGATCCAACTTAAATCCACTGGCCTCCAGACGTTTGCGGGAGCGGGGATGACAGCTATAAAGAATAGGCATGTCGTACTTCTCGGCCATGCGGTTGATAGCGTTGAAGAGGGAGAGGAAGTTCTTCTCGGTGTCGATATTCTCCTCGCGGTGGGCAGAGAGTAATATGTATTTTTTCGGCTCCAAGTGTAGAGTTGAGAGTTTAGAGTTTAAAGTCTGTGGTAAGTTGATAGTGTCAAGTTTGGCGTTCAACTTATCGAAGATATCTGATGCCTCTATTTCGGCGAGGTTCTGATGTAGCACCTCGGCCATAGGGGAACCGGTGACATAGGTGCGCTCCTTGGGAAGGCCGCAGTCGGCGAGGTAGCGGCGTGCATGTTCGCTATAGGCCATATTGACATCGGAGATGATATCGACGATACGGCGATTAGTCTCTTCGGGCAGGCACTCGTCCTTGCAACGGTTGCCGGCTTCCATGTGGAAGATGGGGATATGGAGACGCTTGGCGCCGATGACACTCAGGCAGGAATTGGTATCGCCGAGGACGAGGACGGCATCGGGCTGCACCTCGACCATGAGCTGGTACGACTTGGCGATGATATTACCCATGGTCTCGCCGAGGTCGTTGCCTACGGCATCCATATAGATATCGGGGTCGGCGAGCTTGAGGTCGCGGAAGAAGACGCCGTTGAGGTTGTAGTCGTAGTTCTGGCCGGTATGGGCCAGCAGGGTGTCGAAATACTGACGGCATTTGTTGATGACGGCAGCCAGGCGGATTATCTCGGGGCGGGTGCCGACGATGATCAACAGCTTTAATTTACCATTGTTCTTAAATTGTTTCATATCTGCGATTTAGCTCCACGGATCTCACAGATTGACACGTATCTTCTAATTTTGTACTTGTGATACGAGTGATACGTGGATGGTGATTATCGAATTATTTTATATCCTTGTTTGAAATCAATTACATGCTGATTATTTAGCTCCACGGATCTCACGGATTGACACGTATTTTCTAATTTTATACTTGTGATACGAGTGATACGTGGAAACTATACTGGCTCGAAGAATGTGTCGGGGTGGGAGGGGTTGAAGAGTTCGTTGGCGTACATGACGGTGACGAGGTTCTCGGTGTCACTGAGGTTGATGATGTTGTGGGTGTAGCCGGGGAGCATGTGGACAGCCTGGATGTTAGCTCCGCTAACCTCCCATTCAAGAACGCACCCTTCAGGGTCGTTCAATGAGCGTTGCTGGATGAGTCCGTGGCCGGCGACCACGATGAAGAACTCCCACTTGGTGTTGTGCCAGTGCTGACCCTTGGTGATGCCGGGCTTGGAGATATTGATGCTGACCTGTCCGTTGTTGAGGGTATGGATGAGTTCGGTGAACGAGCCACGATCATCGATGTTCATCTTCAAAGGAAAGGCCACCTTCTCCTTGGGGAGGTACGAGAGATACGTGGAGTAGAGTTTCTTGGCGAAGCTCCCTGCAGGAATCTCCGGTATCATCAAGGTCGAAGGCTGTTCTGCGAAACTCTTCAAGAGTTCGACGATGCGTCCCAACGTCACTTTATGAGTAACAGGGCAATAACAAAAACGTCCCAATGGCTCATCAAGAACTTCTAACCCTTCAAACTCACATCGATGTTCCTTGTCTTCTAAACAGTTCAGCATCTCATCAACCAAGTCATCGATGTACAGCAATTCCAACTCCACAGATGCATCATTCACTTGAATCGGCAAGTCATTAGCAATATTATTGCAGAATGTAGCTACTGCTGAATTATAATTAGGTCTGCACCACTTGCCAAAGAGGTTAGGGAAGCGATAAATAAGCACTTTCGCACCTGTTTCCTCTTGGTATTCCAGGAACAAGTCTTCCCCGGCTTTTTTACTGCGGCCATACTCGCTGTTGCCAAAACGACCTGTGAGGCTGGCCTGCTGCGAGCTGGACAACATCACATGACAAGTATTCTCGTGCTTCTTCAACGTGTCAAGCAGGGTTGATGCAAAACCAAAGTTGCCTTGCATGAACTCCTCCTGGTTCTGCGGACGGTTCACGCCTGCGAGGTTGAAGACGAAATCGGCATCCTTGCACCACGCATCAAGTTGCTCAGGGGTGGAGTCGAGGTCGTATTCGAAGATGTCATCGATCTTTAGGTCGGGATGGGTGCGATCCTTGCCGTCGCGTATGTTCTTCAGGGCCGCGCAGAGGTTCTTGCCGACGAAGCCTCTGGCTCCAGTAACTAATATCTTCATGTCTCTACGGATCTCTACGGATTTATCGGATAATTATAGCTCTACGGATTTATCGGATTGAACGGATTATCATATCTTAAACTTTTAGAGGTATTATCTAAAGGAAATTCTGTTGAATCCGTTAAATCCGTAGCGTTACTTGACGATGTTTGGCACACCGTTGAGTTCGTTCTGGATGAACTCCAGACTGGCAATCTTGGCTTTGGTCTCTTCAAGGTTCAGCCGACGGGTGTTGTCGGAGTTGAACTCCTCGATGGTGGCACGCTTGGCATCGCCTTCCTTGAAGTACTTGTCGTAGTTGAGGTCGCGATTGTCAGCCGGTACACGATAGAAGTTGCCCATATCCTCGGCCTTGGCGGCCTCTTCCTTGGTGAGCAACGTCTCGTACATCTTCTCGCCGTGGCGGATGCCGATGACGCGGATCTCGGGTTCCGCGGTTTCAGGTTCCATGTTGCAAGTTTCATGTAATGCCGAATGGTACTGATGCTTGAACAGCTCGCACACCGCCTCGGCCTGGGTCTGGATGGTGCAGGCGGGTGCTTTCTGGACAAGGATGTCGCCATTCTTGCCATTTTCGAAGGCGAAGAGGACAAGGTCCACGGCTTCCTCAAGCGACATGATGAAACGGGTCATCTTGGGCTCGGTGATGGTGATGGGGTTGCCCTTGCGGATCTGGTCGATCCAGAGCGGGATGACGCTGCCACGGGAGCACATCACGTTGCCGTAACGCGTGCAGCATATCTTTGTGTTGCCGGAATTGCGGCTCTTAGCGATGGCCACCTTCTCCTCGATGGCCTTGGTGATACCCATCGCATTGATGGGATAGGCGGCCTTGTCGGTGGAGAGGCAGATGACGCACTTCACGCCCTCGTCGATGGCCGCATCGAGCGTGTTGTCCGTGCCGATGACGTTGGTTTTCACGGCCTCCATCGGGAAGAACTCGCACGAAGGCACCTGCTTCAGCGCGGCGGCATGGAAGACATAGTCCACGCCCTTCATGGCATACTTCAGTGTGCTATGGTTGCGCACGTCGCCGATATAGAACTTAATTTTGTGTGCCACCTCCGGCATACGAGCCTGGAAGTCGTGGCGCATATCGTCCTGTTTCTTCTCATCGCGGCTGAAGATACGGATTTCGCCGATGTCAGTCCGCAGGAAGCGGTTGAGCACCGCATTGCCAAACGAGCCTGTGCCGCCTGTAATCAGCAGCACCTTGTCTTTAAAAATACTCATTAGAAGACTGTTATAGATTATTGGGGACTTTTTAGAAGCCCCCTATTTTGAATAATATTCTTTATACCATTGTGCGAATTTGCGGAGACCTTCTCGGAGAGTGATGCGAGGTGTGAAGCCGAAGTCGCGCTGCAACGCAGAAGAATCTGCGTAGGTTACAGGGACATCTCCAGGCTGCATAGGCACCAGCTGCTTGTGGGCTTCGAAATCGTAGTCCTGTGGGAGGACATCTGCACGAATAAGCTCCTCTTGAAGGATAGTTACGAAATCAAGGAGGTTCTCGGGCTGGCCGCCGCCGATATTGTATATGGCGTAGGGGACAGCCTCTTCCCGACCCACTCCTGAAGGGAAGGGAGGTTTCTGCATGACGCGGACGATGCCCTCGACGATGTCGTCGACATAAGTAAAGTCGCGGCGACAGTTGCCATAGTTGAATATCTGGATGGTATCGCCCTTCACGAGTTTGTTGGAGAAACCGAAATAGGCCATATCTGGACGACCGGCGGGACCATAAACGGTAAAGAAACGGAGGCCTGTAGAGGGAATGTTGTATAGTTTGGAATAGCAATGGGCAAAGAGCTCATTGCTCTTCTTGGTGGCTGCGTAGAGAGAAACGGGGTTGTCCACACGGTCATCGGTCGAGAAAGGTATTTTCTTATTGCCACCATATACACTGCTGCTGCTGGCATACACCAAGTGCTGGACACCTTTGTACCCACCTTGAAACTTGGAACTTGAATCTTGAAACTTGAGCGTTGCTCGGCAGGCTTCGAGGATGTTGTAGAAACCAATGATATTGCTCTGGATGTAAGCATCGGGGTTCTCGATACTGTAACGGACACCTGCCTGAGCTGCGAGGTTGACAACGATATCGAACTGGTTTTCGGCAAAGAGGCGATTTACCAGTGCCTTATCAGAGATATCACCCTTGATGAACTGATAGCTGAGAGTGGAGGGTGTTGAGCGTTGTGACAGCTGAGCGTATTTCTCTTCAATCAGCTTAAGACGATATTCCTTGAGCGAAGGATCGTAGTAATCGTTAAGGTTGTCAAGCCCGATGATAGTGCCTTCTTTCATATCATCGAGAAGGCGCAGCACGAGGTTAGCACCAATGAATCCCGCAGAACCTGTCACCAATATATTATTCATATTCATGATTAATCCTTTAAGCCTCAATTCCTTTGTAAGTTCTTTGCACCTCCTCGTAAGAGGCTAAATTGCCGATATCATAACGTCGACCCGGCATCTCCCATGCATGTACGGGTGTCTGTTGGTGTAGCCAAGCGATGAAGCTGCCAGGGGCATCAACAGCACAACCGGCAGCAATACCCTCGCCGACTCTGCCAAGATCTTCACGACGATAGATATAGAAGGGTGGACAGCACCAATGGCTGCGTGGCTGAGCCGGTTTTTCTTCCATAGATACCACACGTTCTGAAGAATCCACTTCCACGATGCCCGACTTATGCAGACGAGCTTCATCGCTCTCGTAGTATCTCATGATGCAGGTGGTGCGTTTAGCATCGAAATAGTCGATGAAGGGCTTAAGGCTGAAAGACAGCAGGTTATCGCCCGCCATAATCAGGGCATCATCGTCAATAGGTTTACGCTTTGACAATTTACCATTTACTATCTGGTCTCCTCCGCTGATAGCCAACTGAATGTCCCGTACGGCTCCGAGGCGCGTCTCGTTGGTGGAAGTGCCGTCGTCGAGGACGGTGATAAGGGGAGCCTCTCCCCGGCCCTCCCCTGAAGGGAAGGTGGATAGTGCAGAGCGCCGAGAGGATGATTGATTTTTAGCATCAGCCCATTGTTGGAAGTGATGAGCGAACTTGTGGTTAGTCACCACTACATACTCGTCAATCCTACCAGTGGTTTCAAGATCTTCAATAAGCCAATCCAGAATGCTTTTTCCACCGACCTCGAGCAGGGGCTTAGGGAAATTCTCTGTGAGAGGATATAGCCGGGTAGCATAGCCGGCAGCGATGATAATACATTTCATAGCGTTACTCCGTCTGCGCTTTCGCAGATAAATACTTCGTATTTGCCTGTCATCTCGGGGAAAGCCTTCAGATATTCGGCGGTGACAGTGCGTCTGATAGATTCCTCGAAGGTTGGATCGATAAGGGCCATGCAGCATCCCTTGAAACCAGCACCACTGAAACGGCCACCGTAGATGCCGTCGGTATGCGTCATGATATCATAGAGACGTATCTGTTCGGGGGCTCCTGATTCCCAGTTGTGAATGCTGCTCCAACCAGATTCGAAAGAGAGCCGTCCATAGGCCTCGATATCTCCACGGCGCCATGCCTCAGCTCCTTTTTCTACACGTTCGAACTCAGTATACCAGTGTTCGCAACGTTTTGCCCATGGCTCTGGGAGGCGATGCTTATATGTTTCATACACCTCACGCGGCACATTGCGCGCGTTAGCCTCTTTGAACTTACCATATTCCAAGCCTGCAAAAGCCTGCAGGGCATAAACTCCTGAGCGCAACTCATCGACACGCATATTGAACTTGGAACCTGCCAAGCTATGCTCCAGCCCAGAGAAGAAGATAGCAATCTTATAGGGCTTCATTGCAGGATGCTGAGGTATCATCTCATAGGTGCCGTCCTTTGTGTCGAGGTATAAGAGGTGATTTTTCTTACTGAGCACCTCACAGCTCTGGTCCAACTTACCTACACTAACACCAACATAATTGAGTTCGGCATCATAAGCTATGTCTATCAGTTCCTGACCGACAAGCTCTATGCCATTCAGTTTGCAAAGGGCCTGAAGGAAGGAGATGATAACGGCTGCCGAGGAGGAGAGGCCGCCAATGGGGAGTGAGCCGTCGATTACTCCGCTGATGCCTACCCTAAGGGCGTACTTCTTGCTGAGAGCCCAAGTGGCACCGCGCAGATAATCAGCCCAGTCTTCCTGTTTCTTACTGGGAACAGAAGCGATGTGCCACTGTGCACGTTTGGGGAACTGCAAGGAGGTCATCTCCACTACCCCATTCTGTTTGGGGGCATAGGCGATATGTATGCCTTTGTCGATGGCCAGACCTGTTATCTTGCCAAGATTATGGTCGGAATGGGCACCGATGGGACAGATGCGATAAGGGCAGAAGGCTGAGCCTTCAGGATCCTTGTGATAGAGTTCTTGGAAGCGTGATTCGCAGGGTAACATAATTATTTCGTTAATAATCTTTTAGGCCATAAGCTTTTCGGATAGCATCCCTGGTTGAGCCTTTATTAATTGATGAAGGGAAATCATCATATTTTTTTCCTTCAAGATACTTCAGTCCATTGCGAGAGCGTAAGTTTCGGGGTACTATTTCGTGATACCGGTCGAGGGCACCTGAATATTGAGCATTCGGCTGAGTTCATGCTGTGGATATTGGGGGGGCAGAGACTCGAGGCAGCCCCACCGGAGGCTTGTTTCTCTCTAATCTCTTTTGAAGATGTCTCGCGTATAGACCTTTGCGATGACGTCGTCAAGGGCCGAGTCGTAGCGGTTGGCGATGATGGCATCAGCCTGAGCCTTGAAGGCGGAGAGGTCGTTGACGACGCGGCTGCCGAAGAACGTGGTGCCGTCCTCCAGCGTGGGTTCGAAGACGATTACCTTGGCGCCTTTGGCCTTGATGCGCTTCATGATGCCCTGTATGGCGCTCTGGCGGAAATTGTCGCTGCCCGTCTTCATCGTGAGGCGGTACACGCCGACCACCACTTCCTTCTCGCGTGCGGAGTCGTATGCACTGTTGGCACTGTAGTAGCCGGCTTTGGAGAGCACCTGATCGGCTATGTAATCCTTGCGGGTGCGGTTGCTGTCCACGATGGCCTTGATGAGGTTCTCGGGCACATCGTTGAAGTTGGCCAGCAGCTGCTTGGTATCCTTCGGGAGGCAGTAGCCGCCGTAGCCGAACGACGGGTTGTTGTAGTGGCTGCCGATGCGGGGGTCGAGGCATACACCTTGTATAATGGCCTGCGTGTCGAGGCCTTTCATCTCGGCGTAGGTGTCCAGTTCGTTGAAATAGCTCACGCGCAAGGCCAAGTAGGTGTTGGCGAAGAGCTTCACGGCCTCGGCCTCGGTGCTTCCCATAAAGAGCACGGGCACATCGTCCTTGATGGCTCCTTCAGCGATGAGTGTGGCGAATGTATGTGCGGCTGCCTCGAGGGAAGGTTCGTCGAAGCCAACGATAATGCGGCTGGGAAAGAGGTTGTCATAGAGCGCCTTGCTCTCGCGCAGGAATTCGGGTGCGAAGATAATCTTCGGCGTCACCACCTTGAACGTGCCGTCGGGCTGACGCTCGCGGTAGCTGAACTTCTCCCGTACGTGCTTCGTATATCCCACGGGTATCGTGCTTTTGATAACCATCACGGCGTCCGGATTCACCTCGAGCACCAAGTTGATGACCTCCTCGACGTGGGATGTATCGAAGAAGTTTTTCTTGGGGTCGTAGTTGGTGGGGGCGGCAATCACCACGAAGTCCGCATCACGATAAGCTGCACGGCCGTCGAGCGTAGCCGTAAGCATCAGTTCCTTCTCAGCCAGATAGCGCTCAATATACTCGTCCTGAATTGGGCTGAAGCGCCGGTTGATTTTCTCGACCTTTTCGGGGATTACATCTACGGCCGTGACCTGGTGGTGCTGCGAGAGAAGCGTGGCAATGGACAAGCCCACATATCCTGTGCCTGCCACAGCAATTTTAATGTCCTGCATACAAAACAAAAATGGTTACGTTTAATATCGGCTACAATCTACCGACACCCCCGCCAGCGTACATAACCGGAAGGGGAAAGGCAAGAAACACATGTTCTATGCCACTGCCAAAAGAGGCAGACATGCTGAATATCCACATTAGACAATGTGCTCATATCAGGCAAGATAGGCCTTAACAGCGAAGTATTCTTCGCATTAAAGCACGCAAAGATACATCTTTTTCCGCGCGTGCGTAACATTTAATGTGTTAATAAAATTTAATCCCTCAACTTTCGCAAGCTTATATCCTTTAATTTCTAATAGTTATTTTTATCAAGAATTTGAGAATTAGAGCGCTCGAGCTTGCTCCTTCTCAAGACTCACTACGTTCTTGCTCGGCTCGTAGAGACGCTTCATACCTGAAGAATGAGCGAGCAGAGCTCGAGCGGACACTTCAAGAATTCTTCACAGCTTCCGGAACACGAATGTATCGGAATTATAGAAACGTTTTTGCATAGCAAAAAAACGTCTCAAATCCGCATCAATTCAAGACCGAGGACAAGAAATTCTCTAATTCCCTAATTCTTGATAAAAAATAACTTGCGAAAGTTGAGTTTAATTCTTTTTCCTGACTTCGCCACTTTTCACAGGTAGAACATCACTGCCAGAGAATCAATACTTGTTTTCCTTTGTTGGGAGGCGCGGTATTTTTGCCTCAAATAGAATATGCCCCACTGCGAGAGAAATCTCAGACACGCAATCCTCAGCGAACCACAAAGCAACATCAGACGTGCTCAAGTTCGACTTCACTGGTGGAAGTTGCCTACTCTAATAGATTTTTCCAAAAATAATCAATCACTAAATCACTCGAACTGAAAACCAGATGATTAGCAGTGATAGATTGCAAAAAAAAGCGTCACTTTAGTGATCCATTTCACTTTTTTTTAACGCGTTCATCCAATATTCATCTGGATAAAAAAACAGCATCTTGCGTCCACTGAATGTCTTTGACTGATTACTGGCTCATCCACGGCTCTGCCCATACCTGTTTC
>FLNY01004445.1_pt1 | contig 11727 bp, 6 predicted proteins | sample 1140381 | NCBI WGS metagenome assembly FLNY01 (sample SAMEA3878172, study PRJEB12797) | bioreactor metagenome | biome: Moose rumen | place: Sweden | collected 2011-10
CTTTATTCAATTTTCTGAAGTTAAAATGGAAGTAATAATAGAAGTAAAACCGGAATTTATGTGCTTCGCACAGTACGTTTGATGTTTTAAGAAGATAAGAAGATAGGAAGATGAGACAATAGTCAAACAAACGTCTTTGCATTCCCTGCATTCTTCTTCATTTTAACTCCTTATTTAACTTCATCTTATAACTTCCGAAACTTGTATTTTTTTTAATATCTGAATTTAAACACTTCGCCGCCGGCACTGAGCAGATAGACTGCATGATGCTGCAACGGGATGTGAAGCCTTGTGGAATCGGCCTTGCGTGAATACACAGGAATACCGTCCGGACTGAATATCCGGATTGTCTCCCCGGCCGTCAGTCCGTTCAGGCTGATGCCGCCGTCCTGCAGGCTTACCTCCACACGGTGTCCGGTTGAGCTGCCATCCACTGTCGGACGCTCGATTTTGGTTGGATCGCTGTTCGGGAAAAGACTGACATAAGCCGGGTTACTCTCTCCATGAAGATTATCGACATGTGAGCGTTTCAGGCTGCCTTCATGATAGTTGGTGTCGAACACGTGAGTGTTCACGTATGCTTTCAGCGGCTCTGTGATACCGCTGATCGTGACTGTGGCATAAGCTTTGCGCACATTACCCATCTTTACGAATTCACTTCCTTTCACAACCACTTCCGACTCTTCTGAGAGCGGCATGGCTATACTCGGATGGGCATAAAGCCCGACGCGCACACCCATATCATCAAGCAGCATCCCATGGTCAATGAGTTCCACCACAAACGTGTTCACACCATCTTCAACACTGTGCTTCACCACATTGCATGTCACGTCGGACAGAAGCACGCGCGAACGGCTCATCTGAAGCATCTGGCGCCTGTTGTCCTTCGCTTTGTGCCGCGGATGACGCTGCGCTTTGAAGATGTTGTTGAACTCCACGTTGACCACACTGGAGATATAACCGTCGAAATGCTCATCAATCGGATAAAGCACCGTGAATGTGTTCTCCTTATGAGGAGAGACATAGGAATCCGGGATGTCGAAGCTCTGGCCGTTAATCTGCACGTTGACAGCCTGAATAGCCGAGGTGCCCGTATTCTTCACTCTTACATTCACCGGCAGTGAGTTGCCGCCCATAAGAGCCGTTTTTGAGTACGACACCTCTGCCTCAAAGTTGTTGCAGAAGTCTTTGCTGTTCGTCATGATCACACCTGCAGCCGACTCTAAATCGGCAAGCGTATAGACCACACTGATGTGGCTGTCGTCGAGGAATCCGTCGAAATCGGTCATAATGAGACTGTCGCGCTCACATCCCAGCGTTATCGGATCGGAGAGTTGAAGTGTCGTTCCGAGATGAATGCGAGAGGCATTCAGCAAGGTGGTGATATCAGCAAAGCTGCGTTTGCTGCCGCCCTCACCACGATATACACTACCCTCCTCTGTCCAAAGCAAAGCGAAGTCACTCAGGCTCGTCGCATTTCGGTCACACACAATCTTCGCCTTTCCAGGCATTCTGCCACCGACCCCGAGATCGCATCCCTGACGTCCGTCACCCTGTCCGCTCATGGCAAGCGTCTTCACGTATATCTCACGAATGGAGTCACTCTTCTCATACAGCATGGCGATGACGGCGTTACGTCCCACCCTGTGCATCATGAAATGACGTGCGTGTATGTTATCGTCCACATAGTTCACTGCCTGCGACCCGATTGGTTTTGAGGCATATCGGGTGACAGAATGTTCCATATCAGTAGCCAGCAGGTTAGCCGCCACGAGCACGGTGTCGTTTCGCATGAGCAGGTCGTAGTGGGTTATCACATGATCTGTGTCAATATTGAAATACAGAGGTGTCGCATCGCTCCACTTTTCTCCATTGTATGTGCGCAGGAGCAGTTGCCCCTCGAAAGCGGCGTTGGTGATGGAGTCTTCCGACACCGTCTCATCGGCAACGACAAACCTTCCGTGTTGATAGATGCATGCGGCCTTGCCGTCTTCCTGCATCGTCACCACAGGTTTGATGTCGGCCAGTCCGTCGTCAGTGGTAACGTCGGTTATCTGCCAGTCGCCCTCACCGTCTCTCACTGAGGCTTTGATGACTGAGCGGAGCTGAAGCCGGTTGCTGCTCACAAACAGATGGTTGTCGTCAATATCACTTTCTTCCACTTTTTTCGCGTATTGTTCAAAGACAACAATCTCATGGTCACCTCGTTTCGACCTCATGTGATTGCTGGCGGTCAACCCTTCTGTAGAGAGGGTTTTGGTGGTTTGATCGCTGGTGTTCATCAGGGCTATGCGGTCGTCATTATAGTCGGCCGCAGTTCTCAAATCATTATAAACCACATGTTCGCCATCGAGGAAATGCGGGTTGGCGTCCGAAGCCACATCACTCACGAGCACGGTGCCGATTTCTTCACTGCTGTCGGGAGCCTTGAGTGGCTTATATGCTTTGGCTATTTGCTTGGCCTCACTGTTTTCAAGCCAGTAAGGGAATTTTCGATGGAACGGGTTATGGGAATCATCAGGTTTCAGATACTCAAATCCGAAATGCACCTGTCCGCTGCCCGACCATCTGAAAATCGGAGTTTTCAGTTGTGCATAGGCTTGCCCCACAATAAGCAGAATAGAGCGGAAGCCCACTCCCGGCCAATATTTGGCAAACGGTCCTTCCACGCCAAACTGAATGCCGAACTTACCGCCGAACCTCAGCCCTGCTTGAAAATTCAAAAACGATGAGAGTTTGAAACCACCAATCGTCTCTGGTGTAAACAAGTCGAGCGAGGCCCCGGCCGACGCTTTTGCGCTAAAATGGGCAAAATAGCCCATATTCGTGCCCGACATGGCCTCATCCACATCATCGATATACGACTTCACACCGAAGTCCATCTGGCCGGAAACCTGTGCAAAGGCCGTGAAGCTCACGTACTTCTCCACTTTTTTCAGCACCTCGGACAGTTTCTTAAACCGTGCGTCTCTGGCCACATTGTCCCAGAAAACACCTATGCCATAACCAATTTGTCCGGATGCGTTAGCAACCTGGAAACGTGAGAAGTCTGTGGCTGGCATCTTGAAATTGAAGCTTGCGCTGCCAAACCATCCTTTCCCGATCTTCTTGCTTGAGAAATCGAAGATGTCGTCGATATCATCATAAATCCATCCGTCGAGGTCTTTGTCTGAACCCACCGGACGCACGCCCACCTTATCGCTTTTGAGGTTGGTATATTCATAGTTCTCTACCGCCTTCAGTTCTTCGCGGGCTGCTTTATCCTTATCAGTCAGCTCTCTTTCACCGCCATTATAAATAATATTTACTTTCAAGTCCCACAGGCTTTTACGGATATCATAGCCAAAAGCCGTTTTCACCGTGACGGGTTTGAAGGAAAACTTCATCTCAGGGGCAACTTTTAAATTAAACCCGCTGCTTCCGCTCACGTCGTTCACATTTTCCTCGTCGTCCGTCACATAGTTGTTGTCGATTTCTTTCTCCGTCTCACCCCTCATCTTGTCACGGTCGAAGACAAAGTTGTGGAGAAAAGGAAAATTGTCATACGTCAGGTCGCCTGAGGCAAAATGGAGCGAGCATGTGGAATTCAGCGGAATAACACCGACGAGGTCAAAATCCACATAGTAATAGTCGTAGGTGAATGATTTGTACTCACTGGCACTGAGAATACTCACCTCCTTGTCTCTTGCCTCATAACTTGCCTTAGTTTCCAGATCGGTCACCGTCAGCTGGCAGTCTGAGGTGCTGGCGCCTTTTGCCCTTGAGAAAGCCAGCTGAAGCTTTGCGTATTTTTCCAGCTGCTTGTTGTCGAGGAGTTTCGGATAGGTGTGTCCGCAGTCTTCCGCATAATGGACGGTATCGGCTGGAACCCATGCGGAGAGATTCACCTCATCAATGGAACAGAGTCTGTGGTCCACCCCGTTCCTCACGATAAGCGTCTCCTCGTCTTTGAGGTTCAGGAAATACTGGCCGCTGAATGTCAGACCCTTCGTGTTCACCTTGCCCGAAGTCAGCGTAAGATCCACCGCACAACGCTCCTCGCTGACGATGCCAGTCTCCGGGTCGGCTGCTCCCTTGTATTTATAGACCATCGGGAGATAACCGTTCACAATCACCTCAATGTAGGCGGGCTTGCCCATTGTGATAATCTTATGGGCTCCTAATGACTTATCGTAACCAAAATAGCGCACAGCGGTGTTGCCGGTCGGTTTTCCTTTCTCATCCACACTCTCGGCATGGAACGTGCCACTGGTCAGCTGGCGCGCCTTGTCGTTCCAAAGCGTCAGATAGAGGGTGTCATATTTCTCGAACAGTCCGGACCCCAGCCAGTTGAAATTCATGAATTCGCGATTCTCGTGTTTGTCAAGATAGAAATCCGTCGAGAGCTCCATGAATTTAAAGCGGTCGTTCAGGTCTATGCCCGTATGCAGTTTCTTCTTGTCAATGCGCAGTTTGTTGTCCTCGCTCACGAATATCACGTCGAGCAAGTCCTTTCCCTCCGGCACATAATAGCTCTGGAAAGAATTGGCCTGCAGCTCCAGCCGTGTGGTGTCGCGCTCCATGATGCCGTTCTCGTTCATACACCCGCTGACACACTCCAGCGAATAAGGAATATTCTCCACCTGGCGTTTCTGGTCGAGCTGGAAGATATAGAGGTTGTCGTTGTTCCAGTCTTTGATGAAATATCTGAAACGGTACCGTTTTTCCGGTTCACCCACACGCCACACATTGATTTCATACGGCTCCTCCTGAAATGGCAGGTTAGCGAAGAAATAGTCGCTCACGGTTTGTGTGAGTTTGCTGCCGCTTCCATTATCCAGTGTCACTTCATAGGCGCTCGAGGTATCCCCGTGACCGTCAATCCGGAAGCAGAGAAGAGTATGGTCGCGCATGGTCCAGAACTGACGCTGGTCGGCCAGCCATTTCTTGCGGGTGGATCCCAGCATATCTACCAGGCTGGCCACTTCTGCATAGTTACCCGACATATCGCCGTCGGCAGTCTGAACCTGCGTCCAGCTCAAGCCGGAGTCAGGCGACTTGATATCATTAAAATTCGATACGTCGGTCACGTTATTGGCAAAAAAGAGGTCAAAATCGGGTTTCTGTGCACGGACTGACATGATGCACAGCACAAAAATCAGACCGAAAAATGTTCTTTTTGTCATATCTCTATTAATTTGATTAGCTATTATTGTTATCTAAACTCTCACCTCTCACCTCTTCTTACCGAGCGCCTCCCCTGTGCCGTCACCCGGATCGAAAGGCACTTCAGGCGGTACTTTACCCAAGATGATATCCACAAGCTTTGTCACGTCTGCAATGGTGACAAGTCCGTCGCCGTTCACATCAGCCACAGGGTCGAAGCCGCCTCCCGTCGCAGTGCCGGAAAGAATGATATCCACTAGTGCTGTCACATCCGCTATCGTCACCTGGTTGTCATGGTTCACGTCACCGCGTAATGTAACTGCCGAGGCCTTTCGTGCATTTGTATCTGTGGATGGCGTATCTGTGTGCTCATAAAGAACATCGTTTTTAAATGGTTTCTGGGCACTCACCCGATTGGCTGTTCCGTTGAAGAAGAACAGAAGAACAGTCATCAGCGTAAAGATTTGTAGTTTATTCATTGTGATTATCGTCAGATGATGATAAAGATAAGGAAGTTAAGTTTTTAGGTTAAATTACAAAGTTTTAAAAAAAAGGAATATGGCAAAAGATTATACGATTTTTTTTTCCATATTTATTGACTTAGTGACTTTTAACCCACCACGAACGTGTTGAAGGAATGGGGCTGGAGGGTGGCTTTGATATACTTTTTGCCGATTTTCGTGGAGATTTCGCTTGGTTCGTCGTTGAAATTGCCGCAGATTACCACGAAGGTGTTCTCCGGAGTGCGGAACACCACCTCCATCAGGTTGTCGCCGGCCTTGCGTGGCACATATCCCACCATCACGCTGCCAGGGCTTATGAAATGGCTGAAATGCTTATAAGCATAATACTCCGCTGTGTAGCGGTATTGATTGGTCTTGCTGTCCACCTGTATGAGGGCGTTCTGGCTCCATCCCCAGCGGCTCATGCCATTGTCGGTGAGGATAAAGTTCCAGTTGTAGTATTCGTCGATTCCCTTGCCCAAGTTATCGGTCAGCAGGAAGAAGGTGTGCTCACCGGCTCTCCAGTCCATGGAGCCGTTGCCGCACTCACTCTCCGAGCAGATATAATGCAGCTGAGGGTATTTGGCGATGATGTTCTGCACGATGTCGCGACATTCCCATTGCTCGCCGAATCCGTCGATGCAGTCCACCATTCCCGGCGATGCCAGAATCTTCTCGATATAATCCTGGCGGTTGGTGTTGAACGTGCCCAGATAGAGTCTCACATCAGGATGGCGCTGTTTCAGTGTCGGGGCCAGATACCGTGTGTTGAACCTCACGGTGCCTTCCGCTGTCCAGGCACAGCCGGGGTAAGGAGTATAGCTGTATGCCTCGTTCTGATACATCACCATATCAATAGGAATACCCTCCTCTCCGTAGAGTTCGATAAAGCGGCAGAACATATCAGCGTAAGCCTGCAGATAGCGCGGATCCTGGATAAAATAATCGGTGGTGGCGAGCCGGCGCGGGAACACCCCGTTGCGGTCGCCCAGCAGCTTCATCTCATCGGGGTCCACGGTGGCATCAGCTGCTCCGTAGAGCATATAGTCTTTCTCTTTCGGCAGGTTGTTGAATCGGCTTGAGAGCACAGGGTAGTCGTGGTTGATCTTCATCCATGCAGGCGGACTCCAGGGCGACATCCACAATGTCAGCTGGGGATAGAATTTCTGCGCGCGGCGCACGAGCGGGATGAGCGTGGTCTTGTCGTGCTCGATATTGAAATATCTCAGGCGGAAATCGCCATCGACGGTGTCGCAGCTGAACCAGTCGAGCGCATAGTCATTCGCATTCATGGAGATACGTCCTCGGGTGAAGCGCAGGTCGCCGTCGGGAGCAAAGAGGCGGTGCATAATCTCATCCTGCTCTGCCGGTTTCAGCCGGTTGAAGGCAGCCCAGTCCATCTCATTGAACGTGGTGCCCCAAGCCCTGAACGGCCGTCCTTCGCAGGCGTCCTCATCAACTTCAAGCAACAGTGTCACACTGCTTTTCGTACTCATCTTCACGGTCTTCGCCACCCACGGCGCTGACTCTGTGGTGACATACCACTCCACCTTCTGGGCATACGAAGCCATCACCATCAATAATGCAGCGCATAATGTAATGAATCCTCTTTTCATATAATCAGCTATATAAGACTAGTTTTTACTTATTCTCTTTCAATTCATTAAAATCGGCCTCTGTTAGATTTTCAATCAGATATTTTCGGATTTCCTCTTCTGTAGGTAACTGCAAGCGATATTTACTCACAAACAAATTTTGTGACAGCCCTTCTGTGGCATACCGGACGGTAGTTTCGCCATAGTCAGCACAGAGAAGCAACCCTATTGGAGGATTGTCATCTTCTTGCATCACCTCATGTTTGTAATAATTAAGATACAAATTCAGCTGTGAAGCATATTCATGCCGGAAGCGATCTATTTTTAAATCGATGATAACATGACATTTCAATATACGATGATAAAAAATCAAATCAGCTTTGAAGTAATCTTGGTCAACAAGAATTCGTTTCTGGCGTGATTCAAAGCAGAAGCCACGTCCCATCTCTAAAAGAAAATGTTGCAAATGGTTCAGTATGGCTGTTTCCAATTTGGTCTCAGTAAAAACCTCCTGAGATTGAAGTCCAAGAAACTCAAGCGTCACTGGATTATGGATGATATCTCGAGGAGCTAGTTGACGTGATTCTTTTGTGGCCAACTTATGTAATGCCATCTTATCCTTCGACATCCCCATACGTTCATAGTATTGTGTAGACACTTGGCGGTCTAATTCTCTACTTGTCCAACAACCACGAATGGCTTCCTGCTCATAGAAAGCTCTTTTTAAAGGATCTTCTATACTTGTTAAATAAGACAAACTTGTATAGTTCATTCTATTAAACAATTTTTCAGCAGGGGTAGCCCATTCATCAGATTTGGCAGGCACTGCCCGCCAAATCTTACTACTAAGATTCTCTGCATGTTTCAATTTGGCGGACGCTGACCGCCAAATTGAAAGTTTGAACAATTCTGACAAGTTCATCTCTATATGCTGTAAAAAAGAACTAATCGGCGAGCACAATTCAGGATATACAAGATAAAGTTGTCTGTATTCACGAAGTCGTCTTGGTTCAAAACCCTTTCTATTAATACTTTCAGCCAGTCGGTTAAGAAGTTTTTCACCATACTTTGCCCGGTCATCTCCTTCTTGCTCAAACTCTACTATATAATAACCCACTAACCAGTTTCTAGCTGTTAGAGAGAGATTCACCGCATGAGCGGCTTGTGCTTGAAGGATGTCTTGCACCTGGTGAATTTGGCCTACTAAAGAATCAAAATCCATTTTTTACCACATTTTTCTATTAATTCAGTTTTTCCCCAAAGTTACAAAAAAATATCAAGCCACAAAAATGGCGGCAACTTTTTGTTGCCGCCATCTTAAAATGTCTGTTATTGCCTCTTGCCATCCATCCCGAAATCCCGTTCCCGGAAAACCCGGAGAAATCATTCGCATGGCAAAAGTTCAAAGTTCAAAGTATCCATCCGTATGGCTTTTTATTAAGTGAAACGTTTTTTCTACGGAATGCAATGGAGTGTTTTATTGAGAAAATTTATTCAATTGGAACAATTGGGATTTCATGGATTGAGAAATCTGGCAGAAGCAATGCTTTTAGACCGATTTTTCAAACATGAAATGGACGCAGTCTAATAAATTTTCGTTTTTTATTTGAATTTTAAGAAAAGAAGTATAAATGATTACCCCAGCGGACGAGGCGTCCACGTTCCCAGTATCACTACGGTTTCCGGAGGTGGAAATGTTAACCTTAAACTCCTTAAACTCCTTAAACCCCTTAAACCCCTTAAACTCCTTAAACCTGAGATTGCGGCCATACATAAAGTAAGGTCCTACAGCGGGTGGGCTACTTACGACGTTTACCCTATTTTCCTATTCCCCCCTCTATGCCAAGTCAGCCAAGTAGGTCATCTCCATCGTTTCCTTGTCGATACGGATGAAGCCATCCTTCTTGTCCGATTCAAAACGGAGACCTTTCTTCGCCTTGTCGCTCACCGGCACATACCAGTACTGGTCAGTTTCCTTTGCTATCGTGTATTTCTCCAACGTGCTGTTGGCAGTTGCACTCACATATTTCACATTCTCATCCAGGGGAGCCGCCGAAGAGATACGGAAGTGGCTCTCCTCTCCTTTCATCATAGGAAGAGCCGTCTCGCTGTGAGGCAGGATGAACCACACCAGTCCGCGGTCCATGTCGGTGATCATCATCTCCTTGTCGGAGTTATTCTTCACCACCAGTTCCACCAAGAGTGTCTTCAGTTCGTCTGCCTGTGCAGATGCGGCAGCCGACTCAGCCGCCATCTCGTTGGTCAGGTCGCGGGCATTGGCATAGTTCACCACGCGGTTGCCGTTAGCGCCTTTTTTGTTCATTCTCGACACCTCCACACTTTCAGCTGTGGCAGAAGCCATTTCGCCCACGATAGACCATCCAGCCGCACTCTTAGCCCGCTTGATGGATTTCACTAAGTCGGGCGACACCACCTCCTGAACGATGGAGAAGGTCACCAGTCCGTCGGCAGAAGGCAGGGAGCATACCCGCTGCTTGTTCACAGCCGAATGCTGTTCGCCGTTCTCCACCACAATCAGTTCGTTATCATACGTCGGAATATACGTGGTCTTCGCCACTGCCTGCAAAGCCGTCAGGCACAAAAGTGTCAATACAATCTTTTTCATATTTATTTCAAGTTTAAATTGATTAATAGTGCAAAGGTAATGAAAAATTAAGTGAATAGTGAATAGTGAATAGTGAAAAGTGTATTTTTTTGCAGAGATTTTTTGGAACACGAATCTCACGAATCTCACAAATCTTTTAGTTCTCACAGATAGCACAGATGCACACGGATATTTTATTCACACTTTAACTTTCGGAATGCAGATGTTACGGCACACACCAGCAAAAAAACACGTGGCATTAACTCTTATGTCACTCTTTTATTTCAATAAGTAATCGGCTAAATATGGAACAGCGAACACCAGTTCCCCTCTTCTGGGAGCCTCAATAACTCCCGCCTCAAGTAATCGTTTTCGGTAAACCTGGATTGCTGGTCCCTGTTTACCAAGTGCGGCTTGTAGTTCGGCTGTAGTTACAGTCCCGCCACAAAGAGCAAGTCCACGAAGGAACACCTTATCATTATCCGACAGCGGATTCAGTATCGGCTTAAACACATTATCCTCCATATCGCTCAGAGCTGCTTTCTCCACCTTTTCCATCACTGCCTCGCTCACAGTTCCTTCATCTGGTGCATATTGAATTAGATAATATCCAATCAACTGCATCAGATAAGGAAATCCTCGGGTTGCCTGTGCTGCCCGGTCCAGTATATCGTCAGGAAACGTTATCCCAGTCTGTCTGAATACCTGTTCATAATAAGCTCTAATTATATTGGTTGATATCAGTCCTAACTCCACCTTAGTAGCACGATTCAGAAAAGTTAGCGCCTGGTCATTCAGCACACCCGAAACTGCATGAGGCAATCCGGCCATCGCAATCGCAATATTCTTACGGTCCCCCACCAGTTCCTGATAGGCCGAAGCAACCTCTCGCATTGCGGCTGAGGTATGTACCTCATCAATCAGAATCAGCGCACCTTTCCCCTTTTCAGCCAGCTTATCGCATATCAGCGACATTTTTGTGCGAAAGCCATATTGCCGCTCCGTTGCCTCGGAAAAGGTCAATCCAAAAGAGAATCCCAATGCACCGGCAGTTACCCCAGTCACCTTCCTTTTATCATCATCAAAATATTTTGAGCCATTCAGTTGAAATTGTTCAATAATGGCTTGTGGCATAGTTTCATGAGCTGTTACTCGAGCCACCACATAGTCCTCCTTCTGTGCGCGATCGCCCAGCTCTAACAACAACGCCGTCTTTCCCATACCTCGTTGTCCCAAAAACAGAGTACACCGATTGCGTGAGCCCACGGGGTCTCTTAGCCCCTCCATAAACTGGTTTATCACTCCATCACGGCCAATATATTGTACTGGTCTGTTTCCGAATGTCGGCTGGAACAGTGTTTTTATATCATTATTTTTATTCATCTTTATTCTTCTTTATTCTTCTTTATTCTTTTTGGATGCAAATATACTTTATTTTAAATCAAAAGCAAAATATTTTCTGGAATATTTTTTTAGCGGTATTTGGTCATCATCATAGCGGGCGAGAATTCGCTTCGAAGCGGTTTGCCTACGGCTAAAAATTTCACACTCGGCAGAGTGAAAACGCGTTTTACTTCTGCTCTCGCTTAATCAGTTTTTTTTATTATAAAAATAGGTATAAATGATTATCTTAGCGGACGAGACGTCCACGTTCCCAGTAAAACTACCATTGTCCAAAGGTGGGAGGGTTAACTGAACCTCTTCCATCTTCCGTCTTCCATCTTCCATCATAAACCTCTCCTACTCTCTACTCTCCTATTTCAGGCTGCAGTATTTAGCGAAGAGATAATAGACCACGCCGTCGAATATGGTTTTGTAGAAGCCGTTGACAGTCCCCAGATAAGGCAGCCTTGTTCCTTTTCTTTTTAATCTCACACGG
>FLNY01000223.1_pt1 | contig 11697 bp, 9 predicted proteins | sample 1140381 | NCBI WGS metagenome assembly FLNY01 (sample SAMEA3878172, study PRJEB12797) | bioreactor metagenome | biome: Moose rumen | place: Sweden | collected 2011-10
CATATATACGTTAGTTTTCTTAACATCAGCGAAATTAATAAACATTAATTAATAATTGAAAAACACTTTAACATTTGACCTCCATTTATGGTCGAAATGACACACAAATTAATAAACTGAGAAAAGCTCCTTGGCGTAATAGAGAATAAGCATAAGCGAAAAGTCTCAACAAAAACCTAACCTCGTATGGGAATAATAATTATGACCACACTTAAAGCGGTAACATTCTTGCCTTTTGTGGTGATGTGCGCCATTGGTGCAACCAACATTTTTGGCAACGAAGACGAGTAGGATTGTTACCCACAGGCAGAATCGAAGCCCCCTACATCAACAAAAGAACAACACAAAAATCGACAGAAAAGAGAGTCTTACCCGAAAGAATGGGTGAGACTTTTTTTGTATACGTAGGCACAATTGAACACCTTTTGAAAGACTGTTTTTCAAAAGACGTTCAATTAGAATATTACTGTGGGGCAAGTTCTCGCTGTATTTTGTAAAGTTTTGATAAGTAGTAATCTTGAAAAACAAAGTAAATTTGTGCACATTATGAACACTTGTCAGAAAAAATTTGCGATGTTGAGTGTGGGTTTGCTGTCCTTGTTGGGTTGCAATGCCCAACGAAAGCCGGCAGACATAATGCAATTTCTCGACGTGCCACAACTATCGCGACTTGTGTCGACGGGTGGATTACACGCCACATCGCCCGTAGCTACAGCAGCTGGCACGTTTCATAACCCAGCCGTGGTTTCGGACAGCATAAGCGGTTCGGTAGACTTGGGCATAGCCCCAGTGGCCGACGGAATAAAATACATCTCAGCAGCAACGGCACACAACGTAAAGGGGCTTGGCACGTTTGCTTTGGGCATTCAGTTTGCGGGCTATGGCGACTTTGTGCGCACCGACGAAGAGGGCAACGAACTTGGAAGTTTTGGCGCACGCGAAACAGCTTTTTACCTGACGTATTGTCGGAGAATGGCACCATGCTTAATGCTTGGCGCGACACTGAAACCTATGTTTAGCACGATGGACAATGAGACGGCAATAGGCTTAGCACTGGACATTGGAGCAGACATAAGCGGAGCAGACGGAAGACTTAAGGCAGGACTCGTATTTCGCAACGCAGGCGGAATAATAAAGAATTATAGTGGCGACGAGAGCCACAGTAAGATACCATTCGACATTCGCACCACGGTGTGCTACAAAGCCGAGAATGCACCTTTTAGGATTCTTTTTACGCTAAAAGACCTGACGAAATGGGACTTGCGCACATCGAGTAAAAAGCTCAACGGAGTCGACAATTTCTTTCGTCATACCATTTGGGGATTGGAGTTCACGCCTGTCAAATCGTTTTACTTTGGGTTGGGCTATGACCAACGTCGCCGACGCGAACTGCGAAGTAGTCAGACGGGTGGCATGGCAGGAATCTCTTGGGGCTTAGGCCTAAAAATATCGAACATAGAAGTGCAATACGCACACAATCGTTACCACGTGGCAGGAAGCCTAAATAGCATTACGCTTAGCACCAACTGGCGACGCCTAAGTGGTCGGTAAAGCACTTATTTTCAATCATATAAGACAAGAAAGTTACACAAGTAACAATGAAAAAGTTTAATTCAACAGACCTTAAAGCAATTGCGTTACACACGGTTGCAATGCTCATTTTTTGGTGTTTGGTATTTTTGCTCGGTCGAATAATTTTTGTCTGCGTCAACTCTATTAAAGCTGTCGACTTGCCACTTGGCGAAATAAACAGAGCCTGCATACAAGGACTGATTTTTGACGTTAGTATCTGGGCCTACATATCGATAGCAACTTGTGCTCTAACAGCAATTTTATTGTGGTTTATTGCGGTCAGAAGAATACTGACAACGGCCATGTGGATAAACGCAATATTGGGAGCAATAATCATATTTCTCTTACCCGCCGAAGCCGTCACATACAACGCGTGGAGCCATCATGTAGACGCTGGCTCACTACTTATGCTTGCCGATAAGCCATCGCTACTTTTTGCGTCTACCGAGACGTGGTTTGAAGTGTTATACATCGTGCTATGCGGACTAATGGCAACGGCAATGTTACTTACGTGCGTGCGACTTGGCAGACGCGTCGGCAAGCTTGTCTATAGCAAAAGCGCAACAACCGACGAGACCGAGAACAAAGTACTAAACAAAATCCTGACATGCGTGGCGACCCTCGTTATTGGTGGTCTGCTGATAATCCCACTTCGCGGCGGTGTGGGGATTGCACCTCTCAATACTGGCAGAGCGTTTTTTAGCAAAAACATATTTGCCAATCACATTGCCATAAACCCTGTGTGGAACTTTATGTATTCACTCAAACGACTGGGCAACACCGAAATGACATACCACTTCGTGGAGGACAATAAGTTGGACAACATAATGGCAAACCTAAACAAAAAGAGCGGAACGTTTCCGCACATTTTTAGCAGTAGCCGCCCAAATATTGTTGTCATATTGCTCGAAAGCTTTTCGGCACATGGCATTAGCTACCTCGGAGGAGTAAATGCAACGCCAAACATTGATAGCCTAAGGCATACTGGTGTGTATTTCGACAATTTCTTTGCGTCGGCCGACCGCAGTGGCAAGGGGCTAACAGCGGTTATGTGTGGGCACCCGAGCTTGCCAACCATCCGTATGATACAATACCCATCGAAGACGCAGAACTTGCCTTTTGTGGCACGCTCACTACGCGCCGAAGGATATGAAAGCCAGACTTTTGTATATGGTGGCGACCTCAACTTCAACAACTTCAATTCACTTGTCAACATGGCAGGTTTTGACAACGTGATAACCGAAGACGACTTCGACAGCAACCAAATGAGCGACAAATGGGGTGCACACGACGAATATACTTTCGAGCGACTACTGGAAACCATGGACCGCCAGCAAGAACCGTTTTTCGACTTCATATTCACGCTTAGCAGTCATGAGCCGTACACAGTGCCGATGGAAACAGTCTTGGAAGACAAATACTTAAACTCCATGGCATACACAGACCGTTGTCTTGGAAACTTTATGCGTGCAGCAAGACAAAAAGAATGGTTCAAGAACACTGTATTTGTCCTTGTGGCAGACCATGGTCATGGCGGACCAGAAAATGTGGGTGTCGCAGACCGACGCAAATTCAACATACCTCTGATACTGACAGGTGGAGCAGTCTTGCCAAGCGATAGCCTTGTTAAGACATACGGCAGTCAGACCGACATTGCTTGCACGCTACTTAGTCAGCTGGGTATAAACACAGAAGACTATTTGTTTAGTAAGAATCTTTTGGACAATGGGGTAGCACAATTTGCGTTCTTTGATTTCGTCGACGGATTTGGCTACGTAACACCCAACAACTATGCCGTGTATGACAATCAGGCACAAGCCTATGTGCGACTTGACGACCCGACAGATGCTGACACCATAAGTGGCATGGCATACTTGCAACAAATAGCAAAAGATTTTAAGGGACGATAAAGATAAATATGTAGTACTAAAATAAACTCATTCTAAGTTCTACATAAAATTATTAACTTCGCTTAGGACTTCCACTTACGTTTATTAATGAAACAAAGGGCATTGATTTACGTATTGAAAGAGAAAATACAAAACAAACACAAATAATAAAAAAGAATATAGACCAAAATGGGTTTCGTAGAAGCACTGAAACAAAAAGCGTCGGCTAACAAGCGACGCATCGTCTTGCCAGAAGGCTATGAAGAGCGCACACTCAAAGCAGCAGATGAAGTATTGGCAGAAGGATTTGCCGACATCATACTCATAGACAGCGAGGTCAATGTAAAGGCAAACGCAGAGCGTTTGGGACTCAAAAACCTTGACAAAGCAAAGATTGTCGACCCGAAGAATAATGCTGACAAAGCAAAATATGCAGGCATACTCTACGAGCTTCGCAAGAACAAAGGCATGACACAAGAACAAGCCGAGAAGCTTGCTGAGGATCCGCTATACCTCGGTTGCCTTATGATAAAGGCTGGCGATGCTGACGGCGAAGTAAGCGGCGCAGACAACTCGACTGGCAACGTACTCCGTCCGGCTTTCCAAATTATCAAGACGAAGCCTGGCATTAGCGTAGTGAGCGGTGCATTCCTTATGTTCTTGAACGACAAGAGCTACGGCGAGAACGGCGTAATGGTCTTTGCAGATTGCGCAGTCAACCCCGAAGTAAATGCAGCACAACTTGCAGAAATAGCAGTAGCAACGGGCAATACGGCGCGTGTGCTTGGTGGTTTTGAGCCTCGCATAGCAATGTTGAGCTTCTCGACCAAGGGCAGTGCAAAGCACGACGTCGTAACCAAAGTACAAGAGGCTACAAAGCTGGCACAAGAAATGGCACCAGACATGCAAATAGATGGTGAACTTCAGGCCGATGCAGCACTTGTAGAAAGCGTAGGTGCAAAGAAAGCTCCGGGTAGCAAGATTGCAGGACATGCCAACGTACTTATCTTCCCATCGCTCGAAGTTGGCAACATTGCATACAAGCTTGTGCAACGACTTGGCAATGCAGAAGCAATCGGACCAGTGCTCCAAGGCATTGCAAAACCAGTCAACGACTTGAGCCGTGGTTGCTCGGTATCGGACATCGTAAAGATGATTGCAATCACTGCAAATCAGGCTATCTAAACAACGTAACGAGAACAAACAGACATACCGAAGAGCAATATTCGGTATGTCTGCTTTACTAAATAAAAGATAGGAATGAAAAACATTTTGGTGCTCAACTGCGGCAGTTCGTCAATCAAATACAAGCTATTTGAAATGTCGAGCAAGAAAGTCGTGGCAAGCGGTGGCATAGAAAAGATAGGTATGCCGGGCTCGTTTATTAAATATTCGTTGCCAAACGGCGAAAAGAAAATAGAAGAGACTGCAATTCCCGAACATACCAAAGGTGTAGAAATAATATTTGGCAAACTCACCGATGCAAAAGAAGGAGTCTTAAAGTCGCTCAATGAGCTCGACGCTGTTGGACACCGCATGTTGCATGGCGGAGCAAAAATCACGAAGAGCTCCATTCTGACCAAGGAAGTGCTTGACATTTTTGAGGCATGCTCGGACATGGGTCCGTTGCACAACCCTGCAAACCTCAAGGGTGTAAATGCAGTTAAAGCCCTTTTGCCCAACATACCTCAGGTAGGTGTATTCGACACTGCATTCCACCAAACGATGCCCGACTATGCGTACATGTATGCCCTACCCTACGAATATTACGAGAAGTATGGCATTCGTCGCTACGGATTCCACGGCACGAGCCATAAATACGTATCGCGTCGCGTTTGTGAGTACTTGGGCATAAACCCCGTGGGCAAGAAAATCATCACATGCCACATTGGCAATGGTGGTTCTATTTCGGCAATTGTTGACGGCAAATGTGTCGACACAAGCATGGGACTTACGCCCCTTGAAGGTCTCATGATGGGCACTCGTTGTGGCGACATAGACCCAGCCATCATCCCATACCTGATGAAACATGAGGGCTTGAATGCTGACCAGTTGGACACAATCATGAACAAGAAATCGGGTCTGCTTGGCATATCGGGGACAACGTCGGACATGCGCGAAATACAAGCTGCTCGAGACAAAGGCGACAAGCGCGCAGCATTGGCACAAGACATGTACTACTATCGCGTGCGCAAATATATTGGCACGTATGCAGCTGCAATGGGTGGAGTAGATGTAATTCTTTTCACTGGTGGCGTTGGCGAAAACAAATGGGATTGCCGCGAAGCAGCATGCAAAGGACTTGAATTTATGGGCGTAGAGCTCGACACGGAGAAGAACCGCACCATAATGGGCGAAGAGGCAATCATCTCGAAGCCAACATCTAAGGTAACCGTTTGCGTCATACCGACCGATGAAGAACTAATGATTGCAATGGACACTGACGAACTGACGAAGTAAACGTTTTGCAGAATTAGTCAGCAAACAAAAAAACAAATGGTGGGGTGGCAATGTAAGAAAAAGAACATGTTGCTTCCCCACCCTCTTTTTTAAAGCAAAAACATGGTGCAACAATACGTATTTCTCGTAACAATGCTCGTGATAGTAATCACGCCCATTGTCGTGTATGCACGTAAAGAATATAACATACGCAAAGAAAAGAACGTGATAGAAATACTTTGCAACATGTTATTTCCGAATGGTGAAGAGCAACTAACAGAAACCATTGAAAGCCTTATGGAGATTACGTCGAACAGATTTAGCACAAAAGATGTTCTTGACTATTACCTGAAAATAAAGGGACTACAAATACTGGACCTCAACACGATTGGCAACGACGACGTAAGCAATTACGTTACGCAACCAACACGCATACGCTTGCATTACGACGAACTCGTAAGGTTCTACGAAAAATATATTAATTACCCACAAGCCAAGGGGCTAAACGCAACACAACATTAAGCACACACACACTTATGAACATTTGGTTAGTAGACGATCATACACTATTCCGCCAGTCGTTTAAGACATTATTATTCCGCCTACGCGACGCAAACGTTAGTTTTGAGGCGAGCAACGGACAGCAGTTTATCGACCACCTATATCTTGCGAAGCCAGACATAGTATTTATGGACATTGCTATGCCAAACATGGACGGACTGAAAGCAACGGAATTGGCACTAAGTAAATATCCTGACTTGCGGATAATAATTCTATCAATGTATGGAGAAAGAGAATATTATACGAAACTTGTAGACTTAGGCATAAAGGGATTTTTGCTGAAAAGTTGCGATTTTAAGGAGGTTGAGATGGCCATTGAAGCTGTAAAAAATGGAGACTATTATTTTTCGCAAGAGCTTGTGCAACAAATGCTTTTTCAAGCACAGACTAACGATACACAACAAGACTATGAAATTTCGCCACGTGAGCTGGAAATATTAACCGAAATGTGTAATGGGCTATCGACACAAGAGATTGCAGACAAGTTTTTTATAAGCAAACGCACAGTTGAAAAACACAGAGCAAACCTGATGATAAAAACGGGTTGTAGTAATGCAGCCTCGCTTGTTATTTTTGCCGTTCGCAAAGGACTATACCACATTAAACAATAATTTAACACACACCAGAATACTCTTGACAGATATAATAGTCGATGCGATAAAGAAAAGACTAACCTTTGAGCCGACAGCCGATCAAGAGCATGCGATTGTTGCCATAGCAAGGTTGGTAACGTCGGAGAAGTTTTGTCCGACGTTAATCGTAAATGGCTTTGCAGGAACGGGCAAAACAAGCCTTATGCGAGCAACATGCGACGGGCTACAAATGTGTGGCATGGAAATGGTCCTGATGGCTCCAACGGGTCGCGCAGCAAAGGTGCTTGCAAACACAACAGGACGCAAAGTACAAACAATACATCGGACAATATTTAGGCAACACAGTTCGACAGATAGCCAAAATTTCGACATTGGCTATAACAACCATACACACACTTTGTTTATTGTTGACGAGGGCTCGCTCATAGGCAATGACATGTCGATAAACAACAACGGTCCGAGTTGGGGTGAGGGCAGATTGCTAAGCGACTTAATACGATACGTGTTTTCGGCAGACGACAACCGACTAATAATAATAGGCGACCCAGATCAATTGCCACCCATTGGACAAATCGAAGCTCCAGCATTATCTCCAGACTATTTGCGCGATTTGGGTCTGACTGTGGGGCGTTGTTGGCTACGCGAAGTTGTTCGTCAGCAAAACGAAGGACTCATCGTGCGCAACGCCACAGCTATACGTCAGGAAATTGATAGCATAGAGGGTAGGTTGCCAATACTGAAAGGTGCAGAATGCGGTGAGGTTGAGATAATATCGGGCGAGAACCTGATGGAGAAAATCGAAGGTGCATATAATACTTATGGCACAAGCAACACCATGGTCGTTACGCGAAGCAACAAACAAGCAACCCGAATAAGTATGGCATTGCGAACACAAGTAATGTATGTTGAAGAAGTGATTACTCGCGGCGACTTACTAATGGTGATGCGCAACAACTATATGTGGACGTCCAAAACAAAGGATATAGATTTCATTGCCAATGGCGACATCGTAGAAGTTGTTTCGGTGGGTAGACACATAAGTGTGTACGACCTAAACTTCGTGGAGGCTTCAGTTCGACTAATTGAGAATGGCGGAGTAGACATAGACTGTTACATACTGACAGATATGCTGACGGCCGACATGCCAAACTTCAAAAGTAGTGCAGAGATATTCGACAACTTGCAAAAGGGTGTAGAAGCCGACTATGGACACACAAGCAATGCTCGCAAGAGAATTGAAGAGATGCGAAAAGATGTTTTTTTAAATGCTTTACAAGCGCGCTATGCATACGCTACAACATGTCATAAAGCGCAAGGTGGACAGTGGAAAGCCGTTTTTGTAGACGCAAGCCTAATTGGCACAACAGAGACAACTGCCACAACAAAAGAGACATTGCGTTGGCTGTATACAGCAATGACACGAGCAACCGAAAAACTGTACGTGGTAAACTATATGCCCAACATGCAAAAGTCCGAAGACATCTGACACGTTGGGCGTAAGAGTTACTTAACAGCCAGAAAAAGTTAGCTTATCATCCCCTTCAATGTGATCGACAAGAATGCGCTGATTTTGCGACAGACGGGCTTCGATAATCTTTTCAGCAAGTTCATCCTCGACATATTTTTGGACAGAACGACGCAACGGACGTGCTCCATACTTTACGTCGTAGCTAACATCTGCAAGAAAAGACTTGGCAGCAGTGGTCAACTCAAACGAGTAACCCATCTCTTCTACACGACGGCGAAGACCTTCTATCTCTATGTCGATAATCTTAACGATGTCGTCTTTTGAGAGTTCGTTGAAGATGATGGTGTCGTCAATACGATTGATAAATTCGGGAGCAAAAGCTTTATTGAGAGCCTTTTGAAGGATGGCAGACGTACGCTGATCGGATGTCGCCGAAGAAGCTTGGCTAAAACCGACGCCACGACCAAAGTCATTAACCTCTCGACTTCCTATGTTAGAGGTCATAATGATAATGGTGTTCTTGAAGTCGACCATACGTCCCAAGCTATCGGTCAGTCGTCCCTCGTCAAGGACCTGCAAGAGCATATTAAAGACATCGTGGTGTGCTTTTTCTATCTCGTCGAGCAAAACAACAGAATATGGACGACGACGAACTTTTTCGGTCAATTGTCCTCCCTCTTCGTAACCGACGTAGCCTGGAGGTGCACCAACGAGTCGGCTTACAGAATATTTTTCCATATATTCGCTCATGTCGACACGGATAAGAGCGTCAGCAGAGTCAAACAAATATTTGGCAAGAACTTGTGCAAGATGCGTCTTGCCAACTCCAGTTGGGCCGAGGAATATAAATGAGCCAATGGGACGGTTCGGGTCTTTTAATCCTGCGCGATTGCGCTTGATGGCGCGCACAACCTTATCGACCGCATCGTCTTGCCCAATGACGGAACCTCGCAATTCGGATGCCATATTGACGAGACGCAGACTTTCGCCTTGTGCAATGCGTTGTACGGGGACTCCTGTCATCATTGCAACAACTTCTGCCACCTTATCGCCATCGACAGTCTCGCGATGTTGCAATAGCTCGTTTTGCCACTCTTCTTTGGCAGACTGAAGATCATTTTCGGCTTGCTTTTCTTGGTCGCGAAAACTTGCTGCAAGTTCAAAGTTTTGAGCCTTGACTGCATTACGCTTACTCGTTCTTAATCTTTCGACTTTCTCTTCGAGATCGCTAATGTTTTGAGGGACAATTATGTTGGCTATATGTACTCGCGAACCAGCCTCGTCGAGAGCGTCGATGGCCTTATCGGGCAGTTGACGATCGGATAAATATCTTTCGGTAAGAGTAACACAAGCCTCAAGAGCATCGTCTGTGTAGACAACATTATGATGAACCTCATATTTATCCTTAATATTTTTGAGGATTTGCAGGGTTTCATCGTGATTGGTGGGCTCCACCATAACCTTTTGGAATCGGCGTTCGAGTGCACCATCTTTCTCAATAAAATTGCGATACTCATCAAGCGTCGTAGCTCCAATACATTGTATTTCGCCACGAGCCAAAGCTGGCTTGAGCATGTTTGCAGCGTCCATGCTACCAGAGCCACCCGTGCCAACAATTGTGTGTATTTCGTCGATGAAAAGGATTATATTTTGCTGACGTTGTAGTTCTAAAAGAAGGGCTTTTATTCTCTCTTCAAACTGACCACGATATTTGGTGCCAGCCACCATGGAGGTCATATCGAGCGAAACGACATGTTTATCGAAAAGTACTCGAGAGACTTTTTTCTCGACAATGCGCAGAGCAAGTCCTTCGGCTATTGCAGACTTGCCGACTCCGGGTTCACCGATAAGAATTGGGTTGTTCTTTTTGCGTCTGCTAAGTATTTGGGCAAGACGCTCTATTTCTTTTTCTCGGCCAACGACGGGGTCGAGTTTTCCCTCGAGAGCAAGTTTTGTTAGGTCAACACCGAATGCATCGAGAACGGGTGTGTCGGACGAAGATGCTTGGCGAGACTGGCGAGTCTGCCGACTCGAAGAGTCGCGCCTATTGTTGTCGGCAAAAGGACTATCTTCGTCGTCATCGGATTCGAAAACGGCACGTGGACTTTGCACGACATCTAAGTTTTCTGAAGATACAGGAATGGCTAAAAGAATATCTTCGTATGAGATATTAAAATGCGAAAGTATGTCTCTAATGGTTTGTGATTCGTCGTCGGAAAGGATACTTTTAAGCAAATGCGTGGTATAAATTGTGTCGCTTTGAGATGCTAAGGCATCGTCTTTTGCGGTGCTCATAATTCGTTCAACAGCTTCAGAAGGGGAAGGCGTGTAACTGGCATCGTAGACAGTAGAAAGGCTATCATTTTTGTTAGTCGACATAATGTAAGAGAAAATGGCACGACGAAGCATAAGAATGTCGACGTTGCGACTTCGGAGTATGTCGACAGCTGAATTATTTCGGTCTAAAAGGAGTCCGTAAATTATATGTTCAGGAGTATAAAATTCTTGCCTTAGCCTAATGGCAAATCTCTGGGCAGCATGAATTGCATGCCTGACGCTACTAGAATGGTGAAGAGTATTATTCATTTTAAAGACAAAATAGATGAGTGCAATTCGGCAAAAAATGTACCTATATTCCTAAAAAGAAACAAATTGTCACGTTTGTGACAATTTGTCTTGCTTATTTATATGCTTGCTCCTGATTGATTAGTGGATTGGCGTAGCTTCTAAGTATTTGTTCGCGAATAAAATCTTCGTCGCAATCGTCGAGTCTGTGGATATGCTCGTTGATATATTCAAAGAAATCTACCTTTTGAGTATCGGTATATTCCGAAGCGTGTCGGGACGAATTTTCTAAGACATCGAGGGCTATGTAGTTGCTAGGCCAGAGGTGATAGTTGCGATGTATTTGTCGGTCGATTACTTCAGCTATGAGCGTTATTTGTGCGTTGCGATTGAGAACAGTAAATTGTCCGAGTTCGTCATTTATGGGTTTGCCAAAGGCAAAATGTATGCGTCCCTTGCGTCCGAGAAGTCCAGTAGACATGTGCGTTAGGTCTTCAGACTTCGACTTTTGGTAGTCGGGGAAATCGCGTCGAAGCTGCGCCTGATGAGCTTTTAGATAGTCACAAGGGTCGCACTCGTAGGTTATGGCCACTGGGACTATGTTTAGCTG
>FLNY01001636.1_pt1 | contig 11690 bp, 4 predicted proteins | sample 1140381 | NCBI WGS metagenome assembly FLNY01 (sample SAMEA3878172, study PRJEB12797) | bioreactor metagenome | biome: Moose rumen | place: Sweden | collected 2011-10
GAAGACATTCCCACAAACGAGGTGTTCTCACCATCATATATTATAATCTTCCCTGTAAATCCTTCGTTTGTACACCCTAAAAAATTCCCCTTGTAATTATACACAGGATTCATTTCTCTTCCATCCGGGTCCACCAACTTCACGGGATTCCAAGCACAGTAGGCATAGGGGCTTATGGACGGGTACTTGTCCGCCATCGGGTCGACGCTGAGCCACATGGTCATCAGCTCGTGGTCCATGTAGCGGGCGCCGAAGTATCCGAAGCCGGTTTCTTCGTCCTTCTCTTTGCCGGTGAAACCGAAGGGGTAAAACCGCACGGTTTTCGTGCGGTTAACCCCTTCGGTTTTATAAGCAGGATGATTCAATTGGTTTATGGTCATTGAGATGTGGTTTCGCTATAACATGGACTGCCTGGAAAAACATTTATCCGACACCTTGCCCCGAATTTCGCATATGATACACGTTCGCTCATCATACCTTGTTCGGGATAAACAATGAGTCCCCCATTTAGGCTTTCCTGTACCTTACGTTGAATAATTGCGAGGATAACAGGATATAATTCCTCATCTTCTGAAAAGCCCTCATAAAAAGAGTCATCGTCATCTTTTATCCATATACTAGACACTTGAACTCTGTCAATGTGAACCATATCATCCTTGGTGAACAAACTGACAGTAGCACTTGCAAATAAACAAGAATCATACTCATTGTCAATTATATCAAGCACCTCGAATGGTCTTCCGAGAGAATCGCATACGATACCTGAGCCAACGGCATTGGCCATCCGTTGTGCTTCCGAAATATCTTGGGCATATAGCTGATATCCGAAAACAAGCATCGCAAATAATAAAACATACCGTATAATCATCTTCTTAGTGGATAAAATTGTTGTAGCAGTGAGCCATTGGACGGGTCTCCTTTGGTATAATAACTTGCGTTATACGTACCAGAACCATTCATTCTTGACTGAGACTGGAACAAATCAACTGCCGTGGAAAAATCTGTTTGGGAGAAACTTGTGCCTGAAAGATTTTCCATTGCTTTTTCGAACTTATCACCATCTGGCGTTCCCGGATTTAATGTACCAAGTTGATAAATAGATGGCACTCCTGCCTCCATTACAAGCGCATTGCTGTAGAGATATGCTTCTACTTCGTTCTTGTAGGTCGCTCCCCCTTGACAATTCTCGTATTGAAATGCATGAAATAATTCATGAGATATACCGAGTAGTGTATTATTCCCACCCATCTTGCATTTGGCACCATTGCCATATTTTACTGTTACGGATGTTCCAGGAGTTCTTGTTGATTCGTTTGTGATATAATAGTCGTTACCGGATTCAATCAGTACATCTATCACTTCTTGACCCAAACTAGTCGAATACATCTTATTTAATGTTTGAATTTGTTGCTGTGCAGCAGCATCTCCAGTTGGAGCCATATTGGGTTTGTACTCATATGTATTACCCTCTCCATCTTCAATCCAAACGGTAAATTCTTTTCCATCAGTATCCACCAACTTCATGGGATTCCATGCACAGTATGCATACGGAGAAATACTCGGGTATTTGTCGGCCATCGGGTCCACACTCAGCCACATCATCATCAACTCATGGTCCATATAACGGGCACCGAAGTATCCGTAGCCTGTCTCCTCATCCTTCTCTTTGCCGGTGAAAGTGAAGCGTTCGTGGTAGCCGGATGCACGTTGGTCAACATATTGTTCGCCGTAGGGCAGGTACTGTAGGTGCTGTACCGGCATACCTGTGGCGTCGGTAATCCAGCTGGCACTGCCGAGGTGGTCGGAGTGGTAGAAGTACACTTCAGTCTCAGGGTCATTGTGATTTGCGTAATAAAGCATGATGTCGTCGAAAGAAGAGAGATCAAACTCGGGAGCTGACATCAGCCTGGACGGAGTATCCTTGAGCCGCCGGCGGAGGATGTCGTCATCCCACACGAGACCGCGGATGCATTCCAGGTTGTCGTTTTCCAGATGTCTCTCGTCGCTTTGGTTCTGGCAGCTGCTGTAAAGCCTGTCGGCTTTGTCCGTCAGGGTGCTGTCGTGTGATATCACAGGGGCACCGCCACCTCCTATCCGGGCGCAGAGACGGTCGCTGCCGACATAGTAGTGCTTAGTGTATCCCTTGTTAGAGGCGACAACAAATGGTGACGGATATAGCGTTGCATTGTCCAAAATGCAAGCAGTCAGCATAAAGTCGGCGTTGACATCCAGCACGGTGTTTGAGCCCGTCAGCTTCAGCGTGCGCTCGCCGTTGCAGTCGTAGGCGTAGTAGCTGTGCCACTTATAGTCGGCCACAGTGTGCAGGCGATTGTCCTCCGTCCAGAACAGGAACCGTGAGTCGTCATAGGCCATTCTCTTCGCGGTGTTCACCTGTCCCAGATTGCCTGCCTCGTCCCATATCAGTTCTGTCAGTGTCTGCCGGTTCTGGTCATAGACACGTTTCGGTGCGTGTGGATGGCTTTCGGCGCAGTAGCCGTAAAAGGCATCGCTGTTCACGGGGAATGTCCCTTGAGAATTAATCATCTTGTGTCCCAGCCTCCCCGATGCGCTATATCCCATCAGCATGTCATACCTCAAACTCGACTCGTTGGAATGGTACAGGCGGTTCAGGGCGTCGTAACTATGGCGGTTGTTGTAAGTGTCCCCCATGCCGGCAACAGCGGGTGCCGTGTTTGTCACAGATTCGATGTTCCCCACGCCATCGGTGGCATAGGATATCTGCTGCATGATGCTTGACGTCGACACACTACGGAGCAAACTCAGGCGGTGCAGGGCGTCGTAGCCGTATTCGGCACGGGTGCCGTTGCCATAGTCGATGCGGTTGCGCTGGCCGAAGTCGTTGTAGGTGACGGATGATACATAGCTGTATTGTGCGGAGTCCTTGCTGCCGTACATAGCGTAAAGGTCGCCGCCCCACCGATACACATACGTCACCTTTTCGCTGTCGGGATAGGTCAGAGTCTGCATCCTGCCCCAACTGTCGTACACGTAGCCGGTGACGAAGGAGTATACCCTGTCGGTTCCGGGCAGGGCCATGGTGCGCACCTCGCCGGTGACGTTGCCCAGCGCGTCGTACGACAGTTCACGGATCCCCGTGCCGTCCTCGATACGTATGGGGCGTCCGCGTCCTGTGCCGCTGGTGCCATAGGTATAAGTCACACTGTTCTCCACGATATTGCTGTAACGTTTTTCTGCAAGCCTTTCGTATGTGTAGTCGTAAAAAATTGTTCCGAGAGGGTTGCTTTCTTTGGTGATATTCCCTGCTGCATCGTAGCAGTACAGCGTCGTGCCGGCATCAGGGTGCACCCGTCCCGTCAGCCGTCCCAGCTTGTCGTAGGAGTACGTGGTGCTAAAGCCTTCCGGGTCGGTGGCTGAGAGTATCTGTCCCAGGGCATCGTATGTCATCTTTGTGACACCACCCAAAGCGTCGGTCACCTGCACCCGGCGGCCGTCGTAGTCGGCGTATTGCACTGTGGTGTGGCCGTTAGGGTCGGTGATGGCTGTTGTGAAGCGCCGCCGGCCGGTGGCATCGTTCAGGACTGCGTACTGTTTCGTAGTGGTGTAGTTCATCGAAGGCTGGCGCACCTCGGTCTCGCGGTCGAGTACATCATACAGGATGGTGTCCATGAGCATTGTGACAGCGGGGTTGAAATGGCCTATTGTGCCTCCCGGATTCTCGCAGAACGGGTCATGCCTGCCAGTAGTGCGTCCGAAGGCGTCGGTGAACTCGCGTCCCGACACCTGCATCTTCTGCTGGCCGCCACTGGTGATGCCTTTCTTGGTCTGGATTACGCGCCCGAAACCGTCAGTGATTACCGCCGTTCTTGTTATCAGGCCACCCTGGTCGTCATAGTGAGTCGTCACAGCGTAAGGGCGTGAGGATAGCCCGAAAGTGGACGGCATGACGAGATTGTAGTAGTTGACCGGACAGTACTCGTTGACGAGCGACTGGGTGCCGCTGCCGTTGAGGGGCGATGTCACGGAGACGAGCCTGCCGATGTTGTCGTAGGTGTAACGCATGACGCTGCCGCTTGGGTCGGTGACCTGTGTCGGCTTGCCGAACGGTAGCAGGTAGGAGGTCATGACCGAGTCATGATGTGAGTTCTTTATCTTTACAGGATATGTATGGGTGCAGGAATCGTAAGTGTAGAGGTACTCCATGCGTTGCAGACTGTCGTTCTGTGGTTTCCTGGCTCTGATGAGGTTGCCGTAGCTGTCGTACCCGAAGTCGAACACTGACGTGCCCTGGATGTCGTGCAGAGTCTCCCTCTCAAGCCTGCCCTTGGGAGTGTACTGAAATGACGAGTGCCGCATCCACCCTGTGCCGGAGGTGCCAGTGGCATAGACCTTGTAGCTGTCGCGCAAGCCTATGAGGTTGTGCAGCTGTCCCGCAAGGTAGGTCAGGACAATATACAATCCGTCGTCGCTGTAGGCGGTGTCGCCCTCGTCGATGTACTTTGTGACATTGTGGCGGCTGTCGTATTCGTAGGCTTCGGCAGTGGTGAGCCGTGGATTCTGAGAGCCTTCGTAGAATCGCGTGACTATCCTGTCGCGAAGGCTATAGGCATTCCCCGAACAGGTGTCGATGTCGTTGCTGCCGTCGTATGCTGCATAGTCATATTGGTACACCTTTTCTATGTACCTGTTCCCTTGCCCGTCGCAAGTCAGTTCGCGCTTCGGACGGCCCTTGAAGAGGATGTCCCCGTTGTGGAAATCACGGCGGACTGTACGGTACACGGTGTTGGTGGAAGGATCTATCTGTTCTGTGACCACAGTACCGTAGCCGTAGGATGCACGCTCCAGGCGGTCATAGTGCGGACCGGAGTAGGCGAAGCGTGTGACAGAGGTGTCACCGCCGTTTGGGTTCAGGGGATCGTGTGTGGCGACCTGCGTCAGCATCCATGACCGTGACGGTTGGTTGCAGTCCGGTTCGGACAGCGTGTAGTCGAGATGTATGCTGCTGCCAGTGAAGTTGGTGACGCTCTTCAGTAGGTTGGTCTTGCCGCCGCTGTGATGACGCACCGTCAGCTCGCCCTCGCTGCCGGAGGTCACCAAGTCGGGCAGTCCGTCGCCGTCGACATCGACAAGCTGCATGCGGTCGCGGCTGACACTGCTGCTGTAGGGTGTGCCGCTGAGTCCGGCAGTGGCCTTGAACAGTCCGAAGAAAGTCATCCCAAGCGTGACGCCTGCGTTAAGCGACTCGTTGTAGCTCTCCGACCAGTTGAAGTCCCCGATGTCCAGGTCATAGGTCTGCGACCAGCGTCCGCCACCGAGGTTGAATTTCACATGTACGAAATCCGTCGGAGCGAGTATCTCGCTCCAGTCGTGAATCTCGACGAGCTGTCGCCACACCATGTCGGGCAGGCCGTCGCCGTTGATGTCCATGAATGTACGTCCTGTACGGTTTGCCGAGCGGCTGAGCCCTGCACCCAGTTCTATGCTTCCCTGGACCACATTGAACTTCTCGAGTCCGGCGGAGCTGCCAAAACTGACGGATGCCGACGCGCTCTGTCCCGAATGCACGCCGTCGAAGTCCCAGTCTTCCGTGTCAAGGAAGTCATAGCCTATGTTCAGGCGGACATGACCGTCACGGGTTGTGTAGTCGGGCAGGCCGTCGCCATTGATGTCGGTCCACGATCCTACCGCATGGTCCCATCCGGCACTGATGTCCCCACCTAGGCTGCCGTCGCCACTCAATGAGAATTTGGCCCTGGCAGGATTGCCTGAGATGACACGCTCGTGACGTACGGGCGATGCTCCGAAGCTCAGCCCGGCACTGTTGGTCTCCGATGTCGTGACATCTGCCATGTCGGGCGGAAGGGCCCTCTTTTCGCCGAGTCCTCCCCATTGCGAGCGATACTGTACGAACCCGGGACCCACAATGTCGGGGTAGCGGTCGCCGTTGAGGTCTATGTAATCCATCTCTATACTGCTTCTACCGTTGCTGTACGACTCGCTGGTCACACCTGTCCCAAGAGTGTAGCTCTGGTTGCCGGAGCGGTTGACTTTACGTACCGCCTTGACAGGGGTGCCGTCTGTCTGTACGGGTACGGCATCGTCATAGTCGACATCCGTCGCGAGATAGGCCGCAGAGTCTTCAGACACCTGACCGGCAATGGAATACCATCCGTCATGAAGGCTGTTGCTCATGGTGTCGGGACCTATGCTGCTCTGTGCACCAAAGGAGACCCATCGCGAATGCTGGGCATCGGCAGCCATCGGGACCCAGCAGCTGGAATCGCTGATGATGCTATACTGGCAGCCGAACGAATCGGTAAAGACATCCATAGTCTGTTGGCTGAAACCGCTGTCCGGGACAGGGTTGTAAATCCGGTCTCTCAAGCCGTTGGTGTCGCTGACCCGGCCGGAAAGCTCCTGTGCGGGAAGCACAAGACAGCCGGGACGGATCAGCGGACTGCCGATGTTATTCCCTACAGGATGGTACGCGAACTGCCCCCATCCATCGTATAGTCTCCCAAAAAGGCTCTGGTATACCGGGTCGCCCCAGATGCTGCCGGATGTGTGTATCACCTGCTTGTCGCCGGGAGTCCACACCGTTATCGTGTCCGGAAGGCTGTCGCTTCGGAAGCGTATCCTCGCCCGCACCTTGACGCCGCTCCAGTCTGCACCAGTGTCTGTCGTGTTCAAGACAATCCTTATTGTCGAGTCTTTGCTGATATTGCCGTGCCAGCCCAATGCCCCGCTCCCGAAATGTCCGGCACCGGCAGGCTGCTGTATGTCAAGGCTGACGGAACCATCGCTGATGCTGCAGGTCCCGTCAATCCAGTACTCGCCGTCGTAGGGCGCCTGGAAGTGTTTGTCCTCGGTGAGAAGGAATCCACTGTCACTGAGATAGTCTCTCCCTGCAAGGGTTATCTTGATATGATCTTCGACGTTGTCGTACTGTTTGTCGTCACCGGACTGCAGGCGAAAGAAGAGCAGGTCGCCCTTCTTTACTGTGACATTGCTTATGGATGTGTCATAGTCCTCATTGCCGAATACGTCGTCCCGATAGCAGTCGGCACATATACGACGTGACATCAGCAGTGTGTCCTTGGCACTGCGGAGTGTGTCGCCGACTACGGATATGTCCTGTGAATGCTGTATGGTGTAAGTGATCCCGTCAGCGTGACGCGACATCGCACGCCTGTCGCTCCCGTCCTCAATGAGTTTGACCCACGAGCTGACGGTGGCTGTCCCGCTGTCGGGTGCCACCCACACGCGCACAGCCTCGGTGGCGGGAACACCGTCCATGGCCAAATCGCGACGGGAACAGTCTACTCTGCCACGGTAGTAATGTACATAGTAGCCACCAATACCTTTTCTGGCAAAAGCCCAGAAAATGATGCCGTCACTCTGGAAGTAGTAACACCTTGACAAAGCCTGCTCTTTTGACATCGGTCCATCTGCTTCGTATATAGACCACACTACCCTGCAGCCTACGCTGTCATCCACCTCACCATCAAAGACAATGCCGCCGCAGGATGAGGATGCCGCACCGGGTGGATCGCTCACGGCCTGTCCATTGCCGGAGGACGGCTGCGATTGGTATCTCGTGAATGTGGGCTGTCCGCTGACAAGACGGTTGAACAGCACGCTGCCATTGTCCACGATGTCTGTCAGTCCGTCACCGTCTACATCGGCAAAATAGGTTGACGTGGTGGATGTCGATTCCGTCCAGGCTCCGCTGCCGCTGGCTACGGGCTGGACTGACGCCTGCACCCCGACGGTGTTGCTCGTGCCACCCTCCACAAGGAAACGGGATGCACCCGTGATAAGGTGTGTCTCACCGTACGAGACGCTACGGTCCGGCAATAATATCTGTTTCCGCCAGTACATTTTCCCGCCCTTCACAAAGACTTTGTCGGCAAGACCATCACCGTCTAGGTCGACGAGTGTCAGGAGTGACTCGCTTGCAGTCTTGCCCCGATGGTAGTTCCCTCCGACACTCTGGCTGGTAAGGCTCACCACGGGACCGAGTCCCACTCCGAGCGTGCCACCTACACTCCAACTTGAGGAATGCGACAGTCCCAAGGCTGTGGCTCGGTTCACGCTGTCTATGCGGTAACGGGGCGTGAACATAAACCCTGCCAGACTGTCTGTCGTGTCGATGCTTGTCTGAGGAGGACCGAACAGGGTGTCTATTCCTGGAGCATCAAAATAGCCGAATTCCTGACGCGTGAGGCCACAGGGAATGTCAAGAACTCCGTTTGCACACAACCCCTTCAGATGACTCCAGAATCCGGCGGCACCAAACGGATTGTCTATCTTCTCGACTGCCGTGAGACGTGTCTTGAAGTTGGACCGATAACTGCACTCTGTCTCGAAATGGTAGGCGGTGATCACGCTGTCCATCATTCTGACGGTGACCAAGCACAGTTGTCTGGCCGTCTCTTCCTTGAAACCTAGACTGCAGCTCACGGGTATGTCGTCGCTGCTCCTGTCTTTGCGTGTGAAAGACACATTGTATACCCCGTCCTCCTCCTTGTTGCCTGTGTAGACTATGCTGTCAAGGTATATCTGGCGGCCCTGATTTGTGCCGGCGGTCGTATCCACCTCATAGAAATAACGCACCCAGTTGCTGTCGGGATCGCGGCTTTAGCAGAGCATCCAGCGGGCTATGTTGCCACGCTCGTCGGTGAGGGTCGACGGGACTAGGGCGTTCAGACCTCCTGTCGGATAGTGCCCGTAATAATGTGTCGTCCCGTTACGGTCTGTCACCTCCCACCAGTAATCGGACGGTGTATCGCCATGGCGTACAATGCTGTCGTGGGCATCGCCGGTACGGGCATAGAAACGGACGTCGCCGGTCATGCGGCTTCGCTGCTGGTTGGTCCGGTGTGGCAGTGGTATCACAGTACCGTCGGCATCTCTATTCACTAGCTGCTCGCCGCACAGCAGGTATATCTCGGTCTCTTCCACGCCGCTGTAACGGGGTACGCCCCAGCGGGTGTCGAGCGAGACGCTCGGCACACTGAGGTCCCACCCAACACCAAGCCAGCCGTTGCCACCTCCGCTGCTGTACGTAAGCACAAGGCTCGGCTGCATGCCGTTGCGACCCTTCGGTGTCCAGATGGGATAGCTCAAGTTTGCAGTCCCCTCTTGGTTGGACACGGGCGGCTGGAAGAGTGAAAGCCCTTCCATAGGGTTTACCGCCTCCAGATCGCTCATCATTGTCGGTACGAAAGCCTGGGTCTCGGGCATCTCGGGCGCTTTTAAGAGTTCGTTGATGAAGTCGGTGAAGTGGGTGGTCAGCGACACTATCTCGTGATGGATGGTGTCGACCCCGACACGCTCCAGCCGCACCCAAACCAATGTTGCCGTGTCGTAGAATGAAGTATAGATGTCGTCGGGCGTATAGCCTTCGGGCAGACGCTCGGGGTCGTAGGCCATCCGCAGTTCCGCGTATGGCAGGAAATGTTCGCCGCCAGGCAACAAGCGGTAGCCCGCCGTGGCGGCAGTCATATTCATCATTCCCTGCGGCAACGGTGGCAGCTCTTTCTTCTCAAGCAATGTCACCGAATAGTCTGCTTCGTGCTGCACGGCAGCGTCTATGGCCGTCAGCGTCATTCCCTCTGTCTGCATCGCAAGGGTCTGACCACGCTTGACGTGTATCTTCACATCAGGACGACGCACGTCATTGAGGTTGTCGGGCTCTTCGACGATGGGCGAGGACTTCTCACTGCTTGGAGGATCATCGGCCACACCTCGCTCCTGACTGGGACTATGGCATCCGACAAGTATGGTCAACACCATGCTGCCGATAGCCAGTCTTTGTACTATCCTATTCTTGTTCATATTGCTTTCTGTTTTCAGGTCCTTTGTAAGTCTGCCGTGGTACTGTACTCCGGTATGCAGTGTTACTTTACTACAAGTTTCATTGTCTGACCGCCACTCTCGGTGATACTTGTATAAATGCTTTATAACTAAATATATATCACGTTATTGTTTTCATAATTATTGATTTGACAGTTCAAAGATTTTTGACTGTTCTCATTTTGTTCCGCTAATACCGGATATCAAAAAACAACGGTGACAGTGCGTTCTATCTCTCTATCGAACTTGTTGCCCTTTCGGACAGTTGTAACGTGCGCATCTTTGGTTTCAATATTGAAATCAAGTGCAAAGATATAAACATTTTTCGAGATGGCAAAATTTATTTTAATGATTATCCGCATTTACCATAAAGAAGCCCCGAAGGGGCTTAATCTCAATAACCCCAGACAAACGAAGTGCAGTCTGGGGTCTGACAATCAAACCTATCCATGCGTCTCGTGCTATGGCTGCGAATACCTTAAAAATAAAGACAATACAATGAGCAAGAGACGCGATTTTAAATTTGTACCTTTTGCGGATAATCATTTTATTTTTATGGGATTATTGTGGGACGGTGATGGTGGGGAGTTTGCGGAGGGCTTTGGCTTTGGTTTTGTTGAGAAGGTCGGCGTAGATCTTTGTCGTGGCAATGTCGGAATGGCACATGAGCTGCTGGACGGTGTAGATGGGGACTTCTTTCGTCAGCAACAGTACGCAGAATGTGTGGCGGGCACTGTGGAAGGAGACGGTTTTCTTTATCCTGGCCTTTTTGCACCACCGCTTCAGCACAGTGTTGACTTTCTGGTTGGTCTCTTCCTTGAAGACATATTCACCGCTGCGTTTTTGGCTGCGCAATAGGGCTTCCGCCTCTGCACATAAGGGTAAACGCTCGTGAGTGTCGGTCTTCTGTTGGTGGAACTCCAGTTGAATGTGCTTGCCGTTGCGTTTCACGTCCTTCCAGCGCAGCCCCTGCACGTCGCTGAACCGCAGACCGGTCAGGCAGGAAAACATGAACATCGACTGAATGTTGTTGTATTCGTCGGAAAGTCTGTGGCTGGTCAGTTTCTTCAAATCCGTTTCCGACAGGAAACTCTTCTTCTCCTGTTCCCGCCTGGGCCTTTTCACCCGTTGCAGGATACGGTCGTCGAAGAGTCCGTTATTGTAGGCATCGTGGAGGACGCAGGCCAGTTTCTGGAAGTAAAGGCGCACGCTGCCGGGCTTCAATCCTTGATACTGGAGATATTGGATAAAGCTTTGCAGATAGGAGGTTGTGATCTTGTCGATAGTGGTGTCACCATAAGTCTCGAGGTGCTTGCACATAAGGCGATAAGAGTCTTCGGTTTTAGGTTTGACATTAGCGGCTGCAGCAAAGTTCCTGGAGTACTGCAGCAGGCTGATGGCCGGTCTCTCCTCGGCTTGGCCGCTGCCGAGGGTGGCGGAATATTGGTAATGAGAACCAGATGAAAAACCGTCGGAAGACAGGCAAATGCTGAGTTCTCCAGTAACTGTATATTGGATAGAAACTACGGAAAACCGGAAATTCGAATTAATCATAATATTCATAATATCAATCATTTATACTATGCGTCTGTTTTTAAACCCGAGAATAAATATACAAATATTTGTCTATTTGGAAGAAAAATAGTAATTTTGCAACAATCTTTGCGTTTGGCAGATATCCCAACTCATACAAAACGTGAGAAGTATGAATTGATGTTATAGAAGCGAAGAAAACAACAATAATGCAACAAAACTACATTATATTATCGGGGGAAAATGCCATGTCGGAAAATGGTATTTTGAATGTGTATTTTGAGGCTTTTTCTTCAAAAAAAGGACATGTGACGACCTCT
>FLNY01001637.1_pt1 | contig 11679 bp, 7 predicted proteins | sample 1140381 | NCBI WGS metagenome assembly FLNY01 (sample SAMEA3878172, study PRJEB12797) | bioreactor metagenome | biome: Moose rumen | place: Sweden | collected 2011-10
CGGCAGATTATTATAATGTATGTGGCTCGCGCGACTGCGGCGTGCCGAAAAATAAACTCGGAATTCAGGATGCCCATTTCGGGAAAGGCTTCTGCGGCATCTACTGCTCTAAGACCGACTACCGTGAATATCTGCAGACGCAACTCAAGGAGCCGCTCCGTGCCGGCGAGGTTTACCGCGTGTCGTTCTATGTCAGCCTATCGGAGTACTCTTCCGGCGCCGTCGCCACCATAGGAGCACTCTTCACTCCCGACCGTATCGGCGATACGGTGCGTAGTGTGCTGATGAATAAAGAGATACGTCAAATTGCCCCCGGAGTCTCACAGACGGTGGCATCCTACTATGAGCCGCAGGTGGTCAACGACTACGACCGCGTACTCTCCGACACCAAGGGATGGACGCTCGTCAGCGGCACCTTCATCGCCGAAGGTGGCGAACAGTATCTCACCATAGGTAATTTCTATCCTGCCTCACAATCCAATGTCGTCGACCTCGACTCGCTGACCTATCTCCTGCCGGGTGCTTACTACTATCTCGACGACGTGTCGCTGGTCTGTCTCGGCTGTCGTCAGAAAGTCGACAGCCTGCCTACCTCTTCAGCCGACAGCGTCACCGTCGCCCTCCCGCCACAGCCACCGGCAACGCAGGAGAGTCCTTTCGGCGACTCAATAGAGGTGGGTTCGACCTTCGTGCTGCACAATATCTTCTTCGACTACGACAAGGCTATCCTCTTGCAACAGTCCTACAACGAGTTGCAGAAACTGCTGGAGCTGCTTGCCCGTTATCCTAAGATGCGTGTCGAAATAGACGGTCATACCGACGGTCATGGCTCCGTAGAGTATAATATGCGACTCTCCGAGAACAGGGCCAAGGCCGTTGTCGACTTTTTGGTGTCGAAGGGCATTGACCCCAAGAGGCTTCAATATAAAGGCTTTGGCAAAAGCAAGCCCATCGATACCAACACCACTGCCGAAGGACGTGCCCGCAACCGCCGCGTCGAGCTGATAGTCCTCTCACTCTAATTCACGAAATTCCCTCAGCCGCTTTAGCTCCGGAGGGCAGGAGTTCTCTAAACATCAGGCAAAAAAAAAGAGTTCGCGATATGCGAACTCTTTTTTTATAAGTATTTAACCTTTTAGTTGCGATAGAAAGAAACGCGACGGTTGACAGCGTTCTTGATGTCGCCGAAGGCGATAGTCTTACCCTTACCGCTGGTGGTCAGACGGTCAGCGTTGATGCCATAGCGATTGACAAGAAGCTTCTTGACCTGTTCAGCACGCTTCTCAGAGAGTTTCTGGTTGTACTCGTCAGAGCCGCTGTAGTCGCAGTAACCGATAATCTGGAAGTTGTTGTCGCAGTTCTTCATGATGTCAGCAATAGCCTTCACCTTGCCCATCTGGTCCTCAGACACAGTGTACTGGTCGATATCGTAAAGGATTGAGAACGGCATAGCATAGAAGTTGTCTTTGTCTTTCTCGTAGCCTTCGATAACCTTGCGCAGGCTGTCGGCAACGCCGTTGTCTTCCTTCTTGTTGATGATGGTATTGGGTCTTGGGTTGTTGTTGGCTTCAAGTTCGTTAATGCGGTTGACAAGCTTAGCTTCGCGGGCTTTCGACTCACGCAGGTCGTTGCGCAGGCCGTCGATTTCGCTGCTCATCTTGTCGAAGTTCTCCTGGGTCAGCAGAGCGCGCTGAGCGATTAGGTCGAGGTCTGCCTGAGTAGGTCCGAAGTTGTACATGTAACCGAATTTAAGCATACCGGTGTTGTCGTGCCACTGGTGGATTGGGTTAGCGATGTCAGCGCAGATGTCGTCAGCAATCTCGAAGAAGATGGTTGAGTGCTTGCAGCATTTCAAGCTCCAGCCGAGACCACCCTGCATGTACATTCCGATTTTGCCAAGTTCAACGTCGTCGCGGCCAAAGCACAAGCCGGTACCTGCGAAGAGATAGATGTTGCCTCTTCTGTCGGGGTCATAGCCTTTGAACAGACCTTGCAGGCTCATCTTGAAATCGACGCCGGCTTTGCCATAGCGGTCATAGTCGATACCGTTACGGTCGTAGGCATCCTGTTCGATTTGTTGGTCGCTCCAAGCCTTGAACAGACCGGGGGCTTCACCGATGAGACGCATAGCCCAGATGTGGCTAAGCTCTTTCTCGAAGAAGAGGTTGGCTCCGATGTTGCCACCTTCGCGCCAGTCGAGGATTCCACCATGTTCGTACTCCCAGCTGTACATTACAGTACCGCCGATTGACCAGTTGCTCCAAAATCCGTATTTCGGATACTCAAGCTGGTAGTTTTTTTCTTGGGCGTTTGCAGTGTAAGCCACGAAAAGAAGGCTTGCAAACATTCCAACTTTAAATAGTTTTTTCAACATAATCTTTTATTGTTTTAACGTTTATTACACATGAATAACTTTGCAAAAATACTATATTTTTTTATTTCGCAAGAATTTTTTTTGTTCTTACTTATTTTTTTTTAACATTTATTTTTTGTTTTGGACTCTCAGAATTCTTTCTTTTTCTCTCAGTAAGCTGTATATCAACTGAATGCCAAAAACACGTTTTTTGTTATCAACAGATGATTTTTAAAAAATTTTCTTCATTTTTTCTGCCATTTAATACGATACCTGTGTTAAAAAAGTTTCATTTTGTTGAAAAATTTTTAAAAAAATCACACCTCACCCTCTCTAAACTTTAAACTTTAAACTTTAAACTTTAAACTTTACAGACTCCTTCCCTCATAGCCGGGTTTGCCGAGCAGGATGAACATATTGGTCTTGTAGGCTTCCACGCCGGGTTGGTCGAACGGGTTGACATCGAGTGTGTAGCCGCTGATGCCACAGGCAAACTCGAAGAAGTAGATGAGTTGTCCCAGTGTGTATTCGTCGACTGTAGGCAGTTGGATATGCAGCACCGGCACTCCGCCGTTGCGGTGGGCGATGACGGTGCCCAGTTCGGCGTTGTGGTTGATGTCGGTGAGGCTTTTGTTCACCAGATAGTTGATGCCGTCAAGGTTCTGCTCGTCGTTAGGAATTTCGACATGTGCGTGTGGTTGTTCAATGCTGATGACGGTCTCGAACATCAGTCGTTCGCCCTGTTGCACGTATTGTCCCATCGAGTGCAGGTCGGTAGTGAAACTCAGGCTGTGGGGCAGGATGCCTTTCCCCTCTTTGCCTTCGCTCTCGCCGTACAGCTGTTTCCACCATTCGCTGATGTACTTCAGGTTAGGCAGGAAGTTGACCAGCATCTCGGTCTTCTTTCCTTTGCGGTACAGCACGTTGCGTAGGGCGGCATAGAGCAGGGCGGGGTTGTTGTCGTAGTCGTTGCCGTCGATGCATGTATGTCTCATGTCGCGTGCGCCTTGCAGCAGGCGGTCGATGTCGTATCCTGCCATGGCGATGGGCAGCAGTCCCACGGGTGTGAGTACCGAGAAGCGTCCACCCACGTTGTCGGGGATGACATACATGGGGTAGTGTTCTTGGACAGCGATGTCGTGCAGGGCGCCGCGGCGTGCGTCGGTGATGGCGATGATGCGTCGTGCTGCCTCTTCGCGTCCGTATTTGTTCTCCAGATGTGCCTTGACGATACGGAATGCCACTGCCGGTTCGGTCGTGGTACCCGATTTCGAGATTATCGTTACGGCGTAGTCGTTGGCATCGAGTACCTCGAGCAGCTGATGGCAGTAGTCCTCGCTCAGCGTGTGGCCGGCATAGACCACGTAGGGGTGTTGTGACGGCAGCATGGAGGCGAATTCCGATTGTAGTGCTTCGATGACGGCACGTGCGCCCAAGTAGGAGCCACCGATGCCTATCACGACAAAGAGTCGGCATTTAGGTGTCAGGCGTGCCACGTCGGATTTTATGCTTTCAACAATCTTAGGGTCCAGCACTTCGGGCAGGTCTATCCAGCCCAGGAAGTCGTTCCCCTTGCCGTTGCCCGACAGGAGGGTCTGTTTTGCTGCCCGCACTTCGGGCAGGATTTGCTGCATCTCGCTCTCGCTGACAAAGCTGCGCAGATGTTCGGTGTTGATCTTGATTACGCTCATAACTTCTATTGATAATGATTAGTGGCGAATAAATAATATGGTATGACATATCGACAGGACAAGCCTGCCGTTGTTGCGGCTGGTAGTTGGGGAAGTTATTGTGAGTGCCTTGTGAGTGCTTTTGTCAGAAGGGCAGGTCGCCCATGGGTTCGGTGTCGGAGGTCAGTATGCTGGCGTAGGGGTCTGCTGTCATTGCCTGTTCGTCGTTGCGTCCTCGGTTGCCGAGAATGGTGAAGTTCTCGGCCACCACCTCGGTGGCGTAGTGTTTGTTGCCGTCGCGGTCCTCCCAGGTGCGGTTCTGCAGTTTGCCTTCCACGTACACCTGTGTGCCTTTGCGGAGCAGTTTCTCTGCTATGTCGGCCAGTCCGCGCCAGCACACCACGGTATGCCAGTCGGTCTGTTCCACGCGTTCGCCGTCGCGGTTCTTGTGCAGTTCGGTCGTCGCCAGCGGGAAGGTGGCTTTGCGGACCACTCCGCCGCTAGTGTCGTCTTTTCGTCCGTCTTTTTGGAATGTTATGATTTCTGGATTTTTTCCGAGATTTCCGATAAGGATTACTTTATTTACTCCTATCATAGTTTTGTATAGTTGTTGTTTAGTTTTACGCTGCAAATATACATAGATATTTTCAATTGTATGGAGAAAAATGAAAAAATCTTGTAAATCGTAAATTCACATGTCTTTACTGCGGCGCGAAAAGCCCTTGCCAGCGACACTTCCCACTCTTCAGGGCGGCTACCTGCGGCAAATTCAACGTCATTTTCTCTGCAAATAGGCAAAAAAAAAGAACTCCCGTTCCGAGAGTTCCTCTTTTCTTGATACGTCAAGGCTTTCAGTCTTACTTGTCCAGCTGTTGCTGACGCAGCTTCTGCACGTAGATGGCTTTAAGCTTGCGTTCCCTGTTGATGACCGACGGCTTGGTGAATTTCTGACGCTCGCGCAACTCTTTCACCACGCCTGTCTTCTCGAATTTCCTCTTCAGTTTCTTCAGAGCTCTTTCGATGTTGTCACCTTCTTTGATAGGAACTACGATCATTGTAAATACCTCTTTCTTGTTAAGGGTTGATAAATAATTGTTTATGACAACCAGCTTAGAACTGGAAATGTCCTTCTGCGGCGGCATCCTTGATGGCGTTGAGGACACCTTTCTTGTTGATGATTCTCATGCCTTTGGCCGAGACCTTCATGGTAATCCACATATCCTCTTCGGGGATGTAGAACTTCTTGGTCTGCAGGTTGGGCGAGAAGGTGCGCTTGGTGTGGATGCGCGAGTGCGAAACGTTGTTTCCTGTAATCACATGCTTTCCGGTGATCTCACAAATCTTTGACATCTTTCTATATTTTTAATGGGTTATTGACTCTGTTTTTCTCAAAATGAGGGTGCAAAAGTCGCACAATTATCCAATATGGCAAAACTTTTTCGCTTCAAAAACGTTTTTTTAAACTTTTTTAACATTTTCGTGTTCGTAAAACACAGGATTACAGTCTGTTGCTTGTCCCAGGATAATCTATTTAACAAATCATTTCTGACCCTGAAAGATCTCTTTTTCTGTTCTTTTTCGTTTCTTTTTTCGGAAATTCCGTCGTTTGCCGTCGCGTTTTTTAGAGACGAACGCTTATTTGTAGCGTTCCTTATATTTGTCTATCTGCACTTTCATCGTGTCTACGCATTCGGCCACGGCCTCCTCGAAGCTGTTGGCCTGCTTGCTGTTGAAGAGAGTCTGACCGGGCAGTGCCAGCGATATCTCTGCTATCTTGTTGTTGTCACTTTCGGGTTTGTCTACTTTGAGGAATACCTCGCATTTGGTGGCGTTGTCGACTATGCGGTCGAGTTTGGCGAGCTTGTCGTTGACAAATTTTTCGAGTTTAGGATCTGCCTTGAATTTCACGGCATTGATTGAAATGTTCATATTTCCTCCTTTTATATGATTAAATAAATGTTTACATCATCTCTTTCACCTCACTCTTCTCCCTTCTCCCTCGGGTGTGTATGCTTGTAGGTCTCCTTCAGGTGTTGCCGCGACACGTGAGTGTACACCTCTGTTGCCGTCAGGTCGGTGTGTCCGAGCAGCTCCTTGATGGCGCTGATGTCGGCTCCCTCGTTCAGCAGATGGGTCGCAAAGCTGTGGCGGAACACATGCGGGCTGATGCGGTCGGCATTCGAGAACTGGCTCATGTATTTCTTAACCACCTTGGCGACATCGTTTTGCGTGAACGGACTCCCGTCGTCGCGGACGAAAAAGGCCTCTGAGCACCCTTCTATTTCCTTTTTTAACGAAAAATAACTATTAATATTGTCTAAAAGTTCTTTTTCTAATGGAATTATTCTTTCTTTGTCGCGTTTGCCGAGCACCTTCACGCTGCCTTTGTGGAAGTCGACCGACCCGTCGGTCAGTCCCAGCAACTCGGCACGTCGCATGCCTGTCTCGTACAGCATCCTCAGCATCAGCTGGTCGCGTTGTCCGCCAAAGTCGTCGCCGAAATACGACGTGTCGTATATCTTCCCGACCTCCTTCTCGGTGAAGAAGACAGGCAGGTGTCTCGGTGTCTTTGGCGGCGTCACCTTGACCATGACGTCGGTATCTATCCATCCTTGACGCCGCAGGAATTTGAAGAAGGTGCGCAGCGCCACAAGCATTGTCTTCACCGTCGTGGACTTGTAACCATCTTCGGTCAGATGCATCTGCCACTCGCGCACCTCGCGGTGGCTCACCTGCTCTATGTCGACAATGCCCGACGGGTCGGCCAGAAAGTCGGCAAACAGGTACAGGTTCTCGCTGTATTTCAGTACGGTGAGAGACGAGAGGCGACGTTCGTCCCTCACGTATGTCAGAAAAGCCTCTATGGCATCGTTCATCGTCATGGCGTCATCGTTTTCGCAATGCAAAAATATAACTTTTTTCGCAGATGTCACCTTTTTTTTTGTGGAATAAAAAAAGTTTGTATATTTGCAGTTGCTTTATACTACACGCGAACTACAACGACCAGAGTGTTTGTTGGTCGTGCAACTAATTATCTGCTAATAGTTTGCATCAGGGACTGATTGTATCCTTTTCTGACGAAAGGATTTTGTTGCGGATGCATTTTTCGGCGTTTTCCCAAGTTTTTTGGGGAAAAAACGCCCGATTGGAGTGAGAGATAATGCTAAAAAAACTTAAAATAACACCATACCGACACGGTGCAACTGATAATAATTAAAGTATACAATAATAATTAAAGGAAAAGATAAAGCAAATTGCAGCAATATCTATAAAGAAAACGAATATAATAGAATAATTCATTAATTAATTAACCAAATTAAAAAACAACATGAAAAGTAAAAGTACTTTTTTGCGTGTGTTTGCACTCCTGGCGCTGATGTTGCCATGGGCGTTGCAGGCACAGAACGCGAAGGTGAGCGAGTACGACTACGAAGTCACTACCGCCACCTACACGTCGATTGCAAGTACGGGAATTGCGTGGACAGAGACAGACGTCTCTGCCGGTTATGTGGATGTCGACTTGCCGTTTGCTATGTATCTGGGCGAGAACCAAGCAGCAGTACACAGCACCGTCCGCGTCTATCGTGACGGCCACGTCGTACTTAATGGTCTCACAGATGCGCAGATAGCCCCGTTGCAGTATAGCAATGGCTATGCTGTTACGACGACATCTATCTACTACCAGCAGACCGCGACAGACGAGTTAACCATCGAATGGCGCAAGGTTTCTTCGGGAAACAACAGCTACAGCTTCCAGCTGAAGATGGCCTCCAATGGCAACATCAAGTTCTGCTACGGTCCCATGACCACCAATACCTCAATCTCTGTCATTGTAGGGATGATGTCATCCACATCCGACATCTACCGTGTCGGCGGCGCTAACGGCACCAGCAGTTGGGACGATATCACACGCTACACTTCAGGAGCTACAACTACCAGAACACTTTCCAATACCTATAAGCCTGCCTACGATGCTGTAGCAGGTACGGGTACGGTCTACACCTTCACCCAGCCCGCCTGCGTGAAGCCTAACACTTTTACCGCAACCGCCGCATCGTCGTCGACCGTCAACTTGGCATGGACGCTTAATGATGCCGGTGTCAAGTACGAGATTAAATACAGCACCAACGAAGACTTCGATCCTGATACCGAGGGCACCCAGCAGTGGGTCAACGATGCCACGGCTCTCTCTGCCTCGGTTACGTCTCTGTCGGCTAACACCACATACTATTTTGCTCTGCGCAAATACTGCGACGCCAACACCCCTTCGGGATGGATTAAGGCTTCGGCAACTACCGACTGCGCTCCCTATACTGCAGCCGACCTGCCCATCGTCGAGGACTTCGACAGCTACAGCACCGGCACCACTGCCTCTATCCATCGCTGCTGGACCAAGGTGTATGGCTATAGCGGTTCGCATACCAGCTATCCTTATCCTTCTTCTACTTACAAACATTCGGGCAGCAATTCGCTCTATTTCTATAGCAGCACTACTGCTTCCTACCGCAGCTGGGTGGCTATCCCCTACAGCGGTCCGATGAACAATATTGCTGTCAATTTCTGGATTTACAAGACATCGGCTGCCTATGGCAACATCCAAGTCGGTGTGATGAGCGATCCCGATGACTTCAGCACTTTCGAGCTTATAGCGAATGCAGGTATCAATGGTGCCGACTACAGCAACTCTACATGGTACAACCAAGAGGTCTATTTCGACGGCTATACCGGCAACGGTACCTATATTGTCCTTTTGGCTCCCTCAGGTGCATTAAACTATGCTTATGTTGACGATATCACCATCAGCACTATACCGGCTTGTCGTAATGTCAGCGATTTGAGTATAAGTGACGAATTCCTGTTAACATGGAATGGTCATGGAGGCAACTCATTTGAAGTGAAGTACTCTAACGAAGACTTCGACCCTGAGACAGAAGGCACCGCTATTCAGGTGACTACTGCCAGCTATCAGATGAGTGGTCTTGAGGCTTCTACGGTATATTATGTCTATGTACGTAGCAGTTGCAGCAATGTCTGGCGCAAACTTACTTTTACCCCGTGTACTGCCATGACGCTCACAATGCTTAGCCCTTATAATGAAGATTTCAATGGCTATACAGGGAATGCTACAATTATTACTGCTCCAGCAGGATATCCTAATCATAATATGCCACTCTGCTGGCAATTCCTGAATATGTCCTCGTCATCATCGACATATCCGCAGATTTTCATGACATCATATTCTACCTATGCCGTCAGTGGCAACTGTTTGTTCTTCAAATCGAGCAGTGCTACGCCGGCATACGCTGTTCTTCCTAAATTTACCAACAATATCCAGACACTTCAAATCAATTACACTTATCGTAATGAAGGTACAACAGCTAACAATGGTACGCTCTATCTCGGCTATATGACCGACCCAACGGATGCAAGTACCTTCGTGTCGTTGCAGACTTGCGATCGAACGACCACAAAGACTTCTATGGAGTATTCGTTTGCAGCTGCCGGAATTACAGGAGATAACTACTATATTGCTTTCCGCTATACGGGAGGAAGTACCAATAACTATTATCTGGCAATCGATGATGTGGAAGTCTCACTTATTCCCTCATGTGCCAAACCGGTCAATGTGACGGCATCTAATATTACCGATCAGGCTGTCACTCTTTCTTGGACTGAGACCAGTGCTACCCCCGCCACCCAGTGGCAGGTGAAGATAGGAGAAAGTGGTTTTGACGTTGATTCAGAGGGTCGCTCCGTCATTGTCAATACTACACCCTCCACCACAGTGACGGGTCTCACTATGCTGACCGAATACGATGTATATGTCCGTGCCATTTGCGGTGAGGGCGACACCAGTGCTTGGAGCAATGTCATGAACTTCTCCACCATCTGTATGAATGGAGGTCCTGTAACCATTGGCAATGGAACAGCATCCAATGATTATTTCCCATTTTATTCTTTCTATAAGTATAGTTTGACACAGCAGATCTACACCGCTGCAGAAATAGGTGGAGCCAATACTTTCTATGGTATCTCGTTCCAGCAGAGCGGTACTTCAACCCCTACCCGTACGGTGGATATTTATCTTGGTGAAACCACGAAGACTTCGTTCGAAAGCACTACAGACTGGATTCCTTCCAGTCAGATGACGTTGGTTTACTCAGGTTCTTATCCAACAACCGGTACCGGTTGGCAATCTATCACGTTTACCACTCCTTTTGTCTATTCAGGTACAGGTAATATAGTGGTCTGTGTTGACGACAATACAGGTTCTTATGTCAACGGACTCACACACTATACGCATACGGCTGCTTCTAACAGCTGTATACAGATTTATAGTGATGGAACAAATTACGATGCCTCAAGTCCAAGCAGTTATACAGGTACTCGTGCCAATACTCGAAACAATATCAAGTTAGAGGCTCCTTGCCTGGTATCCTGCAATGCTCCTCAGGCATTGAATGTGACAGTTAATAGTACCAGCAGTGCCACCTTGACGTGGACTACTCTCAACGAGACCACTCCAGATAACGCTGTGGTTGTTTATGGTACTAAAGGTTTTGATCCTTACAGCGAAGGCACATCGGTAAATCTTGCAGGCAGCAGTCTGACGGCAACAATCAACAACCTGAGCGAAAAGACAGAATACGATGCCTATGTTTACTACCAATGCTCGAGTACTGATGCAAGTGCCATGACCAAGGTCAGCTTCACCACACCTTGCAACAATATGTGCTACGACAGCATTTATATGTATGACAGTTATGGCAACGGTTGGGAAGGTCATACGATTGACATGTACGTCAATGGTGTTTTACAAAGTCAATATACATTAGCCTCGGGTTCCGAGGGAAGTGCTATTGTCCAGATGTGTCCCAACGATCAGGTACAGTTTATATGGCACCAGAATGGTGGTTATATGTTTGGTGAGAACAGTTTTGAGATTTATAATCACGACAATGATTTAATCTCTTCTATCTCGATGGAAAGCGGTCTCTCTGATGGACTTCTCCTTTGGAGTGGACGTGCCTGCTTCACGCCTAACTGCCATACGCCTAATAACCTGACAGCTTCCAATATAACCTACACTTCCGCTACCGTGGATTGGACCGAGACCACCACTCCGGCTCCTACCCAGTGGGTCCTTGCCTATGGCTCTGATGCCGACAATATGACCGAGGTGGCAGTCAATACCAAACCTTACACTATCACCGGTCTCACGGCCAACACCACCTACTATTACAAGGTCCGTGCTGTCTGTGACCCGGGCGTCGACAGCAGCGACTGGAGTCTCAATGCCAGCTTATATACTGGCTATTGCATCCCCGCTCCTTCAAGTGTCGATTATAGCGGCATGATTAATGTCGCCTTTGGTGATGCTTTGACTGTCAACACTGACACTACCTACGGACTCACCTATGGCGACTTCACCAACCTTATAGGCGATGCCGGCCAAGGCACCAGCGCCGAGGTGGTTATCGACTATGCTACCGGTTACACTTATGGTACAATCATCTGGGTTGACTGGAACAATGACCTTGACTTTGACGATGAGGGTGAGCAAGTCTATTATGGGCTTTCCGAATCCACCAATCCTACCACACTGACTGCCTCGTTCACCATTCCTGCCACTGCAGCCCTCGGTGACTATCGTAT
>FLNY01000066.1_pt1 | contig 11672 bp, 7 predicted proteins | sample 1140381 | NCBI WGS metagenome assembly FLNY01 (sample SAMEA3878172, study PRJEB12797) | bioreactor metagenome | biome: Moose rumen | place: Sweden | collected 2011-10
CTCATACTCGTCATGGCAAAAAGGCAACATCGAAAACACCAACAAACTCATCAGGCAATACATACCAAAAGGAACAGATATAAGCACTGTGGCAGATAAGAGAATAGCATCAATTCAGGCAAAAATCAACAGAAGACCAAGGGAAAAACTAAATTTCCTTACCCCAAATGAGGTCTTTTTCAAACATTTTGCCTAACTTTGCAACAAACTTGCACTTGCTGGTTGACTCTATATGAAGTGCCTAATTGAAGAATTTTTGAAAAAAAATGCCTTTTTCTTTGGAAGTATAACTTTTTTTATTAACTTTGCAGCAGACTAAGTTTAACTCTAATAATTAACAACCATGAAAGAAATTAGTTACTTCATGTCCGCCCTATTGTTATGCGGACTGTGTGCATTCTCCTCTTGTTCGGATTCTGATGACAATACTGCGAAGACAGAAAGAGATTCTGAACGTGTCATATTCGAAAAACAATTTACTCAGGATCTGCAGACCATGGCAGACGAGTTTCGGTTTGATGCCGCTCAGCAGACGTGTTCTTCCGTCAAGGAATTTATAGATGCCCTTGATGAGGAAGCACTTGCAAACAAAGTATTGGAGATTTTGCCAAATCTTCTTGGGGGATTTCAAGGCACTAACATAGCAGATCTTCCGGAGCAAGATAAAGCAGCCGTTAAAGCCTGCATAAAGGAGCGACTTGGAGCTACGGATGAGCAAGTAGAAAATATGGAAAACTTTGCAGTGGTAGATGCTTATAATAGTATCGGCAAGATGAAGTTGACATTCAAGGATGGCAAATGTACCGTTACAAACGATGCAGAGGCTTTCACCATAGAGAATACCAATGCACAGGGACAGACATCAACCTTAACCCTGAAGTTCAACGATGAGAGAGACGGTCTCTGCTTCTTCCTCAATGTCTATAGCAACCCTATAGCTATCCAGTTGCCTAAGAAAATAACAGTGTCGAAGACAACTCCACAGGGTGAAATATTCACTGGCACCATCAATTTGACTACGGGTAATGCCAACCAGTCAAAGTATGTTTCTTTCAAGATAAACGACTGGGTTGCTGATGCCACATTGACAGCCAATGTAAACAATCGTAAAGAGAGTGCCACGGCGTATGTGAAACACACCAGTCAGGGAACCTTTGACCTCAAGGCTGCTTTCAAAATCAATAACAAAGAAATGCTCAGCGCAGAAATCAACGATATGCACGACGCCTATACCGATGAAGAGATAGAGAGCGAAGAGTTCAAGAGTCTGCGTGACATGGGTGAGTTCTTCAGTATATCCTATGAGTTGTTGAAGGCACTAAAAGGCAAGAGCGTTGACAATATAGTCCTCACTATGAACAACAATATGGTGATAGAAGGTAATGTAGATGATGTAGCAAAAACGCTGCTCGCCCTCGGCAATGTTCGTAAACTTTATGGTAGTGAGCCTGGTAAGGAGGCTATTGACAAATATACTCAGGAAATCAACAAATATGTGCATTTCACTGTCAGCCAGAAGAACACGGGAATCAAAGCAAACGCAACTCTGTTGACAGCACAGAAAAACCTGACTAACGGTGAATACCAGCCTGTAGTGGCACTTAAGTTCAAGGGTGAAACAGAGGCATTGGCTATGTTTGAGCGCATGAACGACACCGACAAGGAGAATTATAAGAAGATTTTAGACAACATTCCTCCTATAACAAATGCAATCTCAGAAATGATTGGAACGGCAAAAGAGAAAGTCGGCAAGATAGCTACTGCGGTAAAGAACCAATTTAGCTCTTAAATCGAAAATAACTTAACATACATAATAGGTTAGTGGTCTGTAGTTCTTAGATTAGTGAGAACTACAGACTTTTATATTGTGTGAACACTTACAAAACAAGTCATGACCCGATCTTTGTTGCGACAATAAGTTCCCGTGGTTTAGAAAAGTATAAACAAGAAAGAGGAAGCAAAACGCATCCTCTTTCTTTTGTGATCCGCTTGGGGCTCGAACCCAAGACCCCAACATTAAAAGTGTTGTGCTCTACCAACTGAGCTAGCGGATCAACCGTGTTATGTCAATTCAACTCGTAGGGTATGAGTTGAAAAGCGGTGCAAAGGTACTGCTTTTTCTTGAATTATGGAAATGTTTTGACAAAAGAAATGGTTCTGTTAGCGTTTTTTAACAATAAAGGGGCATTATTCTGTGAATATGGCTTAGTGTTAAGGTGTTTTTTTTACCTTAAGTTTAGAGATAAATTGCAATAATTATCCATAATTGCCATAGATGGGTTGAAATTCCCACACAGGTAGTAAAGTAATGTAATATATGGCGGGCTTATTCCTCCTTGAAATCCTTTACGTCTTGCATCTCTATGCGCTCGCCCTGCCTGTTGTCAATCTTGACATTGCGGAAGGTGATGTCCTTGGCATAGCTCATGTTGGCACCGCGCTCACAGACGAACAGCGAATTTTCTATTACCACGTCAGATAGCGGCATCTCAGGTAGTCCGTTGAAAAACACAGCCTGTTTTGCACCCTGGCATACAATGTTTGATATGCGCAGTTTGCGGAAACAAGGTGTTTCTTCGCTTACGGCAGGCACGGCATCGGAAGCCGACGACTCGCTGTCGTGCTTGCCGGCCACGGGCTTGTTTGCATAGTAAAGACTGAAGGTAAACGCCTCGCCGGCAATGTTAACCATGTTGATATTGTTGATGTAAATATCCTCAACCACACCTCCGCGTCCGCGTGTAGATTTCATGCGCAGACCAGTGTCGGTGCCGTTGAACAGGCAATTATTTACGTAGATGTTGCGTGCACCGCTTGACATCTCCGAACCAATGACGAAGCCTCCGTGGCCATGGAGTACTGTGCATCCTTCAATCACAACGTTCTGGCATGGGCGTTTCCATGAGCGTCCCTCCTTATCCTTGCCGCTCTTGATGCAGATGGCATCATCGCCAACATCGAAAGTTGAATTCTTTATGACGCAACGGTTGCATGACTCAAGGTCGAGTCCGTCGCCATTCTGTGCGAACCATGGGTTGCGTATCGTCACTCGGTCGATGGTTACATCCTCACACATCAGCGGATGCGTGTTCCATGCAGGCGAATTGCTCAGCGTGACATCCTGCAACAGCACGCGCTGGCAGCGTGTGAACTCAAGCAGGGTAGGGCGGTACGTTACGCGGCGCAAGTCGGGCTGTCCCTTGCGGCCAGCCTTTTCGTCTTGTCTGGCATCAGGATACCATACGTTCTTGTGCTCGATGCCACGACCAGAGGTCAGTTCCTTCCACTGCGCATCGGTGAACTTGCCGCGCTTCGATGGGCGCCAGAACTGTCCTTGGGCATCGATGGCGCCATGGCCAGTGATAGCCACGTCGTGCTTTTCGTATGCCCACAGCGGCGACATCTTCTTCTTGGCTGTATTGCCTTCATATACTGTTTCTACCTCGGGATAGGCATCATAGTCTGCGGTAAAGAGAATGAGTGCCCCCTGCTCAAGATGCAGTTCCGTGTTATTCTCAAACTGAATAGGCCCCGTGAACCAAATACCGGCCGGCACTATGAGGCGTCCACCGCCCTGAGCGCTCAGCGCCTTCATGGCCTTGGCAAAGGCCTCTGTGCAGAGAGTGCCGCCGTCGCCCGTGGCACCGAAGTCCTTCAGGTTGACCGTGCGGTCGGGAATGTCAGGTAAAGCCACCTGCGGCATATTGAACGGAACATCATTTGATGCTATGGTAGCATAGCGTGTTTCTGCCACTGCCCTGAGTGTGGTCATGCAGGTCAGCGCCATGGCAGCGATGGCGAAAAGAGTTTTTTTCATAATGGTTATGTGTTTTTGTAGTAATATTCTATATTGTTGCAAAGATACACGTTTTTTTCAAAATGGCAAAGACAGTGGCTTGTTCAGACGATTTTTTCCACCTACTAGCACCGATATTTCGCCCTCAAGTGGCAAAAGCTATCTGATTAGCGAGTAATCGCTATCTGATTGCAGTGTAATAGCTATCCGATTACAGTGTAATCGCTATCTGATTACAAGGTAAAAGCTGTGCGATTACAATTCGCGCAGAATGTCAAGCGAACGTAGTTCGGGAAATGCAGGAATATGCAGACGGTAGAAATGCAGTATGGTGTCGGTGATGCGGTTGCGCTCAGCGCGCGTCATGCGAAATAGGTGCATATTGTGTGCCGACATACGCATGAGCTGTAATATCTTTTCCGCATCCTTAGGCTGCAGGTAATCGCGGTGGATTGGGGCGTGGCTGCAGAAACGTCCCTCGCGCAGGTCGAAGCCATATCCGACAGCGTAGCTCTCAGTGTCAGGATAAAAGCCGATGAACTTCGACAGGTGCAGCATCAGCATAAGGTGGAAATTGGCAACGCCATGGTCGGCAGTGTCGAGCCACAGCAGACTGTTTTCTATGAAATCGAACAGTGGCTCGTCTGCCTGAATGTCGCGCGTGGCGTGAAGCAGAAATTCAGCCGCAAAGAACGCGATAGACATCTTTATGCCATCGAAAGGCAACGAGGTGTAAGCCTCGGCCATGCGCTCCTCAGTTACCAGAGAGAGTTGTTTGCCCTGACGGCGCTTGCGGGTTATTTCAAGGATGTTCAACGGTTGAAACATCAGTCGTCGCCTGCGTCCATTCCCACCGGCACCTACTTTTACGGCCACCGACAGCCTGCCCCACTCGCGAGTGAGCAGGTCGGCAATGATGCTATTGTCACCATATTTTATAGTGCGCAAAACGATACAGCGTGTATTTGTAGAGTCCATAAACTGGTTGCAAAATTACAAAAAAAGCACTTAAACATGAAAATAATGACGAGAAAATTTGCACAGTTCGAAAAAAAAGTGTACCTTTGCACCCGCTAAGTGGAAAACTTATCCATTTAGTCATAATTCGAGGCGGCGTGTTCGTATATCGGTTAGTACTCGAGATTTTCATTCTCGCAAGAGGGGTTCGACTCCCCTACACGCTACAAACTTCATAATTTTCTTTTCAGATGTTCGCCATCGTGCAGTTGATGCACTATATCCTTTTCCTCCTATTTTTATCTTTTAAGGATGAACGGTGGTGATGAGGATGTGGTAACACGTTCTTGCCAGGGCGGTTGTAGTGACATAAGACCCAAGGCTATCATTTATTACTTTACCTTGTCAGGCTCTACATCAGGCTTGCAGGTAGAAAAAAACAAACAACAAACAAAACAATGGCAAATCACAAGTCATCAGTGAAGCGTATTCGTCAGACCAAGACACGCACACTTCACAACAAGTATTACGCTAAGACAATGCGTAACGCAGTACGTAAGCTCCGCGCAATGGAGAACAAGGAAGAGGCCGTAGCTCTCTATCCAAAGGTACAGAAGATGCTCGATAAGCTCGCAAAGCAGAACATCGTGCACAAGAACAAGGCTGCAAACCTCAAGTCAGGTCTTGCAAAGCACATACAGAGCCTCGGTTAATCCAAGGTTTTCCGTATTCTTGAAACACAAAGAACACAAGATTGTTTCCATAATAATTTTTTTGAAAAGGTTGCAGCCCGTGAGGGGTAGCAACCTTTTTGTTTGATGTCAGGTGTCGGCTTTTGCATCGTTAGACATCATAGTCTCCTCTCTTTTTCGAAGTACTCGATTGTCGTCATTTAATAAAAATATCGGAGTTGTATGTGGCGAGTATTAAATAATTCAATTTTCGCAGTGCGTTTCTTGCATAATCAAATAAAAATTAGTAACTTTGCAAGGAAATAGTAAACAACTGAATAATGGAAGAAAACCAGAAAATGGAAGCCGGCTACACCGGCAGTAGTATTCAGGTGCTTGAGGGTCTCGAAGCAGTCCGCAAGCGCCCTGCCATGTATATTGGCGACATATCAGAGAAAGGATTGCATCACCTGGTAAATGAAACCGTAGATAACTCCATTGACGAGGCTATGGCAGGCTACTGTACCGACATACAGGTGGTGATAAACGAAGATAATTCAATAACAGTAGAGGATAATGGCCGTGGTATTCCAGTCGATGAACATCCGAAGTTGAAGAAGTCAGCACTTGAGGTTGTAATGACTGTGCTTCATGCAGGAGGTAAGTTCGATAAAGGCTCATATAAGGTTTCTGGTGGTCTGCACGGCGTGGGCGTGAGCTGTGTTAATGCTCTTTCTACCCACATGTTGTCACAGGTGTTCCGTGATGGAAAGATATACCAGCAGGAGTATGAGAAAGGTAAGCCGCTCTATCCAGTGAAGGTGGTAGGCGAGACCGACAAGCGCGGCACGCGTCAGCAGTTCTGGCCCGATGGTTCTATATTCACTACTACGGAGTATAAATACGACATCGTAGCGCGCCGTATGCGTGAGCTTGCATTCCTCAATGCCGGTATCAGCATTACACTGACGGATAAGCGCCCCGATGAAGAGGGGAATCTGCGCCAGCCAGAGGTGTTCCACGCTAAAGAAGGACTGAAAGAGTTCGTGCGCTATGTTGACCGTCATCGCACAAGTATCATTGGCGATCCTATCTGCTTGAAGACAGAGAAAGACGGGGTGCCTATTGAGATTGCTCTGCTGTATAATAATGATTATTCGGAGAATATACATTCCTACGTGAATAATATCAATACCATAGAGGGCGGTACGCACCTTACGGGCTTCCGCGTAGCGTTGGCACGTTCACTGAAGAAGTATGCTGATGAGGATGAGCAACTCAAGAAGCAAATAGAGAAAGCCAAGGTAGAAATAGCGCAGGATGACTTCCGTGAGGGCTTGACGGCGATTATCTCAGTGAAGGTGGCTGAGCCACAGTTCGAGGGACAGACAAAGACGAAGCTCGGAAACAGCGAGGTGAATGGTGCTGTGCAGAAAGCCGTAGGCGAGGCGATGTCTAACTATTTGGAGGAACATCCGAAAGAGGCGCATCAGATATGCGGCAAGGTGATTCTGGCAGCGGCAGCGCGCATCGCAGCACGCAAGGCGCGTGAGAGCGTACAGCGTAAGAATCCTATGACGGGAGGCGGATTGCCAGGAAAACTGGCAGACTGTTCTTCGCGTGATCCGAAGAAGACGGAGATATTCCTTGTCGAGGGTGACTCTGCAGGAGGTTCTGCTAAGCAGGGACGTGATCGCCATACGCAGGCTATACTGCCACTGCGTGGTAAGATATTGAATGTAGAGAAGGTGCAGTGGCATAAGGTGTTTGAGGCTGAGTCTGTTAATATAATACTGCAGGCTATCGGCGTGCGCTTCGGCGTTGACGGTGAGGATGCCAAGGAGGCAAACATCGACAAACTGCGCTATGATAAGATTATTATCATGACCGATGCCGATGTCGATGGTTCGCATATTGATACGCTTATCATGACGCTGTTCTTCCGCTTCATGCCGAAGGTAATACAGGAAGGTCATCTGTATATTGCTACGCCACCGCTTTATCAGTGTACGTATAAGAACCATAAGGAGTACTGCTATACGGAGGAGGACCGCCAACGCTTTATCGATACATACTGTAGTGGCGACGCTGACGACACTAAGCTTCATACGCAGCGATATAAAGGTCTTGGCGAGATGAACCCTGAGCAGTTGTGGGATACGACAATGAATCCTGAGACGCGTCTCTTGAAGCAGGTGACGATACAGAATGCTGCCGAGGCAGATGAGATATTCTCAATGCTTATGGGCGATGATGTGGAGCCGCGACGTCAGTTTATTGAAGAGAATGCCACATACGCTAACATCGATGCGTAACCATAAGGATATAGAAAATGCTACCATAGAGAGCATTGCACAGAAGTATAGGCTACCGCATATCGGCAATGACGTACTTCTTATGGAGTCGTTGCGTATGCTCCCTGCTGTGATGGAGGCAAGACGCTTGTCGCTGTGCTTGTTTATCGGGGTCTGTACGAGTGGTGTTGTGACATTGACGGTCAACGGACAACGACGTGCTGCAGTAGATAATAACGCTATGGTGGTTACGGAGGAATCGGTAGTTAGTAACCTGCGTCACAGTGACGACTTCGATGGAATGGGCGTTTTTATATCATACACCCTGCTGCAGGATATATTGTGCGATGTACATAACATGAGCGATTTGTTCCTGCTTACGCATAACTATCCAGTGTTTGAGCTTCATAGCGATGAAACCAGCACTTTGCGTGGATATTTCAATAGCATAGGTCGTCATATCGTTCGCGAGAATCATCGCCATCGCCTTGAAGTGGCTCGTTTGACGTTGCTTACAATGATATATGATATGTCGGAGGCTATTGACCGCACTATAAGTGAGGGGCTGAAAGATGAGCGACAGTCGAGGAGCGAACGTATCTTCGTGGAGTTTATTCAAAGGGTGCGTACGCATTTTAAGCAGCATAGGCAGGTGCAATGGTATGCGGAACAGATGGGGATTACTCCAAAGTACCTCAGTGAGGTGGTCAGCAGTTCGAGCCGCCGCACGCCAAATGAATGGATTGATAAGTTTGTTACGGCAGAGATGCGTAACCAGCTGCGCCATACAGATAAGCGCATTAGTGATATAGCCGTTGAAATGGGCTTTACTACGCAGTCTTTCTTCGGGAAGTATTTTAAGGAAAATGTTGGAGTAAGCCCGACTGATTATCGTAACGGTATAGAACCAAAACTATGATTCTTGACATTGACGGCATATTGGTGTCTTCTGACATACTGACGGAGCCTTTCGCTTGTGACCTTGAAAAATGCAAAGGTCGTTGTTGCATTGAAGGAGATGCGGGGGCTCCGGTTACTCTCGATGAAATCGGGGAAATTGAAAATAATCTTGATAGCGTGTGGCCGGAACTATCGGCAGCGGCCCAGGCAGTAATTGACAAGCAAGGAGTTGCCTATACGGACAAGGAAGGCGAGCTCGTAACGTCGATAGTTAACGGAAAGGATTGCGTATTTACGTGCTATGATGATATTGAAATTAACGGTGAAACCGTAAAAAACTGTTGTCTCTGTGCCTACGAACGGCTATATCGTCGGGGTGATACGCAGTGGTGCAAACCACAGTCTTGTGCCTTGTATCCTATAAGGGTGAAAGAGCTGAAAAACGATATCACAGCTCTTAATTACCACCGCTGGGATGTTTGCCATGATGCAGTAGAGCGAGGAAAGCAAGAAAACATAAAGGTTTACCAGTTTCTCAAGGAACCGCTTATCTCCCGATTTGGTAAGGAATGGTATGATGAGTTGGCATCCATTGCCGATGAATTGGCGAAAAATAGTAATAAGGGAATCTATTAAATCAATCAATAATATAAATCAGTCAATAATATAATTCAATCAATAATACTAATTTTAACTATTAAGCTTATGAAGAAATCATTACTTTGTTTGCTTGTTGCTCTTATAAGTATGAGCGCATCAGCAAATCGTAAGTGGGACTTCACCAGTTGGAGTTCGGCTACGGTAGCGAATCTCATGGCTGGTGCCTTTGAGAATGCTGGTAACATCAACCCTGAATCAGGTTGGACTGATGTAGAGAAGACAACACAAACGGCACCAACTGATGTTTCCAAAAACAACTGTTTTTGGGAGGTAACCGCTCAGGGAAATGCAACTTCTGGAGCAACCGTTCAAGCTAATAAAGTAGATATTGCTGAACTCAGCGGTTTGTTCTACACCAACACTGCAGCTCGCTCGCTTGCCATTGCAGTAAACTATCAACAGATTGATGCTGCAAACAGTTTTGGACCTTATCATGGAGGTGCGTACCTTTGGTTAGGTAGTAATAAGAAGAACTACTTTGTTATTCCTGATGTTAAGCCAGGTGCCGTTATAAGCATGGGCGTTGAGTCACATAAGACTACGGACGCACGCGGTGTTGAACTCTATATCGTTAAGAAAAATGCTTATGGAGAAAAAGGTGCTAAGTTGAAAGATCCTGACGGTAATGATGTTCCTCTTCCAACCGTTTATACAGAACAGAAATGGCTTTTACCAGAAGAGGTGACTGATGAGGCATCTGCAGCTATGATGAATGAGAATGGAACTTATGACATTCTTATATATAACACAAATGGTTGTCACCTGTATTATATCAATGTTGCCGAGGCAGGCGATGTAGCTGAGGACAGAAATGTGGCATGGGTGTCTCCATACGATGAACCTGAAAATGATGATGAGTTGCGTGCGTATGCTCCAACAGATGGTATCAACTATACGGCAATCAATTCTACAACAGAAGGACTTACAGCAGAAACTCTTAGAGAATACGACGCCGTGGTCATTTCTACAGGTGTAAGTGAGAGTGATGCTGCTTACAACGTATTGAAGGAGAATATCGCATATATGCCTATCGTTAACCTGAATGGCGATATCTTTGGATATACCAAGCAAGAGACAGGTAATGTGCAACTCGTAGCTCAGGTTAAGACGAACAGTCTGTATGAGGGAATAAACGTGGATGAGGAAACAGGTGAGTTTGAATATGCTGACGTGGCATACACTCTGCCAGAGCAGTTTGCAAATGACCTTGTCCTTGCAAAGAATGGCGAATTTACAGCTTTCCATCAGCATGGAACGAATAGGAATATCTATATCTTCCTGCCTTCTACCACTGATTTGGAGATGGACCTTTGGGGTACGCTGTTTGTAAATGCAGTTAATATGGCTGCTAAGACGAAGAAAAGTATCGAAGCTGCAGCTACACCTTCTGTTTCTTTGTCTTATGCTGACGGAAAGACAACAGCTACTCCAAACTGCGGAACATCTGGAGCCGTTTTGTATGTCTCAACAGATGGAGAGAACTACACGGCATACACCAATCCAGTAGAATTTACCGCAGAGGGAACGCTTTACGTATATGCCGAGGCTGAGGGTTATACTCGTAGTGAAATAGCCAGCAAGGCAGTAGATATCAAATCCCAGATGGCTGCTCCTGAGATTTCACAGTCACACGAAACCAACAGCACTTCAATCACATTGTCAGCAGATGGCGATGCTAAGATATATTACAGTTTCGTAAATGAGACAAACACTGCAAACATGGCACTCTACACTGCACCTGTAACAGTAAGCGAGCCATGCAAAATCTATGCAGTAGCAATCTCTGACATGACCCTGCAGTCAGAGCAGGTTTCAGCAGTGGTGAATATCGATGGCATTACATCTGAAAACATCCGCATCGACACATTGGCACACATGGATGTCAACCAGGCAGAGTACTATGAGAATATGAAGGACTGGAGCACAGAGACGTATGGTACTAGTGTTGGAACATCAGCGTCTGCATTCTATTTCTTTGGCAAGTCAGCATGGAACTACTATCTGCTTGACGACGAAGGCAACGTGAAGAAAGATTCTACGATGGTTGATGGTGTATGGCAATATACATACTATCCAAATGAAGAGTCACTCGTGTCGTTTGATTTTGGTAATGGCTGGATGTTGAAGTCAGGTGGTCAGGTAGGTTGTATAGAGTGCATTGATGCAGTAGCAAAGGTAGGTCATGGTGAGACAGAGCGTCGTGCAGACTCAGCAGAAGACCTTATCTATGGTGCACCTACAAAGGGCCTGATAGATTTTAATGGAAAGAAGACAGGCGAGCCTTGGACACTGAGCATTGAAACGACCGCCAAGTATCAGGGTCCATTTGATATCGTAACTTACCTCGGAAACGGTTCTACAGGCGACGTAGCCCTTGTTGCTCAGGTATCAACA
>FLNY01004694.1_pt1 | contig 11648 bp, 10 predicted proteins | sample 1140381 | NCBI WGS metagenome assembly FLNY01 (sample SAMEA3878172, study PRJEB12797) | bioreactor metagenome | biome: Moose rumen | place: Sweden | collected 2011-10
AGGGCGAAGCCGTCGCCGAATTCTATGCCCTTGATGGCGCCGAGCGACATTACGGCTCCGGCGAGGGCGCCGTCGAGCGAGCTCCAGCGGGGCTCCCCGACTCCTGCCGGGAGGCCTGTGACGGCGGTCTGGATTATGCCGCCGACGGAATCGCCGGCCGCCCTGGCCTCGAGGATTGCCGCCTCCATGCTCCCGCGCACAGGCGACAACACGGGGAAATCGAGCGAAGAGACAAGGTCGATCTGTTCCGAAGGGTCGGGACCGAAGGGGATGTCCTTTATGCCGGCGCATTCGAGAATGTGGGTGCCGACGCGTATGCCCTTGGCCCTGAGGGCGCTGAGGGCTATGGCTCCCGCCGCCACCAGGCCCGCGGTGACGCGGCCGCTGAAATGGCCGCCGCCGCGGAGATCCTCGAAGCCGGCGTACTTGACGTGGGCCGTATAATCGGCGTGCGAGGGCCGCGGAAGGCCCTGCAGGGCCTCGTAATCGGAGCTGCGGACATCCTCGTTGGGGATGAAGATGGTAAGGGGCGCACCCGTGGTAAAGCCGCCCAGGACGCCGCTCGTGATGCTGAAGGGGTCTTTCTCGCGGCGGGCCGTATCCGTGGGCCCCGAGGGGCGCCTGCGCGCAAGCTGCGCGGCGATGAAAGCCTCGTCGACGGGCACGCCCGGGGCGAAACCGTCGAGTATGGCGGTAATTCCGGGGCCGTGGGACTCGCCTGCAAGGGTGAGGATGACGCTTGTGCCTATGCTGTTCTTCATTTCTTGTGATTTTCTATTACCTGCCTGAGCTCGTCGGCCGTGAGGGTCCTGAAACGGTAGGAGCCAGGAGCGGACACCCAGACCGTCTTGTAGCCGGAGGCGCTGTGTTTCTTGTCCCTGGAGGCGTAGCGCATGAGGGTTTCGGGGCTGAGCGGGTCGCTGACGGGGAGGCCGAAGCGGCGCAGCAGAGCCTCGAGCCTCGCAGCCATGGCGGGGGAGCAGAAATAGGGCATGCCGGCGGCGACAGCCTCGCCGTGGTAGTACTGTCCGGCGCCCGCCGCCTCGATGGCATGGCCGACGGTATGTCCGAAATTGAGGACGGCGCGCTCGCCCTTTTCGGTGGGGTCGCGCTGCACTATGTCCATCTTTATTGCAAGGGCGCTCCTGACCAGTTCCTCATCCGGTACCGGGCCAATCTCGAGCCGGGAGAAGAGGGCGGCGTCGGAGGTGGCGGCCATCTTGATGACCTCGGCCATGCCCTCGGCGTAGATGCGCGGAGGGAGCGTCTCCAGGGTGGCGGTGTCGATGAGGACTCCGCAGGGATTGTGGAAGGCGCCGGCGATGTTCTTGACGCCGTCGACGTTGACCCCGGTCTTGCCGCCCACGGACGCATCGACCTGCGAGAGCAGGGTAGTGGGCACGTTGTACCAGTCTATGCCGCGCTGGTAGCAGGCGGCGGCGAAGCCGGTGATGTCGCCTGTCATGCCTCCGCCCACGGCGACCAGGGCGTCGCCGCGGGTGAAGCCCTGCGAGAGGAGCTCGCTGAGTATGGCTCCCACCGTGCCGAGGGTTTTGTTGCGTTCCCCGTGGGGGATGACGTAGACGCTGGCGTCCGGGCAGCAGTCAAAGACGGCACGGGAATACCGTTCCGGAACGCCGTCGTCGGTGATTATCAGTACTTTGCGGGCAAGATTAAAAAGCGAGCCCGCCATCGGGAGGACGTCTCTGCCGACGGTTATGCCGCCCGGGAGGGCCGGGCTGCCGGATGTGCTCATTGTCAGGCCTCGGGCTCAAACATGTCCTTGCCTACTCCGCAGAGGGGGCAGAGCCAGTCTTCGGGCAGTTCGTTGAAGGGGACTCCTTCGGCGGCTTCGTCGTAGACATGGCCGCAAACGGTGCATACGTACTTCATAGCTATTCGATATTTATAATTCGCGAATATAGGAAATCCGCCGCAAAAACCCAAATCCACCGCCTGCTCCGTACTTTTCGCGGTATTTTGAAAAAAAATTGCTACTTTGCAAAGATTATTGCCAAAATGGCAAATAATTTGCCTTGCAAACGGCGCAAAACAGTTCATCATGAAGAAATCCGCCATAGCTCTCGCCATCCTGTCGCTGGTCCTCTGTTCCTGCGGCGAGGAGTCCATCACCGTCACCGATACCCCGATAGCCACCGGCGGCGCCTCGTCCATAGGCCCCGACGACATAATCAACGAAGCCGACTTCAACCGCACCGTCACCATCACCTGGTCGGGCAGCTCCGCCACCGTAAGCGGCGACACAGAGGGCTTCGTGAGCATCAACGGCTCCCGCGTCACCGTCGACAGCCGTTCCGACACCACAAAGGTTGTCAAATACATCCTCACCGGCTCCAGCACCGACGGCAGCTTCAAGCTCTACAGCCTTCGCAAACAGGCCCTTGTGCTGAGCGACCTCACCCTTTCCAACAGCGGCGGCGCCGCCATCAACAACCAGAGCGGCAAGCGCACCTTCGTTGTGCTCGAGGGCACCAGCTCCCTTGCCGACGGCCCCGTCAACGCATCAGGCGACTATCCCGACGCCGTCGAAGACGAAGACCTCAAGGCCGCCTTCTTCAGCGAAGGCCAGCTCGTCTTCTCGGGCAGCGGCACCCTCAGCGTCACCTCGCAGGGCAAGGCGGGCATCACCTCCGACGACTATCTCCGCTTCCTCGGCACCCATGCCGTCAACGTCAAATCCACCTCCGGCCATGCCCTCAGAGGCAAGGATGCCGTACAGATCGAAGACGGCACCTTCACCCTCAGCACCACCGCAGCCGGCAAGAAGGGCATCAGTTCCGAGGGTGACGTAAGCATACTCGGCGGCGAGCTCTCCATCAGCGTGTCCGGCGGCGTCCTCAGCGAGACCTCCACCACAGGCACCGAACTCAGCAGCGCCGCAGGCATCAAGGCCGGCGGCACATTCACCATGAGCGGCGGCGCCGTAAGCATCACCAGCAGCGGCCAGGGCGGCAAGGGCATCAGCGGCGACGGGGCCGGCATCTTCAGCGGCGGCACCCTGGACGTCACCGTCACGGGCGCCAACTACGGCAGCTCCTCTGGCGGCTTCGGCGGCGGAGGAGGCGGTTTCGGCGGCAGGCCCGGCGGCCCGGGCAGCAGTTCCTCCACGTCCTCCAAGGGCGCCAAGGGCATCAAGTTCGACGGCGACATCACCATGAGCGGCGGCACGGTAAACGTCACCGCCCAGAGTCACGAGGCCTTCGAGTCCAAGGGCGCCATGACCGTGAGCGGCGGCAGCCTCTACGCTTATTCGGCCGGCGACGACGCCATCAACCGCGGCGGCTCCGACACCACCACCGACATGACACTCTCGGGCGGCTTCGTCTGCGGATGGTCGGCCGGCAACGACGGCATCGACTCCAACGGCAACCTCTACATCCAGGGCGCCACTGTGTACGCAGTGTGCACCAAGGGTTCCCCCGAAGTGGCCGTCGACGCCAATTCCGAGGCCCGCAAGGCCCTCTACGTCAAAAGCGGCACCCTCGTGTCGATAGGCGGGCTCGAATCGGGTTCCAGCCTCACCGGTTCCGCCTACAGCACCTCATCCTGGGCCAAGAGCTCCATGCACGTCCTCTGCGACAGCAGCGGCAGTCCCGCCCTTGCCTTCAAGACACCCGCATCCAGCTCCAACGGCACCATGGTCCTCTACTGCGGCGGCAGCGCCCTCACGCTCGAGAGCGGCGTCACCGTCGACGACGGCACCCTCCTCTGGAACGGCAACGGCTACGAAGCCCCCGTCTTCAGCGGCGGAAGCCAGGTGTCCCTTTCCTCATATTCGGGAAGCGGCGGCGGAGGCATGTTCAGATAAACAATCGCTACCATGAAAAAGATATTGCTAATAGCGGCCGCACTGCTGCTCGTCCTCCCCTCCGTCAGCGCACAGGAGACCAAAGACGCGCAGAAGATAAACAAGAAGAACCTTGTCATCAAGGAATGGAACACCGATGCCAAGAGCAAGAGCCGCATCCTTGACCACCAGACCACCTACAGCCCCGAAGGCAAGAAGCTGGAAGAAATCGAATACGGCTCCGGCGGGCAGAAATGGCGCAAGCGCTACGAATACGGCGCCAACGGCAAAGTCTCCCGCGAGCTGGTGTACGACGAGCACAACAAGCTCCAGACCGTCAAGAAATTCGAGTACAACGAGTTCAACCGCAAGAAAACCCAGTACAACTACGACAGCAAGGGACGCCTCAAGACCATGAAGGTGTTCGAATACATAGCAGAAGATGCCTGAAACCGGCCACATAGACCTTGAATCCCTCCCCGTGACCGGCCGCCTGGCGCCCATCACGCTCGAGGAGATGGATTCGGTGAAGCTGCTCAACCGCATCGACTCCAAGTACCTTACCGACGAGCACACCCTCACGGAGATACTGGAAGATGCCGCTGCGGCCGGCTACCGCGCCCTCGTGACCGAAGGATCCAAAGTGGCCAGCTACGACTCCGTCTACTTCGACACCCCCGGCCTGAAGATGTTCCTCGACCACCACAACCGCCGCCTGGTGCGCCAGAAGGTCCGCACGCGCATGTATGTCGCGTCCGGCGTCACCTTCCTCGAAATCAAACGCAAGAACAACCACGGCCGCACCAAGAAAAAGCGCACGCAGATTTCCCGGGACGACTTCTCCGACTTCAGCTCCGACGCCCGGGCCTGCGAATACCTCGCCGCCCACTCCTGGTTCACCGCCCCCGAGCTCACCCCTTCGCTCGAGACCATTTTCAAACGCATCACCCTGGTCAATCCCGCCATGACCGAGCGCCTTACGATAGACAGCTCCCTGGGCTTCGTCAACCTGCGCAACGGCAACACCGCATCGCTCGCCGGCGGCGTAGTCATAGAGCTCAAACAGGACGGCAGGGCCGGGAGCCCCATGAAGGGCATACTCCTCGACCACCGCGTCAAGCCCATCAGGGTAAGCAAGTACTGCGTCGGCATCACGCTCACCGACCCCGTGGTCAAGAGCGGCCGCTTCAAAGTCAAAATCAGAAAGATAGAAAAACAGATACAAACCAAAATCACCCCCTGACCATGTTCGGACCCGACGAATTGGGCGATTGGAATATCGCCGACGAGGACGTAATCGACGTCCAAAGCATCACGGACGCCATGATGACCACATCCCAGAGCCTGACGGAACTCGCCATAAGGTTCCTCCTCAACCTTGTGGTCTGTTGGCTCATAGTCCAGTTCTTCTATTACCGCAAGAGCCGCAGGCGTGACTACTACTTCACCTTCATGGTCTTCTCGTCGGCCATGCTGCTGCTCCTCTACATGATGGGCAACGCCGAGGTGGGAGTAGGCCTCACGCTGGGCCTTTTCGCCATCTTCGGGGTCATACGCTACCGCACCGAGACCGTCCCCATCAGGGAGATGACCTACCTGTTCGTCATCATCGCCGTAGCCGCAGTCAACGGACTCGCCCCGCTCTACCACCTCGTGGGTGCCACCGGGCCCAACCCCCATTACGAGCTCTCCTCCGGTTCCATAGGGGTGCTGGCTCTGTCGAACCTGCTGGTAGTCTGCCTGATATGGGTGCTTGAAAGCGAGCGCTGGCTCAAGCACACCTCCACCAAGCTCGTCCTTTACGACCGCATCGACCTCATAGTCCCCGAGAAGCGGGCCGAGCTCATCGCCGACCTCGAGAAGCGCGTCGGCGTCAAGGTAGACTCCCTCGAAGTGGGACACGTTGACTTCCTCCGCGACGCGGCCTATATCAAGATATACTACACCCTCGGGAAGGGTGAAACCGCAACCATAGACGAACTTACAAAAGCCAAGAACTTCGTAGAACAATGACCATGAAACGACTGTTTACCGTCCTGGCCGCCCTGGCGGCCGCCTCTGCCTTCGCTTCCGCACAGACGGTGAGCGAGCTCACAAGCGATTTCCTGACCCGCACCGACATAGGAGCCGAATGGAAACTGGCCAGGCGCCTCCACATGGACGCAGGATACGAATTGCGCACCCGCGGCACCATGTCCGACATTGCCGACCACCGCGCCTCGGTGGGCCTCAATTACAAGATAACTCCCGGCCTCAAGGCCGAACTGGGCTACACCTTCATATATCACCACAAGGCCACCGCCCAGACCTGGTCGCCCCGCCACCGCGTGAGCGCCGCCCTCTCCTATACCCTCAAGGCCGGAGACTGGCGCTTCGGGCTCAAGGAGCAGTTCCGCGTGACCCGCAAAGGCGACGCCAACGAATACGAGGAACCTGTCAACGCCCTTACCCTCAAGAGCCGTTTCAAGGTGAGCTACAAGGGCTTCAAGTCCTTGGAGCCCTACGCTTTCGTGGAGGGCAGGAACCTTCTCAATGCCGCCCTCGTGAACGCCACTTACAGCACCTCCAGCAACAACTGGGGCAATTATTCCTTCGGAGGATACGGGTTCGTGGAACCGTATTTCAACCGCGTGCGCGGAGCCGTCGGCGCCAAGTGGAAGCTCAGCAAGCACAACGCCATCGACTTCTGTCTGATGGAAGACTATTGCTACGAGCGCAACATCGACGTGAGCAAGGACCGCACTACCCTGAAGTCCTTCACCATCGATCCGGCTCTCTATACGATAGCCTCGGTGGGCTACAAGTATTCCTTCTGAACTCAAGTTTCGCAAGCATGAACTATTTGTGCTTCAAAGAATTGTGCTAGCTTGCGAAACTTCTCCTCACGCACATTTCTTCTGTCAACGTTACCCCATCCCTAAATCCCTTCCCTCGGGGAAGGGACTTACCTACGCCCTGCGGGCTCTATAATAGGTGGTTTCGCAATTGCGAAACTTTAGTTCTGAATCCTGGAGAGGATGGCCTTGGCGGCCTCCTCGTAGCCGGGCTTGCGAAGAAGGGCGAACATGTTCTTCTTGTAGGCCTCGACGCCGGGCTGGTTGAAGGGATTGACTCCAAGCTGATAGGCGCTTATGCCGCAGGCGAATTCGAAGAAGCAGAAGAGTTCGCCGAGGGTGTATTCGTCTATCTTTTCTACGCAGATTTCTATCTGGGGCACTCCGCCGTCGATGTGGGCTAGCTTGGTGCCGAGGGCTGCCATTGAGTTGCAGTGCTCGACATTACGGCCGGCGAGGTAATTGAGCTGGTCGAGGTCCTGGGGGTCGGAGCCGATGACGACGCTGCGGGAGGCCTTTTCGACCTTGATGGTGGTCTCGAACATGCAGCGCTCGCCGTCCTGGATGAACTGTCCGAGTGAGTGGAGGTCGGTGGTGAAGGTGGCGGAGGCGGGATAGATGCCCTTGCCGTCCTTGCCTTCGGACTCGCCGAAAAGCTGCTTCCACCACTCTGCAAAGCAGGTGAGGCGGGGGTTGAAGGTGACGAGCAGCTCGACCCTCTTGCCAAGGTCGGAGTACATGAGGTTGCGCATGGCGGCGTAGCGGACGGCGGGGTTGTCCTCGCTGCGCACGGTCACGGCCTTCTTGGCGGCGGCGGCGCCTTTTATCATCGAGCAGATGTCGTATCCTGCGACGCAGATGGGCAGCAGGCCCACGGGGGTGAGGACCGAGAAACGGCCGCCTACGTTGTCGGGGACGACGAAGGTGCGGTAGCCTTCCTGGTTGGAGAGGGTCTTGAGCGCGCCCTTGACGGCGTCGGTGACTGCGACTATGCGGGTGGCGGCGCCTTCCTTGCCGTAGCGGGATTCGATATGCTCCTTGACTATGCGGAAGGCGACGGCGGGCTCGGTGGTGGTGCCGGACTTGGAGATGACGATGCAGGCGACATTGGAACGGTCGGCGAGGTCCATCATCTCGGCGAGGTAGTCTTCGCTGAGGTTGTTGCCGGCGAATACGATGCGGGGACGTCCTTCGGGAAGGAGGAACTGGTGGTTGAGGGCGTCGAGGGCGCAGCGGGCTCCGAGGTAGGAACCGCCGATGCCGATGACGATGACGAGGTTGACGCCGAGGCCGTACCAGTCGTCACGTACGCTTTCGTATTCCTGGAGGAGAGAGGCGGGGATGCCGTCGGGGAGGGTTTTCCAGCCGAGGAAGTCGTTGCCGGGACCGGTTTCGGAGTCGAGAACGTCATAGGCTTCGAGAGCCTTGCCGAGGGAGGCCTTGAAGGCGGAAGGGGTGACGAAACGCTCGCACCCGTCAAGCTTGAGTTGTATCATTACTGTTTGATTTTGAATTCATTGTCGCCAAGGAGGCTGCGGGCCAGGAGGGGTTCGTTGGTGGTGATGGCGTCGAGGCCGAGCTCGATCATGCGGCGCATGTCCTTCTCGTCGTTGACGGTCCAGGCGTTGACGCTCATGCCCAGGGAGTGGGCCTGCTCCACCCATTTGGGGTGGGCGCTGAACATGGGATAATAGTAGTCGACGCCGTTGATGCCGCGTTTGGCATAGCGGGCGGGGGCCTCGTTGCGGACTACGTTGGCCGAGAGGAACTGGTTGACGAACTGGGGGTGGGATGCTGCTATGAGGTCGCAGATGTGGCGGCTGAAACTGATGAAGAGGACTCTTTCGGGGTCGTAGAGGCCGTGGGCCTTGAGGGAGGCGATGGTCTTTTCGACGAGGAGGTCTTCGCGGGCCTGGTCCTTGTGTATCTTGAGTTCGATGATGAGCTTGGTGGTGGAGCACTTGGCGGCCTGGTCGAGGTATTCGTCGAGGGTGGGGCGCTTTTCGCCGTTGGGGAGCAGGTCGCGGTCGAAGTCGGAGTAGTTGTGGGTTTCGATGAGCTTGCCTTCGATGTCGTCGTTGTGGTTGACGAGGACGATGCCGTCGGCGGTGATGTGGATGTCACATTCGCTGCCCCAGAAGCCGTTCATCTGGGCTGCGCGGAGCGAGGCGATGGAATTCTCGCTCATGCCGCCCTGTTCGCTCTTCCAGAAGCCGCGGTGGGCGACTATGGCCGTCTTGCCGTCCTGGCCGACGGGAGGGAACTGAGCGGAGACTGAGGCGGGAACCTGCTTTGCGGTGGAACAGCCGGCAAGGACCAGCGCTGCCGCCGCGATTGCGAAAAACTTTGAGGAATGATTCATGTCTTTGGTCGTTAACTCTGCAAAAATACCAATTTTTATGTATATTTGTGGATACAGTTATGAAAAAATATATTCTTGCGCTCGATCAGGGAACAAGCAGTTCCCGCGCCATCATCTTCGATCACGACGGCACTCCGCTCCACGTCTGCCAAAAAGAATTCACACAGCACTTCCCCCGTCCGGGCTGGGTTGAACACGACCCCCTGGAAATCTGGTCCAGCGAGCGTGAAGTCATGCTCGGCGTCCTCGCAAAAGGAGGCATAGAAGCCTCCGAAATTGCAGCCGTCGGCATCACCAACCAGCGCGAAACCACCATCGTCTGGGACTCCGAGACCGGCAAGCCCGTCTACAACGCCATCGTCTGGCAGGACCGCCGCACCTCCGAGTACTGCGATTCGCTCAAGGCCCTCGGTCTCACGGAAAAAATCCGTGACAAGACCGGCCTCCTCATTGACGCCTACTTCTCCGGCACCAAGATCCGCTGGATACTCGAAAACGTCGAGGACGCCCAGGACCTCGCCCGCAAGGGCCGCCTGCGTTTCGGCACCGTCGACAGCTGGCTCATCTGGAACCTCACCGGCGGCCGCGTCCACTGCACCGACGTCTCCAACGCCTCCCGCACCATGCTCTTCAACATCCACACCCTCAAGTGGGACGAGGAGCTCCTTGCCCTGCTCGGCATTCCCGCGTCCATGATGCCCCAGGTGCGCTCCTGCAGCGAGATATACGGCTTCTGCGACCTTCTTGACGGCGTGCCCGTGGCAGGCGCCGCAGGCGACCAGCAGGCCGCCCTGTTCGGCCAGATGTGCACAGAGCCCGGCGAAGTCAAGAACACCTACGGCACCGGCTGCTTCCTGCTCATGAACAGCGGCACCCGCGCCATAAGCTCCCAGAACCAGCTGCTCACCACCATCGCCTGGAAGATCGGCGACACCGTCAACTACGCCCTCGAAGGCAGCGTCTTCGTGGCCGGCAGCATAGTGCAGTGGCTGCGTGACGGCCTCGGCCTCATCAAGCAGTCCTCAGAAATAGAGGCCCTCGCCTCCCAGGTTCCCGACAACGGCGGCGTCTATCTCGTCCCCGCCCTCACCGGCCTCGGCGCCCCCTACTGGGATCCTTACGCCAAGGGTACCATCACCGGCATCACCCGCGGCACCACCGCAGCCCACATCGCCCGCGCGGCGCTCGAGGGCATAGCCTTCGAGACCATGGACGTCGTCGACGCCATGCGCCGCGACGCCGGCGTCTCGCTGCGATCCCTCAAGGTCGACGGCGGCGCCTCCCGCAACAACCTCATGATGCAGTTCCAGGCCGACATCCTCGGCACCGACGTCGTCCGTCCCGTAGTCACCGAGACCACCGCCCTCGGCGCTTCCTACCTCGCTGGCCTCGCCGTAGGATTCTGGGGGTCCATCAGCGAGCTCAAGGCCCAGTGGCAGGCCGAGAGGGTCTTCACTCCCGCCGCCACGCCCGAGAGCGTCTCCGGAGCCGTCTCAGGCTGGAAAGAAGCAATCTCGAGAACCCTCACCAAATAAGCTTACAAGGAAAGGATCTGTGCTTGAGGAGAAGTTCCGCAAGCTGGCACAATCCTTTGAAACATAGACTGTTCATGCTTGCGGAACTCAAGCGTAATGACACTACTGACCAAATGCCTTCTCGAGCTCCTCGGAACCCTGGTGCTCATCCTCCTGGGCGACGGCGTCGTCGCAGGATCCACCCTCAAGAAATCCAAAGGCCTGGGCGCAGGCTGGGTTGTAATCACCCTTGGCTGGGGCTTCGCCGTCATGTGCGGAGTCTTCATCGCCGGTCCCTACACGGGCGCCCACCTCAATCCTGCCGTCACCCTCGGCCTTGCTGCCGCCGGCAAGTTCCCCTGGGCCGAAGTCCTGCCCTACATCTGCGCGCAGATGCTCGGCGGCTTCCTCGGCGCTGTCCTGGTCTACCTCTTCTACAAAGACCATTACGACGCCACCGAAGATCCCGACACCATCATCGGCACTTTCTGCACCATGCCCGCTATACGCAACACCTGGCGCAACTTCTTCTGTGAGGTCGTCGCCACCTGGCTGCTCGTTTTCGTGATACTGGTGTTCTCCACCACAGAAAACACCCCCGTAGTGGGAATGGGCTCCCTGGGCGCCTTCCCCGTCACCTGCCTCATCATGGCCATAGGCATGTCGCTCGGCGGCGCCACCGGCTACGCCATCAACCCCGCCAGAGACCTCGCCCCCCGCATCGCCCACGCCATTCTTCCCATCAAGGGCAAACGCGACAGCGGCTGGTCCTACAGCTGGATTCCCGTCGCCGGTCCCCTCGTCGGCGGCCTCCTCGCAGCCCTCTGCTTCATCCTCATCTATTAGAAACAGCAGTTTCGCAAGTTGGCACAATCCTTTGAAGCATAAATAGTCCATACTTGCGAAACTTGAGTTGGAATAAGCATTCGCACGGTGGTCCCACTGGTGGACCACCGTGACGGTTTTCGCCCCCTTCCCATGCACGGTGGTCCCGCTGATAGACCGCCGTGACGGTTTCTGCGCCCCTCCGTACTCAAAACCCCCATGTTTTGTGTACGGGCATGCCGCTTTTCCCACCTCCGTACTCAAAATCCCCATGTTTTGTGTACGGGCACGTCATATTTTCCCCC
>FLNY01003830.1_pt1 | contig 11643 bp, 8 predicted proteins | sample 1140381 | NCBI WGS metagenome assembly FLNY01 (sample SAMEA3878172, study PRJEB12797) | bioreactor metagenome | biome: Moose rumen | place: Sweden | collected 2011-10
CCTGCCAGTCGCCTCCTTCTGGAAGGAGAAGGGACGATAGTATCTCTCGTATGTCTTCTGTCATACTGCAAAGGTACACACATTTCTCGACTTATTGGCATGTCTATATGTTAATTTGTTTAACGACTCGAATTGTTAATTCACACTAAATCCACTAGAACCCATTTTTCACTTTCTGTGCTGCGAAGCAGGAACTGCACGAGCTTATGAGTGGCACGGCCGCGGTGGCTGATGGCATTCTTCTCATCTGCGCTCATCTCGGCAAAACAGCGGTCGTAGCCCTTGGGGCGGAAGACGGGGTCGTAGCCGAAACCTTCGCTGCCGTGGCGCTCGCTGAGGATTTCGCCCTCGCAGATGCCCTCAAACAGATGTTCTTCCCCCTGATATAATAACGCAATGACGGTGCGAAATCGTGCGCTGCGGTCGGATTTTTTTTCTAAATTATGTAAAAGGAGGGCCATATTGGCATTGCTGTCGTGGGAGAGGGAGGGGAGCGAAGGGGAGAGCGAAGGGGAGAGCGAAGGGGAGAGCGAAGGGGAAAACCCTTCGCTGCGACCTGTGGCGGTAGCGCTTTGCTGGGCGGCGAGCTCGGCATAGCGGGCGGTATGGACGCCGGGAGCTCCGCCGAGGGCCGTCACTTCAAGGCCTGTGTCATCGGCAAAGCAGTCGAAGCCGTAGTGCTCCTTCACATAGCGTGCTTTCTCAAGGGCGTTGCCTTCGAGCGTGTCGGCTGTCTCGGGGATATCATCGTAGCAGCCTATATCCTTGAGGCCGACTACTTCAAAACGCTCGCCAAGAATTTGACGAACCTCCTGCAGCTTATGGGCATTGTTTGTGGCAAAAACCAGTTTCATGAAAAGTGAAAAATGAAAAATGAAAAGTGAAAAATGAAAAGTGAAAAGTGAAAAATGAGGCCCCCTGTAATCCCCCGGTGGGGGATGATAAGTGAAAAATCTCGCTCGAATTATGAATTATGAATTACGAATTAAATCAAGTTTTAATTCTGTCGAATCCCTCGCCATAGACGCCGACGACTTTTGTCATTGTTACGAAGGCTTTGTTGTCAATACGTTTTATCAGTCGGAATATCTGCTGGCTCTCGCGGCGACGGGCCATAACGATGAGCACTCGGCGCTCTTGCTTAGAGTACCAGCCCTCGCCGTAGAGCTCCGTCACACCACGTTGCACATCCTTGTTAATGTGTTGTGCAATCTCTTCATGTTTATCAGAGATGATGGTGAACTGCACGCTCTGCGAGGCCGACGTCATGGTGTAGTCGAGCAACAGCATCGAGATAAGCAGGATGACGTAACCGGTGACGACTTTGTTCCAGTCGTGGAAAACGAAGAAGCTGCACGAGACGATGATGAAGTCCAACCACATCAGCACGCGGCCCATCGAGAAATTCTTATACTTATTAACAATGGCGGCGATGATATCCGTGCCGCCCGTGGAGCCGTTGTTGATAAACACAACCGCCAGGGCAGCACCTTCGATGCAGGCGCCAAGCACGGCAGCCATGAAAGGCTGGTCGCCTACTACCTTCGGAAGTGTGCCGTCGGGGAGGGCTATCACTTTCTGCACGATGCCGAGGAAGAAAGTGATGCAGAGCGTGGCATAGATGGTCTTGGCAAAAAACTTGAAGCCAAGAATCTTCAGACCTATGGCCAGCAGGACGGCGTTGATGATAAAATAGCTGTACTGAGTAGGAAAGCCTGTGGCATAGTAGATGATGGCCGAGACACCCGTCATGCCGCCTGGCGTGAATTCGTAGGGGAGCATGAAAGTGCAGAAGCCGATGCAGTAGCCAAGGCATCCGAGTGCGATGAAGACGTAGTCTTTGACTTCGTCGATGATCCAACTTAATTTTGGGCTTTTCATAGCTTTTGATAAATAAATAAGCCCAATCCGCATGGTGATTTTCCTGTGCGGATTGGGCTGTTTGTTTTTTATTTCATTACGATGTTTATCATGCGCTTAGGCACGATGATTACTTTGATGATTGATTTGTCTTCAAGGTATTTGGGCGTGAGCTCATGGCCTCGGGCAGCTGCTTCGATGGTGGCATTGTCGGCATCGGCAGGGAAGTCGATGCTGAAGCGCGTCTTGCCGTTGAAGGCTACCATCATCTTCACGGTGTCTTCGACCAGGTATTTCTCGTTGAACGCGGGCCACTGGGCATCGCAGACGCTGGTCGTATGGCCGAGAGCCTCCCACAGCTCTTCGGCGATATGCGGGGCGAAGGGTGCTATGAGCACTACGATGGGCTCCAGCACGGCGCGCTTCTGGCACTTGAGCTGCGAGAGCTCGTTCGTAGCAATCATGAAGGCAGGAATGGCTGTGTTGTAGCTGAACGACTCGATATCCTCGGTCACTTTCTTGATGAGTTTGTGCAACGACTTCAGCTCGGCTGCTGTGGGTTCGTCGTCGGTGACGGCGAACTGGTATTTCTGCCAGAACATATTCCAGAACTTCTTCAGGAAGCGGTGCGAGCCGTCGATGCCGTTGGTGTCCCAGGGCTTGGCTTGCTCCACGGGACCGAGGAACATCTCGTACAGACGCAGTGTGTCGGCGCCGAACTTCTCAACAATCATGTCGGGGTTGACGACGTTGAACATCGACTTCGACATCTTCTCTACAGCCCATCCGCAGACGTATTTTCCATCTTCGAGGATAAACTCGGCAGTGGCGTACTCCGGGCGCCAGGCCTTGAAGGCTTCGAGGTCGAGGACGTCGCCGCTGACGATGTTCACGTCCACGTGCAGGGGAGTGACGTCGTACTGGTCCTTCAGGCCGAGGCTGACGAAGGTGTTGGTGTCCTTGATGCGATAGACGAAGTTGGAGCGTCCCTGTATCATACCTTGGTTGACGAGCTTCTGGAAAGGTTCTTCCTTGCGGCTGACGCCGAGGTCGAAGAGGAACTTGTTCCAGAAACGGCTATAGATCAAGTGGCCTGTAGCGTGCTCCGAGCCGCCTACGTAGAGGTCGACGTTCTGCCAGTAGGCATCGGCTTTCTCGCTTACGAGAGCCTCGTCGTTGCGAGGATCCATATATCGGAGGTAGTAAGCGCTTGAGCCTGCGAAGCCGGGCATAGTGTTCAGCTCGAGGGGGAAGACGGTTTTATTGTCGATTGTGCTACAATCGACCACACAACGGTTGATGGTGTCCCAAGCCCATCGTTTGGCATTGCCGAGCGGCGGTTCGCCTGTCTCCGTAGGCAGGAACTTGTCCACTTCGGGCAGCTCCAGGGGCAGGCACTCCTCGTGAACCATCTGTGGCATACCATCCTTATAGTAGACGGGGAAGGGCTCGCCCCAGTAGCGCTGGCGCGAGAAAATGGCGTCGCGCAGGCGGAAATTGACCTTCACGCGGCCCAAGTAGTGTTCTCTAACATATTTCTTTGTGGCAGCGATGGCTTCCTTAATAGTAAGGCCGTTGAGTGAGAAGTCAATGTAGGGTTTCACTCCTGCCTTAGGTGAGTTGCAGACGATACCTTCCTTGGCATCGAAGCTCTCCTCGCTGACGTCGCAGCCCTCGACCAGCGGCACGATGGGCAGGCCGAAATGCTTAGCGAAAGCGTAGTCGCGCGAGTCGTGAGCAGGCACAGCCATGATGGCACCCGTACCGTAGCCAGCCAGCACGTATTCCGATATCCAGATAGGGTTAGCCTCGCCTGTGAATGGGTTGATGGCATACGAGCCCGAGAAGACGCCCGTAACCTTGCGGTCGCTGATGCGGTCGCGCTCGGTACGCTTCTTCACGTAGGCCAGGTATTCGTCCACGGCTGCTTTTTGATCAGGCGTCGTCAGCTCGTTCACCAGCTCGCTCTCGGGAGCCAACACCATGAAGGTGACGCCGAACATAGTGTCGGCGCGCGTAGTGAAGATAGTGAAGCTCTTGTCGGAATCCTTAACCTTAAACTCTATCTCGGCACCCTCGCTGCGCCCGATCCAGTTGCGCTGAGTCTCCTTCAGGGATTCGGTCCAGTCGATGGTCTCCAGTCCGTCGAGTAAGCGCTGGGCGTAGGCCGAGACACGCAGACACCACTGCTTCATCATCTTCTGTACAACAGGGAAGCCACCGCGTTCGCTGACGCCGTCGACCACTTCGTCGTTAGCCAGCACCGTACCGAGCTGCGGGCACCAGTTGACCATCGTCTCGCCGAGGTAGGCTATGCGGTAGTTCATCAGCACCTGCTGCTTTTCCACGACGCTCTTAGCTTTCCATTCGTCGGCCGTGAACGAGAGTTCTTCGCTCTGTGCCACGTCGAGGTCTTCAGTTCCCTGTTTATCGAAGTGCTCTATGAGTTTCTCGATAGGCTGCGCGCTCTGGCACTTGTTGGAATAGAACGAGCCGAACATCTGCTGGAAAGCCCATTGTGTCCAGTGGTAGTATTGCGGGTCGCAGGTGCGCACCTCGCGACTCCAGTCGAACGAGAAGCCTATCTTGTCGAGCTGCTCGCGGTAGCGGGCGATGTTGGCCTCGGTGGTGATGGCGGGATGCTGCCCCGTCTGAATGGCATATTGCTCTGCGGGCAATCCGTAGGCATCGTAGCCCATGGGGTTGAGCACGTTGAATCCTTGCAGACGCTTGTATCGGGCATAGATATCGCTGGCGATGTAGCCCAGGGGATGCCCCACGTGCAAGCCGGCGCCGCTGGGGTAGGGGAACATGTTGAGCACGTAGAACTTCTTGCGATTCTCGTCCTCTGTTACCTTATACGTTTGAGCAGCCACCCATCGTTGCTGCCACTTCTTCTCGATGTCTCTGAAATTGTATTCCATTTACGAAAATGTTATGATGCTTTTTTTCGGGCGCAAAGGTAGCTAAAAGTTTTAATAATTAGGACATTTACATTTAAAAAAAAGAGAAAATAGAGGTTGGCGGCCAAATAAATCCCTTAAAGGGGTAACAAACAAGTAAAGAGACATTATCTTTGCGTCAGCAAAAAACAAACACTCATTTGTAATGAAAAGGTTCTACACGTTGGCAGCCGCCATGATAGCTGCCTTATTAGTTATGTCACAGACTACGAAGAAGAATTTTACGCTTAATGACTTGCTCGGAGGCGGCTCCACTTACTGGAACCTGCAGCCCAAATATATGTTCTCGGCCTGGTGGGGCGAACAGCCGCTGGAGCTGAGCGTGGAGAAGGTGCAGCGTATCGAGGCCGACGGCTCGCGAGGCAGCACGCTGTTCACTGCCGACGACCTCAATGCCATCCTCGGCGAGAAGAAGGTGCGCACGTGCTCTAATCTTACTTTTCCTTATGCCTCGCAGCCGATAGTGAAGGTTCAGACACAAAAGGAGATTATTCTGGTTGATTTTCAGAAGAAGAACATCGTCTGGAGCGCAGAGATTCAGGAGGGCGCCAGCGAGCTGACGTGGAACCCTGAGAGCCGTGCCTTGGCCTACTGCATCGGCAGCAACGTGTTTGTGCAGACGGCCTCCGGCGAGCGGTGCCAGCTGACCAGCGACGGCAACGACGACATTGTCTATGGTCACAGCGTCAGTCGCGACGAATTTGGCATCAGCAACGGCCTCTTCTGGAGCCCCGACGGCCGTCGCCTGGCGTTCTACAAGAAGGACCAGAGCCGCATCCCCAGTTATCCGCAGGTGGACATCACTCAGCGCATTGCTGCCACCTATGTCGACAAGTATCCCATGGCGGGCTGCGAGACCGAGGACGTCAGCGTGGCTGTCTACGATGTCGAGAGCCAGCGCATGGTGTGGCTGCAGAATCCGAAACCGATGACCGACTACATGACCAACCTCTCGTGGTCGCCCAACGGCAGCAAGCTTTACGTCTTCGAGCTCAACCGCGATCAGAACTTCATGCAGCTCTTCGGCTACGATGCCGCTACGGGAGCAAAGGAGGCGGAGCCCATACTCGAGGAGCGCCATCCTAAATATGTGGAGCCGCTGAACACCCTCGCCTTCTTGCCTTGGGACTCGTCGAAAGCCGTCATGCAAAGCCAGCGCGACAACTGGAACCACCTCTACCTCATTGATTTCAACAAGAGCGTCTATCCCGAATGGCGCAACGCCGACGGCGGCGGCACGGTGTGCGACCATCGCCGCGTGAGCTTGCTGACGCCAGGCGAGTTCGTCGTGCGCGACTTCCTGGGCTTCAACGAGAAAACCAAGTCGGCCCTCTTCATAGGCAATGTAACCCACCCGCTGCACCACACCATCTGGAGCGCTCCCGTAAGCGGACGTGGCAAGATGCAACTCATAGGTGCCGGCGAGGGCGTACATGCGGCTACGCTCAGCGCCGCCGGCACCCGGCTCATCGACACCTATTCGTCGCCTACGGTGGTGCGAAAGGTTGACTTATTGCCTGCAAAGGCTGGCAAGGCGGTCAATCTGCTCACGGCCGACGACCCATGGAAGGATTATGCTGTGCCCGAAATCTCTGGCGGCAGCATCAAGGCCGCCGACGGAGTAACAGACCTCTACTACCGCCTCATTAAGCCCGTCAATTTCGATGCGTCGAAGAAATATCCCACCGTCGTCTACGTCTATGGCGGCCCTCATGCCCACAACGTGCAGGCTTCGCGTGGCTACTACTTCCGTGGTTGGGAGATTTATATGGCTCAGCTTGGCTACGTCGTCTTCGTGCTCGACAATCGTGGCTCGCAGTATCGAGGCCTGAAGTTTGAGCAGGCCACCTTCCGCCATCTGGGCGACGAAGAGATGAAGGACCAGATCTGTGGCGTCGAGTTCCTGAAGTCGTTGCCCTACGTCGATGCCGAGCGCCTCGGCGTGCACGGCTGGAGCTTCGGAGGCTTCATGACGACGAACCTTATGTGCTCCTACCCCGATGTCTTCAAGGTAGGCGTTGCCGGCGGTCCTGTCATCGATTGGAAGTACTACGAGGTGATGTATGGCGAGCGCTATATGGACCGCCCCGACGAGAATCCCGAAGGCTACGCCTCCTCCAGCCTGCTGCCTAAAGCCAAGAACCTCAAGGGTCGCCTCCAGATTATCTTCGGCTACAACGACCCCACCTGCGTGCCGCAGCACACGCTCTCGTTCATCCGCGCTGCTATCGATGCCGGCACGCAGCCCGACCTCTTCACCTACCCCGGCGACGGTCACAACATGTTCGGCACCGACCAAATCCACCTACACGAGCGCATCACACGCTACTTCGAGGACTACCTTAAGGGTGAAAAGTAAAGTTTAGTCCACAAATGAGCACCTTTGCAGTAGGAAAAGGGCATGATGAGCGAAGAACGAAAGAGGGTCGTAGAGGAATTTGCTGGCGAGAAGCAGCCGTCCATGAAACGGCGCAGCGATGTCAACGACTACCACGGTCGCCATATCTACTTGGTGACGCTGGCGGTGGAAGGGCGATGGCCGCTGTTGGGACAGGTAATAGGAAATCCGTTGGCAGCGGAAGGTAGCGCTGATGCGCCGCGAATCGAGCTCTCTGCACTGGGAGGGGCGGTCTTTGACTGCTGGCAGCAGATTCCCAAACGGCACCCGGAGGTAGAGATCCTCGCCCTCCAGATCATGCCCGACCACCTGCATGGCATTCTCTGGATAAAAGAGGAGATGCAGCAGCACCTCGGCCACATCATCGGCGGCTTCAAGACGGGCTGCAACAAGGCTTACAGGATTTACACTGCGGCACTGCCGCAGTCTACGCCCAGCAAGGGATACAATCCCAGCCATGGATCAGGCAGCATCTGGCAAGGGCGGCAAGGCGGCAGTGAGCAAGGGCAGCAAGGCAGCAGTGAGCAAGGGCGGCAAGGCGGCAGTGAGCAAGGGCAGCCAGGCGGCAGCGAGCAAGGGCAGCCAGGCGGCAGCGAGCAAGGGCGGCCAGGCAGCATCTGGCAAGGGCAGCCAGGCGGCAGCGAGCAAGGGCAGCCAGGCGGCAGTGGGCAAGGGCAGCCAGGCAGCATCTGGCAAGGGCAGCCAGGCAGCAGTGTTGAAGGTAACCCTTGCTCAGCGTATGCTGCGGCAGTGCCGCAGCAAAGCCAGCAAAGCCAGCCAAAAGCAAGGCGCGAGCGCCGCGAGGACCGCCACCACGGTCTCCTCTTCGAGCCCAACTATAATGACCTCATCTGCAAGAGCTACGACATGCTCCCCACCCTCATCAACTACGTTAAAGACAACCCGCGCCGCCTACTCATGAAGCGCGCCCACCCAAATTACCTCCGCCCCTTCTTCGGCCTCCGTATAGGCTCCCACACCTACAACGGCATCGGCAACCTCGCCCTTCTCAATGCCCCCCACCGCCTTGCCGTCCGCGTCTCGCGACGCAATAACGAAGCGCAGCTTCAGGACGAAGTGTGCCGTTACATGACCGCCGCACTATCAGGCACCGTCCTTATCTCCCCTGCCATCTCTCCCGGCGAGAAGCGCGTCATGCGTGCCGCCTTCGACGCCAAGCTTCCCGCTGTCGTTATCATGGAAAACGGCTTCACCCCGCTCTCCAAGCCCCATGGCGAACAATTCTACGCCTGCGCCGAAGGCCGTCTGCTTATGCTCTCCCCTTGGCCTCATCACAACGACCGCCGTAAGCTCACCGCTCAGCAGTGCCAAGCCATGAATCTCATGGCACTGGAACTGGCAGCCCTCGAAAAATGAAAAAAGTGATGAGCGAAGTGTAATAATTTGGCAGGTTACAGGTCTTATAGACAGCAGGCATCGCTCTAAATATGTTTTTGGAATGAATATGATTTCTGTCCAGCCACAACTAAGGCCCGCCATATCTTCGCGATAAGGCGGGCCTTTTCTTTGGTTTAAGGGTTTTGGCGGAAAGGCTTAAGGGTTTTGGCGGAAAGGCTTAAGGGTTTTGGCGGAAAGGCTTAAGGGTTTCGGCAAAAAGGCTTAAGGGTTTTCATTGTTCGCTCGCGACCTAACAAGCAAAAGACCCAGTAGGAATTCGCTACGCGCCCAGTCGTATTTGCCGTTTCAGCTGGTAGCAGTCGTCGATTAGACAAGTTGTTTCTGGCTCGACGCGCTGGAGAATGTCACGCTCATAACGGCCTCAGGAGCCTCGGTGACTCTCGACAACGACCGCTTCGCAGGGCCAATCTCTGTCGAATATTTCTATCGCCTGAAGCCCTGGCTGGGCTTGGGCGGCATCTTCGCCTTCGGCCCCACCATTCGCGGCTTTGCTGAGCTGGGCACAGGTGAGCAAGGCGTCGTCCTTGTGGGTGTCCGCTACAAGTTCTGAACAAAAAAATCCCGCCGGAGAACGCTGACGTTTCTTCGGCGGGATTTTTTTGTTTGAAAGGGAGTTAACTCCCTGAATCTCTATTTAGGCTGCTTGCCGATGTAGGCGAGGATGCCGCCGTCGACATAGAGAATGTGGCCGTTGACGGCGTTCGAGGCCTCGGAAGCGAGGAAGACGGCGGGGCCGGTCAGTTCTTGCGGGTCGAGCCAGCGGCCAGCGGGTGTCTTGGCGCAGATGAAGCTGTCGAAGGGATGACGGCTGCCGTCAGGCTGACGCTCGCGCAGGGGAGCGGTCTGGGGCGTAGCGATGTAGCCCGGGCCGATGCCGTTGCACTGGATGTTGTACTCGCCGTACTCCGAACAGATGTTGCGCGTGAGCATCTTCAGACCGCCCTTGGCAGCAGCATAGGCGCTGACAGTCTCGCGGCCGAGCTCGCTCATCATGGAGCAGATGTTGATGATCTTGCCGTGACCCTTAGCCATCATGTCGGGCAGGACGGCCTTCGAGACGATGAAGGGAGCGTTCAGGTCGATGTCGATGACGCGGCGGAAGTCAGCAGCCTCCATCTCGTGCATAGGCACGCGGCGGATGATGCCGGCATTGTTCACGAGGATGTCGATGGTGCCGACTTCCTCCTTGATCTTGGCTACCAGAGCCTGCACGGCGGGCTCGTCGGTGACGTCGCAGACGTAGCCGTGGACCTTGATGCCCTTCTCGGCGTAAGCCTTCAGGCCGCGGTCTACGAGTTCCTGGTTGATGTCGTTGAAGCAGATGGTTGCGCCCTGCTCAGCGAAAGCGCTGGCGATGGCAAAGCCGATGCCGTAGCTGGCACCCGTCACGAGAGCTACCTTGCCCTCGAGAGAGAAATTCAGATAGGGATTCATGTGTATAGTTAAAAATGAAAAGTTAAAAATGAACCTTCAAGTATGAAATATTCGCTTCTGTCCGCAAAGATAATAATAAATAAAGAATGAAGAATGAAGAATGAAGAATTTTTCACTTTCCACTTTTCTCTTTTCATTTTTCACTTTTCATTTTTCACTTTTCATTAAATTGCCTACCTTTGTGCGCAAAATAAAATATATATAATGACAAAACACATACTTGCTGCATTAGTAATTGCATGCAGCCTCGTTTCTTGCGGTACATCATCACGCGTAGTCCGCCGTCAGGCTCAGCCCGACGATGCCCTTGCACCTGTGGCCCTTCATTCATCTTTGGCTACGGCCGAGGTTGAGGCTCCAAAATCAAAGCGCAAAGCAGTGGAGCTATCACCTCTCGAACAGCAGTTGAGGTCTATTCTCGCAGATAGTCTATTAGAGACGTCGCAGGCCGGCGTTCATGTAGTGGACCTCAACACGGGGCAGACCCTCCTCAGCCATGGTGCGCGGCAGCGTATGCGCCCCGCTTCTACAGAAAAAGTCGTTACGGCCATTGCCGCCCTCGACCGCCTCGGTGCCGCCTACCAGCTGCAGACACAGTTGCTCACGACGGCTTCTGTCAGCGGCAGCGTCCTGCAGGGTGATATATATATTAAAGGTGTTATGGACCCGCTGCTCAGCGTAGCCGATGTAAGGTCGTTGGCTGCGCAGTTGCGCGCCGCCGGCATCACGCGCATCAACGGCCGCCTCATCTCAGACGCTTCCTTCAAGGACAGCGACGAGCTGGGCTGGGGATGGTGCTGGGACGATGAGAACCCTACGCTCTCGCCTCTGCTCTGCGGCGGCAAGCCCGGGCTTGCCGGTCAGCTCCTTGCAGCACTTAAGGCCAACGGCATCGCCGTAGCGCGCGGACAGTCGGTAGGCACGGCCTCGGCCGGCGCACGCGCTTTGGCAACGGTAGCACGCCCGTTGTCGGCTGTGATGCAGCCTATGATGAAGGAGAGCGACAACCTCTGTGCCGAAGCTGTCTTCTATCAGCTCGGACGTACACGTAAGCAGGCTGCAACTGTCATCGCAGACGTAATCATGCGTGCCTATGCCGCATTCCCGTTGCCGTTAGCAGGCGGCGAATCCTCGTCCACGATAGCCGACGGCAGCGGCCTCTCGCTCTACAACTATCAGACGCCCGAGACCTTTACGCGGCTGCTCTCATACGCCGCCTCGCGCCCCGACGAAATCCTGACGCCTCTGCTGCAGGCGCTGCCCATTGCTTCTGTCGACGGCACATTGAAGAAGCGTATGGCGGCTACGCCCGCTGAGGCCAACGTGCGAGCCAAGACGGGTTCCGTAAGTGCCGTGTCGACGCTCGTAGGATATACCACACAGCGCTCCACAGGTCACCTCATTGCTTTCGCCATCATGAACCAGGGCGTACGCACAATGGCCGAAGGTCGCAATTTCCAAGACCGCCTGTGTGTGGCCCTCAGCGAATAGCCTTCTGGCACGAGCACTAAGCAGAAACAAAAAAGCCGGACAGCAGAGTGACGTTCTCTGCTGTCCGGCTTTACTTTT
>FLNY01004446.1_pt1 | contig 11634 bp, 7 predicted proteins | sample 1140381 | NCBI WGS metagenome assembly FLNY01 (sample SAMEA3878172, study PRJEB12797) | bioreactor metagenome | biome: Moose rumen | place: Sweden | collected 2011-10
TTCCCTCCTCGCTGATATACACCGGAGGGCAGAATCTGTGTAATCGAGCGAATAACTATGAGCTCAACTATTCTGATAAAAGTCCATCTCATCAGTGAAATCTGTGTTTAAAAGCTATTCACTTACGAGGATGTGTCCATCCTCAGTGAAGCCTTCGGCGGAGAAATAGATGTTTTTACATGAAGAGTTGTTGAAGAACTCGATGGTGGCAGAGCCGTCGGCACCGGTTTTCACGAACGGTTTCCAGAAGAGGGTACGGCGGAAATCCTCCATCGGCGGCATCACGCTGTAATCCTCCATCTCGAACTTGGTTGGTATATTGAACCCTTGGAAATGCGTTCGGCGCATTCCTTTCTCTTTGTTGTAGAACCGCTTATGGACATAGAGATAGACGGTGACAGGATGCATGGACGCCAACTCGTCGGCACGGATGAAATTCGTGTAGTTGTCGTCATCCTCCGACACATACACACTCTTCACCTCATCGATGAAATCAGGCATGCTCTCCGCACCGCTCGTGTTGTTCGACCACCGCACAGTGAACGTGTTTTTGGTGTATTGGCTGATTGTGACAAACTGGTTGTTCACAATCCAGATTATCGGACGGTTCTTATACATAGGCCCTCCCTTGTAAATCACATTGAGGTAGTTATCGGTCACATCACCATCCACCGGCTCAAGCTTACCATTTGCCTCTGTGCTGATAGTCTCGGAGTCTTCCTCAGCGCTTGTGACGCGGTACATATCACGCAACTGGTCGTCGCCCGTAAAGAAACTGTTCTTCCTGATCAGCCACTCGTAAATGGTAGGCAACGGCTCGCCTAAGTCGGCAATCTTATCGCTTGCCTCATCTATATTATAATAGACGGTTGACTTACGGGCACCGGTTTTCTCATCAAACCACGGCAGGTAGCTGTCATCGGTGAAATAACGTTTCTTCACTTTCACAGTAGGGATGACATAAACTCCGTTACGTTTCGATAATGTGTTGTCCTCTGCCTCTTCAGCTGCCTCCTCCTTCGCCTTCACAAATGGTTCGGGTAGCGGAACCGGTTCCGTTTCATAAGGGGAGAGATAGCGTGGCTCAGGGGAGAAATGACGGTCGATTGTCACTGTATAGGCTGCGTTCTTATCATTGTATTTGGTGTTCATCAGCATCTCCCATTCTCCATAGACATCCGGCATCTTGAAAGCATAATAGCCCACACTGTCGGTCACAGTCTCACCTGTGAAATGCTCACCGGTGGTGTTGTCCTCCGAAAAACTGTAGAGATACACATTAAGATCCACTCCGCTGACCGGATGTTTTTTTCTCCATTTGCTCATGTCGGGTTTGAGTGTGCCATGCACATAAAGATGGTCTTCTATCGGCTGGAACCGTCCTGTATATCCCTCGTAGTCAGACCACAGCTTGGCGCCGGTGTAAAGTCCCCAGTCGTAGCGACGCCACCCCTGCACCATCATCAGCAGGTCTGCTGCCCGACGATGGGCTTCATCGTCGCTCTCGAAATAATAGTCAGGATTCTCAATATAACCTCTCACGTCGGAACTGAGCAGCATCCATGTCATGGCGTTGCCCACCTTACCGTCGGTTGCCGTTGCCGCATCGATGGCAGAGAATGACAACGACGCATTCGGCTGTGAGCGAAGCTCCACCATCACTTTTCCACATGGACGCAGCTCCGTGTTGAGCATCCTCACATGGACACTGTCGTTGTCGGACTGAGGAGGGCAGATAAAGAAAAGGCGCTCTGACATGATACGTCCCTCAGCATTGAAAAGTGTCAGCTGACTGACACCTGCCGGCAGTGCGTCCCTGTTGAACGACAGTTCAAGGGCTGACTCAGTGGTGAGCGTGTCGTAAGCTATCACCACACCACGGCTCATCAGTGTGTAACCCATCATCTGCCCCTGCATCGAAGGGGAGGCTTTCACGATAGCAGTGAGGTTATCGCTTACTGCATCGACCGTCATCACACAGCCTTCGTTCTTGATTTCAGGCAGGCGGAAATCCATCCGCTTGCCGTTGAGGGTGGTGATTGCCAGCTGATAAGACTGCTCTGTGGGAATGAGGGCGAACACCCCCCTACCCGTCTCATCTGTGGAGACAGTGGCTACGTCGTTTCCGCTCTGATCCATCAGAATGCCCATTATCTGAGCTTTCCGTCCGTCTTCATCCAACACACTGAACGCCACCTTTGTCGGGATATTACGCACCAAGTCTCCTCCCTCGGGATAAAATGCCACCTTGTAGCTGTTTCCGGTGTTCTTTCCATTCTTTTTCTTAGTGTTCGGATTATAGTCGCTTTCAAGTTTCTCCCGTCCGTCGGGCAGGCGATGGATATAACTCAGCTCGTCAATCTGGGGGGTGGTGTAGTTACCTTCCTGTCTTGGTTTTTTATAGACAGGAAACACACGGGAGAACACACAGTCGGAACTCCAGTTGAGCATATAGCGTGTATATGCCCTCACCTCATAGAATCCTGTTCCGAAGATACTGTCGAGCTGGAAGTCGCCCTCACCTTCGCCGTTTTCCATCCTCACCTTATGCGTGAGCGCCACATCGCCGCTCGGATTGAGCAGCTCCACATAGAGCACACGGCTGATATTCGACGGTTTGCCGGTGTCAGTGCGGATGGCATAGGCCTTATAGCGCATCGTCTCTCCTTTGAAATAGCCTGTGTTGTCGAAATGGAGATATACTTTCTCCTGTGGATTGATCTTGTTGAAAAGTAAACCGTGCTTGATAAATCTCACAACATCGACCAGGTCGGAGTCGTTAGGTTCAGATGATATATTATTTGCCGACAAAAAGGATGTCTGACAGAAGAATGGCAATAAAAACAGGATAAAAGCTTTTATTATTTTCATAATCAAGGCGAATTCAAAAATTAGTTTATGCAAATGTACGATTTATTTTTCTTTTTTTCATACCTTTGTAGTGGCAAAGTTATGAACATGAAAAAAATAATTATCACCATAAGTTGTACCATTCTATCTTCAGCACTTTTCTCCTGCGACCAGATCAGAAGTAAAATGACGCCGGCAGGAGTGGAGACAGATACATCTACAGTGACGGAGGTGGTGGAAATTCCCCAAACCGACTCCCTATCCATCCTGGTGGCAGGAGACCTGATGCAGCACCAGCCTCAGATCAATGCCGCTTACACTGGCAGCGGCTATGACTACAGCGAATGTTTCGAACTGGTGAAAGAGATTGTAAGCGATGCGGATGTGGCGATTGCCAATTTTGAGGTGACACTGGGCGGACGCCCATATAAAGGCTATCCTTGCTTCTCCGCACCCGATGAATATCTGGTCGCTATTCTAGACGCCGGGTTTGACGTGCTGACCACTGGGAACAACCACTGCCTCGACACGGGGAAACGGGGGTTAGAACGTACTATCGTGATGATGGACTCACTAAATGTTCCACATCTTGGCACTTACCGTGATTCTCTCGAGAGAGCACAACATTATCCGTTGATAGTGGAGAAAAACGGTTTCCGCATCGCCTTGCTCAACTTCACCTATGCCACCAACGGGCTGCTGGTGAGGAAACCTAATATCGTGAACTATATTGACACAGTGGAGATAGCCTCCGACATCAGGAAAGCCAAAAGGATGAAGCCCGACCTGCTCATCGCCCTTCCACACTGGGGTGTCGAATACTCCCTGATTCCCGCAGCAGCAGATAAAGCGCTGGCCGACTGGCTGTTCGCCCAGGGTGTTGACCACATCATCGGAGGTCATCCACATGTGGTCCAGCAAATGGAATGCCGCAACGACAGCACGGCTGACGGAGGTAATATCCTTGTGTATTCTTTGGGCAACTATATCTCCAACCAATATATGGAAAACACCACCGGCGGAGCGATGGTGCGGCTTGATTTTACAAAAACGGGCGATGAAGTGAAGTTGGAGAAATACGGCTATATGCTCACCCACTGCTCACGTCCACAGGTGTCAGGAGGGAAGAACTACCGGATTGTTCCTGTATGGATGGATGAGGAACTGAATGATGGAGACAAAGCCATCCGCGACCGGTTTATGCGACGGATGGACAGGCTATTCGAGCAACACAACAAAAATTTCGGCCCCTATGAGTTTTAGGGATCGAAAGTAATGGTGCGGGTTGTGTCCGCATTTTCTGTAATCTTGATTCTGAGTGTCTCCTCCGGCAAAACCGGCTCAATCAGCTCCGGCCACTCCATCAGACACAGGTTTCCACTGTCGATATATTCTTCGAAACCGATGTCGAAGACTTCCTCCGCACGCTTGATGCGGTAAAAATCAAAATGATAAATCGTTTCACCTTCGCCATCCTTATATTCGTTGACAATGGCGAAGGTAGGTGAGTTGATCACGTCCTCCACGCCCAGTTCCTCACAGAGCGCTTTGATGAATGTGGTCTTCCCCACGCCCATTTTTCCATAAAAAGCCAGAATCCGATGATTCCCCACCAGTTTCATGAACTGGCGCGCCACCTCTCGGATCTCATCTATATGATTGATCTTCAATTCCATGATTATACGCTCACTTTTCACTATTCTCTGTCAACCGTCAACTGTCAACCGTCAACTGTCTCATCTGTGTTTGCTCTGCAATGTCACCAATGGTATGAGCATCTCCTCCATGCTGATGCCTCCGTGCTGGAATGTGTTCCGGTAATAGGAGACATAGTAGTTATAATTGTTAGGATAAGCAAAGAAAGAGTCGTTTTTAGCAAATATATAAGATGTTGAAATATTCGGAACAGGAAGAAATGCCCTGGCCGGATCCTTGATGACAAACACATCCTTTGCGTTATAGGAAAGGTTTTTCCCAAGTTTATAACGTAGGTTGGTGTTTGTGTTACGGTCGCCGATAACCTTTGTAGGTGTGTTCACACGGATAGAGCCGTGGTCGGTGGTGATAAGGATCTTCGCATCCGTGTTGTAAAGGGCGTCAAACAGTTCCCATACTGGCGAATGGCGGAACCACGATGCTGTGATGCTCCGATAAGCCACCTCGTCGGAAGCCAGTTCTCTGACCATGGTGGACTCTGTACGGGCATGAGAAAGCATGTCGATGAAGTTCACCACAATCACATTCAGTTGTTTGTTGTTGAGCTGACGGAACTGGTTGACGAGTTTCTCCGTATCGGCGGAATGATTGAGCTTGGAATAAGAGAAGGAATCTTTTCTGCGGTAACGTTCCAGATGTTTGGCTATCAATGGTTCCTCATTGAGATTCTTGCCCTCCTCCGCATCCTCATCGACCCACAAATCAGGATACATATCAGCAATCTGCTTCGGCATCAACCCGGAGAATATCGCATTTCGGGCATATTGTGTCGCCGTTGGAAGAATCGAGAGATAGAGTTCTTCATCGAAACTGAAACGGTCGGCAAGTGAACGGCTGATAACGCGCCATTGGTCGTATCTGAAATTGTCGAACACAATGAGATAGACCTGATGTCCTTCATTGAGCAGAGGGAAGATTTTTTTCTTGAAGATATCCGGACTCATCAGTGGCCGTTCCGAAGGGTCGTCGAGCCAGTTCTGGTAGTTTTTGACAATAAATTTGGCAAATCCCTGGTTTGCCTCCGATTTCTGCATCTTCAGTATCTCCGTCATGGGACTGTTGGCATCTGCCAGTTCAAGTTCCCAGAACACAAGCCGCTTATAAACCTCTGTCCACTCATCGAGACTGTAGGAGTCATTGATGAGCATACCCAGGTTGCTGAAATTCTTCTGATAATTGTTGTTGGTCACCTCCGATTCGATGGCTTTCTTATGGAGATGTTTTTTCAGTGTCAGGAGTATCTGGCTGGGATTGACCGGCTTGATAAGATAGTCGGCAATCTTGGCTCCGATTGCCTGATCCATGATGTTCTCCTCTTCGCTCTTGGTGACCATCACCACAGGCAGGGAGTCGTTGAGTCCCTTGATGCGCGCCAACGTCTCCAACCCTGTGAGTCCCGGCATGTTCTCATCCAGAAAAATCAGGTCGATGTCCTGATCCTGACAGATATCGACGGCATCCTGACCATTGGTTGCCTCAACCACTTTGTAGCCTTTTTTCTCAAGGAATATGATATAGGGTTTCAGAAGTTCTATCTCATCGTCCACCCACAAGAGCGTTCCGTTGTTCATAATCAATAACTTTTATTAGAAGATATAATCCTCATCATCTTCATCGTCCCAATTGCCATCGGTGTTGTTGTCGTTACCTTGATTGGTGTCTTCATCGTCGAAGTCCAACACATTGCCGTCCCACTCATCGGTCTGATCGGTCGTGGTATCTTCATCATCGAAATCCTCCACATGACCATCCCATACGTCATTCTGGTCCGTTGTGGTTTCCTCTTCTTCATCGTCGAAGTCTTCCACATTGCCGTCCCACGCATCGGTCTGGTCGGTTGTTGTCTCAGTGTCGGTCTCTGTCTCTACAGGCGTGGTTTCCTCCTCAAGCACAGGTATGGTTTCCTCTTCCTGTACAGGAGTTGACTCTTCTTCTGGCTCATCCTCCACTACTGGAGTGTATTCCTCTGTCACAGGTGTTACCTCCTCCTGCTCGAGATCGTCGAAGAAGTCGCCTCGCTCTTCATCCACCACAGTTTCAGTCTGCTGGTCATTCTGGGTGTTGTCGAAGTCATCGAAGAATTCACCACGGTCCTCATCTATGTTTTGCTGACGGTCATCGCCCTGAGTGGCATCCTCATCATTCAGGAAGTCGCCCTGCTCCTCCACAGGCTGTGTCGTCTCCGGCTCATCGTCAAAACCTTCGATATCACCATCGAAATCCTGTTTCTGGTCAGTCTCTTCCTTCTGAGTCTCCTCTGCCGTCTGGTCTTCCGGATCAGGAACCTCGGCAGGTTCGTTGAGCAGATTCTCGTCATACTCAGGCAGTTCCTCTTCATTATAAGTCTCGTCATACCAGTCAAAGTAATCGCTGAAACTCATTCCCCTACGTGTGATAAGATTGAGGTTATGGGATGATATGACAAAGTATTTCAGTCCTTCCATCTTATATGCCATATCCTCATCCATCTCCAACTTTCTCAGGTAGATGTAGGATTCGTCGTAGTTGAGGAACGGGCGGATCTGAAGCATATCGATACCGTCTCCACGTTCGATATTGATATCGAAGTTTCTTACAGGGAAATTCTGGAAGTTATAACGTGCCATCTCGTAGAGCAACTGGTTCTCATTCAGGCTGTTATTTTCATATGCCACAACGAATACGTGGATATCGTCGCGTGTGTCGGTGAAAGCAGTGTCGGTCAGAATGGAATCACCCTCAAGCAGGAATCCGGCCCGACGGTCCCATACAGACCCCATCTCCATCTTACCACTGGTGAGGATACGTCCTTCTCTCACACCTTTCACATACAGTCCGGCCAACTCACTGACAGTGCTCTGCGGATAGTTATCGACAATGGCCTTCATGGTTGTGAGGAAGTCGGTGCGTCTGCCCATTTCCAACTGGCTCATTGCCTCAAGGAACATGAAGCGTGCTCTGTTCGCACCTTCCGGATAAGCCTCCTGAGCATACTGACTGGTGAAGATTACAGAATTGAATTCATTGGCCTTATAGCTTTCATAGGCATTCTGATAGAGCGAATCTTCCTCATCGTGTCCGTGACGTGCCTTATATTCGAAATTCGGATCAGAGATAACCTTCACATGTTCGTTTTCCGGGTATCCGGCAATCAGACGGTTCTTAAAATCATCTGCTTCAGCGCTCATACCCTGACGGGCATAAAGCTGGAACATGTTATAATAGATTTCGTCGGTATGTTCGAAATCAGGGAAGTCGGTAAGCACCCGGTTGAAAGTCTTTTCTGCCAACGGGAAGTTACCCATGCGGTCCTTGTAGATGATTGCGGAATTAAAGAGTCCGTCCACCAAAGCAGCATTGGATGCTTCCATCTGTTCCTCTGTGAAAGGTATGTCCTTGAGATAATATTCAGGGCGGTGAGGATCGGCTTCGTATTCAGCCTGCTTCTCAAGTGCTTTCTTCTCTTCTTCGGAGAGTTCCTCCTGTCCTTCTCCCGCACCTTCAGTTCCTTCACCCGCAGCCGGAATGCTGTCGTTACCAGTGTCCAGGGTATCATCGCCTTCTTCTCCTTCTTCGTCAGCCGGCTGTTCTTCATCAGCAAGCACCGTCTTATTCACACGGTTCCAGTCATCACCCAGTTCACGCTTACCCCACTTCTTTTCAAACTCGGAAGCACCGGAAGTGATGGCAGTAGGGTTATAGAAATACCATACCCCACCCTGCTGGTTGCGGTTCATCTGGTTGGCTGCTGCCTGATTGGCTGCCGTTCGGGCTGCGTTTGCTGCATTACTGGTGGTGGAAGAAGCGGCGGCGGCTTTCTTTGCCTCTTCCTTCTCTTTCTTCTTTACTTCCTCAATGATTTTATGGATGACCTTCATCCGCTCCACAGAGTCCATACGCGCCAACTCCTGCAGACTGTCCTGTAATTCAACAGCAGAGGCATGCGGATAGAGTTCCTCCAGGATTTTAGTACGTTCATCGATGGATTTATAATCTTCACGCTCTTTGTCGAACAATCCGAGAGCTCCCGCATAACATTCCTTCGCCTTCACAAACTTCTCTTTCTCCCAATAGAGCTGGCCGAGATGCAGCCAGACGACACCCTTTTCGATGCCGTTACGTGTGCTTTTCTCAACACCGTCGTTATAGGCCCACATAGCATGGAGCGTATCTTTATGAGCGAGGTAGATATTTCCGATGGCATAGTACACCTGATCCAGATAATCCTTGTTCTTTGGATTCCTGGCCATGGATTTGAGCTTGTGGATCATGCGCTTGCTGTCACCCTCCGACATGACCTCCGTCATCTTCACACGCGCATTGAACGCAAGTTCATAAGGAGGGTTCTTTCCCGGGACTTTCCTGAAGGCTCTATAAGCATCCTGATTCTGACCTGTCGCCTCATAGAGTTGTCCAAGCAAGAAATACATACGGGCTTTCTGATAGTTTCCCTGTGCCTTACGGATTGCATTCTTCAGGTTCGGGATGGCCTCTCTGAATTGTTTCTCACCAATCTGACAGTCAGCCAGAATGGCGTCACGCACAGGCAACAGACGTTCCGGGATACTGTCGCGGTTTGCGCGGTTGAGCAAGTCCTCAGCCTCATAGAACCATTTAAGCTCTGCGTAGCATTTTGCCTCAAGGATACGGGCTTTGGCTATGATATTCGGTTTGCTGAAATAGAGTCGCTGAATATAAGCGAACGTGGAGGCAGCCTCCATATATTCACCTTTATGGAACTGAGCTTCTCCTAGCAGGAACCAGGCCTTATAGAGGAACGGGTTATACTCCTTCTGTGTAAGCCATATTTTCTCTTTTTCCGTGCGTCTGCGGTTGTTTCCCTTTTTCGCTTCCGGGCGTGCTGTGATACTGTGTTGCTTGATTGTTTTCTGGCATTTTTCAATGGTACGTTCGAAATTACCTTTGCCCAGTCCTACCGTTCCTTTGTTTCCGGTCATAAAGAGCGGAATCATTTCCGTGTAGTTGTCTTTATTCCCAGTGCGTTGGGCCTCTATACCATCGAGATAAGCCTGATGGCCATTGAAATAAGTGTTATAGCGAGCTTTAAACGCCTGCACACGACGAGTCAAAGGCGTGTTCTTCTTCGTGGAACACGCCGTCAGCAGCAGTATAGCCGCCAATGTGCAAATAAATGCAATTCTAACTCGCATACTTATATATAACGAAAACAAAGGCAATTTATTACATATTGCTTCTGCGGTCACCTACAATCATGATTACCTCATCTCTCAAACCTTCAGGAATATTAATCCCACGTAATTGCAGACTTCTCACCCATCCGGCTACCTCATCCTCACGCATGGTGTAAAGCACATCGCGGAACTCTTCCTCCACTTCTTCATCGTAGCTGTCAGCTTCAACGCCTGCAAAGCGGTCGAGTTCCTCATCGTTATAATATTCTATTTCCTTACTGATGGCAGCCAACAGACTGTCTTTCTCACATACTTCGTGCTGACCACAGCATTCCATATTCTCCACCTGTCTGATGGAGGGGAGCTCGGTGATTTCGCCTTTATCGAGTTTTTTTCGCAAACGGCGTTCGCGGATTATTCCTGCCACCATGGCTGCCAATCCGAGCAGGATAAGGGATATGATTAGGTAGAACACTATTACTAATTATTAGGAATTAGGAATGGCCATGCGGTTGGGGAGACGGGGCATGCCCACGTCTCTACAAGGTGATAGGCATTATAATATGATTAGAAATTCAACTGAAAGCCGGCAGACTGGAGATCGAGCCAGAAACCAGGATAGGACTTGCTGACCACTTCAGGATGGTTGATGGTGAGCGGTCCCATTTTCAGGCAGCAAGGAGCGAATGCCATGGCCATGCGATGATCATCGTAAGTATCGATAGCCACCTGGCGGAACTCTTCTTCCGACAAATCCCGCCGGGAGCCATCCCAACTCAGTTCGCTGCCGTTTTCCTCTTTGATGTCGTATCCCAACTTAGCCAACTCTGTCTGAAGTGCACTGATCCGGTCGGTTTCCTTAATTCTGAGTGTGGACAATCCGGTGAAACGGAAAGGGATTCCCATCATGCAGCAGGTCACCACCAATGTCTGTGCCAGATCTGGCTGATTCACAAAATCATACGAGAAAAAGTCAATGCCGGTCTCTTCTTTATAGATTCGGGCTGTCATCTTTCCTTCTTCTGTCTGAATAAAATCTGTGACAATACCTAACTGACTGAAGATAGACGCCACCTCCGCGTCTCCTTGCAGACTTTCGTCGAACAGACCATCAAGGAAAATACAATCAATGGAATCAGAAAGAGCCAAAATCTCATACCAATAGCTGCTGGCACTCCAGTCGGCTTCCACAAAATAAGGCCTGGCCTTATAAATGCCGTGTTCCACACGGATGGTATCCTGGGATTTCCAACTGACAACCGCATCAAACTCGCGCATCACCCCAATGGTCATATCTATATATGAACGGGAAATGATGTTGCCTTCCAGATGAATTGTCAATCCATTACTCATCATAGGAGCCACCATCAGAAGAGCGGATATATACTGTGAGCTCACATCTCCCCTGAGAGATAGTTCACCACCTTGCATCATCGGGTTGCCATGAATTTTTAAAGGCGGAAATCCTTCATTCTCAAGGTATTCAATTTGTGCTCCCAACGAATTCAGACTATCGGCCAAAACTGCAATCGGACGTTGTTTCATCCGCTGTGATCCGGTTATCACATAGGTTCCTGTGGTAACAGCCAGCAAAGCAGTGGAAAAGCGCATGGCTGTGCCCGCCGCGCCAATATTAATAGCAGAAGGACGGGCTGTAAGCCACTCAAGCATCACTTTTGTGTCATCACAATCAGCAAGATTCTGAGGCATATCGGGATTCTCAGACAATGCATTGATTGTCAGCACTCTGTTGCTGATACTCTTAGATGCAGGAAGATGGATTTGAAACGTCGTATGTAAAGAATCGGCACTAATCTTCATATTCACCTGATATTTTATGCAAAGGTAACGAAAAAAAGTGAAAAATTAATAGGGATTAGTGTTTTTAGTTGAGAGTTGACGGTCGGACAAGTCGGACTGGTCGGACAATAAAAAA
>FLNY01004908.1_pt1 | contig 11624 bp, 11 predicted proteins | sample 1140381 | NCBI WGS metagenome assembly FLNY01 (sample SAMEA3878172, study PRJEB12797) | bioreactor metagenome | biome: Moose rumen | place: Sweden | collected 2011-10
GAAAAAGCAGTGCGGGCGCGGAACACTCGCAGGTGAGAAAATCCCTCATGGAGCAAAACCCTATTAGCCCCACCAATCGCATAAAAAATAAATGCTTTAGGCTGCGCGTGTGAAGCGAACGTGTCTTTTTCGATTTTAAACACAATTTTCTTGTGAGTGACGAAAGTCGATATTTGGGCTATTACTTAAATTGTTTGTCCAGCCAGTCGAAACTTGCGTCCTGCTGTTCTGGCAGATATGCGTGCTCGCCGCCGGCAATCAAGTCAGTCTTAAGCTTGTCTTCGGCTTTGTTTGCCTTCCAGATTTTGTGAACGATTTCGTATGCTTCTTTAGTGCCCTCTGTCGGGTTAACGGCATCATCATCGCCGCCAATAAAATACATTGGTTTTGGAGCGGCAAGACCTGCTACATCAGGATAGTCCAAGAATTTTGCGATTGTCGGGTGGAGCATACTGAATGCAGAATTTCCTTTGAGCTGACCGTCACCAATCTTGATGTGACCTTTCATTGTACCGAACCAGCAGACTGCTACGCCAGCCGTAATGTCATCGCTGATTGCGGCAAGTTGCCAAGAGCGGAAGCCACCCATACTGAATCCGATACAAGCGACCTTCTTTTTGTCAACCTGCGGGAGGGAAGCCAGGAATTTTGCGGCACGGCAATCTTCCTGAGCGATGATTCCAGCGAAACTTGTACCCATGTTGAAGAGGTTTGAGCCAAGTGACTGCTGGCTGTCAGTCTTGAAGCCCTGAACTGAGCGGTCTCCCCAGCCGAGGGCGTCAAAGCTAAGAACTACATAGCCTCGTTTTGCAAGCTCGTCTCCAGGGAATCTCTCGCCAAAGTAGCGGCCTGCCCAGTTCTCTGCCTCTGCAAGTCGTTTTTCATCTTCTTCGGTTGTGCCGAAGGGACGAACCATTTTTTCTTTACCGATTGTGAATTTTGAGCCGTGGTCATGGAGCATGAGGGCTGCCGGAGCTTTTTTTGCGTTATCTGGAATCAGAAGATATGCAAGAACTCGGCTTTCTGCGCTGATATTAAAGACAACTTTCTGAGCCTTGTAGCCTTCCCGCTGCTCCTCGTCAATAACGACCATATCAAACGGAGTTTTATCCTCGTTCTGAATGATAAGCTCGCGGGCCTTTGCCAAGCCAGCCTGCTTCCATTTTTTAGGATTTCCGTCCTTCCAGCCCATTGAAAATTCCCACTTTTTGAGAATTGACTCGTAGAATGTCGGCAAACATCTGTCCTTTGCATTGATTTCCTGCTTCACGTATTCCTTACTCCCTTCTGCAAAAATAGAAAAAGAAAGCAAAGCCGAAACAGCCAAGACAAGTGATTTTTTAAACATTTTTTTCACAATTTACTCCTTTTCTGACATTTTTTTGTCTTATTTTTCTAGTTAATTAAAGGATAAAGTCAAATTTTATAAAAAAACATCTAAAATATAATCAAAACGATATAGAATTTAGGAAATGAGATTCCGAAAGAAGCCATAAATGACAGAGAATTGAACATTACTCAACGCTCTTTTATAATTACCCTATGCTTTCAAATCTTTTTTTTACGATCAATGCCGTTATGCCGATTGTTCTTGTGATTGCCGTCGGTTATTTTTTGAAGACGATTCATCTTTTTGACGAAAAATTTTTCCCGCTTTTAAATAAACTTTGCTTCAGGTGCTGTCTTCCCTGTCTTTTGTTTTTTAATGTTTACAATGTCGAAAATCTGGCGGAAATTGCTCAATATTGGAAGATTTGCGTTTTTGCCGTAATTTCGATTCTTATTTTTTTTGTTTTTGCGGTCATCATCATAAAATTTACGGTGAGCGATGACAGGCAAAAAGGCGTTATGATTCAATCTTCATACCGCTCAAACTATGCGATTATCGGAATTTCTCTCGCAATGTCGATTTCTTCAGGGGATGCGCGTCCTGTCGTTGCCGCTTCTATTTTATCTTCGGTTTCGATTCCGCTTTTTAATGTTCTTGCAATTATCGCCCTATCTCTTTTTGTGAGCGAAGACGGAAAAAAGGTGAGCCTTATCTCAATTTTAAAGAAAATCGCAACTAACCCCTTGATTCTCGGAGTTCTTACAGGAATTTTCTGCCTTATTATCAGATTTTTGATTCCTCAGAATTCAGACGGTCAAAAGCTCTTTACGATAAAACAAAACCTGCCCTTTATTTACAAAACTATTTCAATGCTAGCAACAAGCGCAAGCCCCATCGCTCTTATCGCGCTCGGAGGAAATTTTACATTCAGTGCCGTTGCCCGTTTAAAATACAAAATTATCGCCGGAACTCTAGCGCGCACAGTTATTTGTCCTCTTGTTTGTCTGAGCATCGCCTACAAAACAGGATTTACATCTTTGGAATTTCCGGCTTTAATCGCACTTTACGGTACCCCACTGGCAGTTTCAACCGTTCCTATGACTGCCGAAATGGGAAGTGACAGTGAGCTTGCCGGTCAGCTCGTCGTTTGGACCACCCTTACAAGCGCATTTACTCTTTTCATAATTATTTTTATCTGCAAACAAGCGGGTATTTTATAAAAGGAAACCTCGAAAATACAAGAGATTGCCGTGTCTAAGCAAGGGCGACAAGCAATGCCCTTGAGCACGGCAATGACTCATACTTATTGGATAGCCCCAAAAGTCTTCCCCTGCCGTACAAATATCCGTTTTTTACTTCAAAAAGCCAGAATTCTTCTCCATAACTAAAAATTGCCCACTTGTAAAGCGAAACATTTGTTCCAAGGGGAACTGGCATTATTTTTTCACGGGCAGACTTTGAAAGCTCTTCAAAATTTTTTACGGAAAACCTTTCTTCTGCTATAGATTTTCCTTCGCTCAGCTCGTCGAAACAATAAAAAGCTGTATGAAGCTCCCCGCCTCCCTTGAATTCAATTACGACAGGGACAAGCTCATAAGCGGAAAGTGAAGCGCTGAAAGTGAGAATTGTGATTATTGCGAGAATAATTTTTCGAAAATGCACAATCTATTATCGGAGACAGAAAACTTAAAGTTTACGCTTACGCAAATAACTGAGTCGTTTTAAGCCATTCTGCGACGGCCGTCGCCTCTTTATCCAGCGGGCGGTCTTCTTCGACAAACGCACTCATCTTTCGCACTTCGTCGTGAACTTTTTTGGTGAATGGAGCGAAATCCTCGATTCCGGCCAAATCTACTGCCTGCATTGCGGCCAGCAAGTGAGTCGCGAACTGCAAGAAAACAAGCTCAATCTGCTCGGCGAATTTTCGCGCTGAAATCGTTCCCATTGAAACTTTGTCCTGATTGAGGGCTTCTGTCGGAGCCGAGGTAAGGGAAACCGGAAAACAATAGGTCGCAACTTCTCCGCGGATTGCAGAAATCGTAATTTGGGCGGCCTTGAATCCGAGCCGAAGTCCTGCCCTTGGGTGGTCAGCCGGGGTATAAGGAATTAAATTTTCTGTCAGTCCGTTGAATTTTCCGTCGATGATGATTTCTGCCTGCTTGTCGCTTAAATCTGCGATATTGGCAAGTGCCGTCCTCATGTAGTCACAGGCCGCGCAAATGTGACCGCCGTAGAAATTTCCAGTGTTGTAGATTCTCTCTGCATCGATGTCAACGAGGGGATTGTCGTTGGCAGAATTCAATTCCTCAGTAATCATTTCCCTTGCAAAACGAAGGGTGTCACGGTAAACGCCGTTAATCTGTGGGGCGCAGCGGATTGAATATCTGTCCTGAATTTTATTTTGCTGGGCGACGAAGCCTTTTCCGTCAAGCTTCTCAATCTGATTCTTCAAAAAGTCCTCGTATTTCCAGACCCGCTTTGACTCCGAGATGATATTGTGGACATAAACCGCCGATTCCATCTGCCCCCGGTGATTTTTAATCTGGCTTACCTTCGTGACAAAAGGAGTGTCCTTGCCCCGGGTGATTTCTGATGTGACCGCCGTGAGGAAGTCAGAGATATTGGCCAGACGCTGGGCTTTTTTCCAGGCAAGGGAAGCCACCGCCGTCATTACGGAAGTGCCGTTCATTAAAGCCAGGCCTTCCTTTGCCTCGATGGGAAGCGGCTCAATTCCCTCTGCCTTGAAAGCCTCGGCTGCAGGAACAATTTTTCCTTTATAGTAAACATCCCGCTGCCCCATAATGACTGCCGCAAGGTAAGAAAGTGGCGTAAGGTCTCCAGAAGCACCCACAGAGCCTAGCTGGGGAATAACAGGAATAATGTCTTTATTTAAAAGTGTGACCATCATGCGAGCAAGCTCCGGCCTGATAGCAGAGTGGCCGCCCTTAACATTTCCGTTCAAGCGTGCAAGAACTACAGCCCGGCCTGTCTCGTGGTCAAATTTTGGCCCCAGTCCGATTCCATGATAAGCGCAAATGACCCTCTGAAGCTCGCCAGCCTTTTCTACAGAAATCTGGTTGTGGCAGGAATCGCCAAAATCCGTGGTGACTCCGTAAGTCGGAACGCCGGTGGCAATATAATCTTCAAGGAATTTTCGTGATTTTTTTAATGTATCCCAGAATTTTTCGTCTGTGGGAAGTGCGACTTCTTCGTTTTTGTAAGCGACATCGCACACATCTTCTATTGTAAGCTCATTACCGTTAATTGTTTTCATAATTAGAAGATTTTAGACTTTTTTCAAGATGTGGTAAAGATTAGATAAAAAAAGAGATTATTTTGATTAATTTTCTTGCAAATTAGTTTTTTCCAGCGTGAAAATTAAATCCTCCACAGATTTCCGAACTTCTGGCCTCATTTTTTCCAATGCAAGCAGAATATGCCTATTTTTTTCTTGCAGAAAGCGTTCCATATTATATGATTGGCCGACGAGCGGTGCTATATCAGTGTCATAAAATTGCTCATTACCATATACAAGATATTCAAGTGAAGTATGCAGTTCATAAGCAATACGCAGGGCAATATCTGCACTTGGAATACTGTTCAGCGTTGCACCGTTGTGTATGCTCGAATATGAGATTCCAATGTGCATCGCAAATTCTTTCCGAGAGATTTCCTGTCGGTCAAGCAAGTCAAGCACTCTGTTCCAGAAATTATCGGTCATATAAAAATAATACAATTATATTTTAAATTCCTTGCTTCTATAATATTTATATATTAAAATAATATAAAAGTGTTAAACTTTTTGAGCCTAATTTTTACTAAAAAAAGGAGGATTAAAAAATATGGCAATGAAAGAACTCAAAACATTCTCTGTGATTCCTGGTAAAGAAGAACAAGAAATCCAAATATGGCGCTCATTCGGTTGGGAACTAGTGGGGGCTCCGCAAGAAGTGAGAACGGCGGATAGTCAAGTTTTTACTGGGCAGGATAGTGACGGTACGGAACATTATCAAACTACAGCTGGCGTTCATTATATCAAGCTAACATTTGAGCGGGATCCGGAACGAAAAAATTATAGTGAATTGAAGTCGCTTGAAGAACAGTATTATGGTTTGGAAGAACCAACTTTGTGGGAAAAACCAAAATTAATAACAAAGTTATGGCTGATATTAATTGGTGTCGGACTTCTAATATATGTGGTTCCGGGTATCATTCTTCTCGTAATTCACATTATTAAATATGTTAAAGATACTAAACTATGGAATTCAAGTTATGAAAGATATAGAACCAAAATGGCTTCTTTCAACGCCCAGCAGCAGGAAATTTTGTCTAAAGCACAAGCTCTTGTGTAATATTGGAAAATGGTAATTTCCTGTGGCAGAAGCGCTTACAAAGTGGCTCTGCCACTTTGTTGGAGGGAAATATGATACGAAAAATACGACGGATTTTTGCCCTAGCCTGTTTGTTGGGAATGACCGTCGGTTGTGAACTTAACGGCCCAGAGGTAGCTGTTTCCAAAGGGAACTCAGAATCAAACAGCGCACAAACAGGCGCTTCAAAATCCAATGCAATAAGCCTGACTGTCGCCAAGTGGACGGAAGGAGAGATTGTCAAGTTAAAAAACGACAAACTTGATGAAGAATGGTTTAGTTTTAAAGCCACGGCTTCCACTCAGCGCATTTATGCCAAGTTAAGCACGCTTACAGATTTATATGTTTATCTGTATGACAGCAATGGCAACGATATGGGAAACAAACTATCACTTTCTGGGAGCGCGGGCAAAATCGGATATTCTGAATATTCATTGACTATTGGCTCAACCTACTACATAAAAGTCACGGGATATAATAGCAGTTATACAGGGAAATATTGGATTGGTTTTTCAGAATTTCCCGCACAACCAGAAACCGCTATAACAACTTTAAGCGAAAACACATGGGAAAACGGAAATGTCGTATCAGAAAACAGCGGAGGAACTGGCGAGCAATGGTTCAAATTTGTTGCTACTGTCTCCACGCAGTATGTCTATCTCAAATTCAGCATATTAACTGACTTGTGGATTTCGATGTACGACAGCAAATATTACCAAATAGGCAATAAAGACAATATTAGCGGAAGTTCGGGAAGCATAAGATATGTATCAAGATCGCTGAATATTGGCGAAACTTACTACATAAAAATAACAGGCTACAACAGCAGCTACTCTGGAGCATATTGGATTGGTTTTACCTCATTTGAGGCACAACCAGGAACCATAATAACGGCTTTGAACGAGAACGAATGGAAGAACGGCGAAATAACACAGCCTAGCAGCGGGGGAACTGGCGAACAATGGTTTTCCTTTGAGGCAAAAACTTCTTCTCAATATATATGGATAAAAACAAGTACATTAACAGACTTGTATGTCGAAGTATACGATAGCAATTACAACACGATAGGAAGCAAGGTTAATTTGTCTGGAAGTTCAGGGACTGTAAAGAACACTACAAGAACAGTAACTACTGGCGAAACTTACTACATAAAAATAACAGGCTACAACAGCAGCTACTATGGTACATATTGGATAACATTCAACTCCACAGGGGCACAGCCAAATTAAATAATAGAAATTGGGGACATCTATGAAGAAAGTTATAAGGATTATCATAATTGCAGCCTTTTTTTTTACCGCGCTTCCAATTTTTGCGAAAACGGACACCCTTGAAAATGCGATTAATAGCGCGGCAAACGAAATAAGCAGAAAAATCGAAAATAAAACTAATGCGATTGCCGTACTTGATATTCAAAGCGACTACACAAAACTAAGTGAATTTATCGTAGAACAATTGGTTTATGAGCTAACCAATATATTAGAACCGAAACAGATAACTGTAACAGAACGAAACGAGCGTAGCCTTGCCCTCATTCAGAAAGAAACTGATTACCAGTATTCTGGAGCAGTAAGTGATGATACGATACAGGATATTGGACAAGATTTGGGGGCGGATTCCATTGTACTTGGCAAAATAGGGCGCTTTGGTAACGAATGGATACTGAATCTTAATGTCGTCACCGTGAAAAACAAAACACAACTTGCCACTAGCAGGCAAAAAATTAGCAAAAACGACGAGAAAATCAAATATTTTGAGAAGGAGTATGAGGAATCAGGGTATCTATCACAAAGTTCATGGGGAAAATCATCAAAAAAAACATCAAGTCCAACTTGGAACAGCGAAAACAAAACTGCCCTTACTTTTGTCGCTTTAGGTTTAAATGTTCCATTTAACATCAGTTCGGATTCAGATGTAACATTGAACGACAATACTTTCCCATACGGAATTTCAGCCCATCTCCAAAGCAGTTATATGTATATATCTTTCAAAGGCAATATAAATTTTGATTTTGTTAAATATTCAGAAAAAACATCCACTCTTGTTGGAGCAAACCTTTCGCTTGGCGCAAGTCCGATTCATAATGATTATCTGTTTGTCGGTCTTTACGGAACTTTAGGATTTGATGAGATTAACAAATATTCTTATATCGCCTACGGTGGAAGTGCCTATATAGGATTCAATTTTTCAGAAAAACTGGGCTTATTTTTTAATCTTGATGTAACGCGGCGCTCAAGCGAACAGTATAATGGTGACGAAGAAGAACCGCCTTACGACCCGCTTTTCATCGACAGCTGGCGAATATGCCCATCTATCGGCCTCTCTTATACTTTTTCTGGTATAAGTTTTTAAAAAATCTGTGGAGACTTTATGAAAAGCAAACAAATCATTCTCTTTATGCTTGCGCTAATAATGCTTTTTAGCGGAAGGCTCAACGCAAAAGACTCAAATAAAAAAATAAAAATAATCGATTGGAAAGGAAAAGAATTGGGAGCGGAAATTCCCCAATGGGTAATAAATGCCACTATGGGTCTGAATGAGGATGCGAAGCAAAATTTGGGTATAGCAGATTCTAAAAAAGCGTTTTTTGCATTCGGCCAGCAAGAAAAACTGGAAATAGCCTTTATACTTTCAAAAATCAACTGCTTTGAAAGCATTATAGAAACCATTAGAAAGGCAGAAAAGTCAATGATGTACGAGTCAACGGCTGGCGTCACATCCAACACTATAGTAAGTCCAACGATGTATCTGGAAGAAACAAACGGAGCAAACGGCTATAGTATGCACAAGGAAAGTTACACACCTTTCGGCTATCACAAATTATCCGTCAAAGATGGCAAAATTATAAGCGAAATTATCAGCGAAGAAGTCATCATACCCAAAGATGTCGATGAAAAAGAATGGATAAAACAATACGGCTGGTTTTGCAATCCCCAAAATGTTCAAATGAATCAGTTCTGGATAAAATATGAAATGTCAAATGAGAAAAATTATTACGATGTAATCACCCTTATGTCAATTTCTGAAACAGACTGGAAACAAATAACGCAAAGTTTTGTCAAAAAAATAGATAGCCCAAATGCCGACCGAGAAACAAGAAGATTTGACTTACCTAAAGCAACATATTCCATAATTTTAAATTTCTCACAGAGCCTGGGAGGACACAGAGAGATTTTTCCAAGAAAAACGCCTTATCCCAGTCTTGCAGAATGAAAAACCAGACTCAGGCATAAAACTTGATGATTTAAAACTCTCTCTGTGAACTCTGTGACTCCGTGAGGAATTTTCATTATCTCTCTACAGGCTTGTAGTTTTTGATGGCGGTGAAGAGGAAGGTGTGGAGGTCTTCAATCTTCACCCTCTCCTGCTCCATGCTGTCTCGGAAGCGGACGGTGACTGTTCCGTAATTGTTGTTTACAGAGCCGTCGTCGTTCTTTTCGTTGATTGTGTCGTAGTCAACAGTGACACAGAAAGGAGTTCCGACCTCGTCCTGACGGCGATAGCGCTTGCCTACAGTGCCGCTCAAGTCGTAATCAGTCACGAAATCCTCTTTGAGCATGTGCTGGATTTCCTTTGCCTTTTCTGCAAGGCCGTCTTTCTTCATGAGAGGAAGGACAGCAACCGTGATTGGTGCCAATTTTGGATGCAGGTGGAGGACTGTCCGGTAGTCTTCTTTTCCGTCTTTGCCAACATTCTCTTCTTCGTAAGCTTCGCAGAGGAACATGAGGAAGTTGCGGTTAAGACCTGCAGAAGTCTCGATTACATAAGGAATGAACTTTTTGTTTCCGTCTTCCTGGTCGATGTAGCTCATATCCTTCTTTGAGTATTCCTGATGCTGGCTCAAATCGAAGTCAGTGCGGCTGTGGATTCCCTCAACCTCTTCAAAGCCAATGGGGAAGTTGTAGGTGACATCGTAAGCGTCTTTTGCATAGTGGGCCAGCTTGTCGTGGTGATGCCATTTAAGGTTTTTCTCGGCGATACCGTACTTGAGGTAGAAGTTCCAGCGGTCTTTTCTCCATCGCTCGAAAGTCTCGTCCTCAGTACCCGGCTTACAGAAATATTCCATTTCCATCTGTTCGAATTCACAGGTACGGAAAATGAAGTTCTTGAAAATAATCTCGTTTCGGAATGATTTACCGACCTGGGCAACGCCGAAAGGAACCTTCATGCGGTTTGACTGAACGATGCTCTTGAAATCAGTGAAGATACCCTGACAAGTCTCCGGGCGGAGATAGATGAGGTGCGATTCGTCTGCGATTGGTCCCTGATATGTCTTGAACATGAGGTTGAATTCGCGGACAGCCGTATATTTTCGGTTTTCGCTCTTACATGTAGGACAGTTGATGTTTGCGTCGATATATGCCTTCATTTCTTCGTGAGTCATCGTGTCAACTGGTTTACCGGGATCTTTGTCCGGGTTTGCGGCAACGAAATCCTCGATTAATTTATCTGCACGGTGGCGGGCCTGACACTCCAAGCAGTCAACCATCGGGTCTGAGAAGTGATCGACATGGCCTGAAGCCTTCCATGTAGTGTGATGCTGGAAAATTGCAGAATCAAGACCAACAACATCGTCGTGAAGCTGGGTCATTTCCTTCCACCATGCGTTCTGAATGTTGCGCTTGAAGTCTACACCCAAAGGACCGTAATCCCATGCACCGGCCTGACCGCCGTAAATCTCTGAAGCCTGATATACAAAACCACGTCGTTTACAGAGCGAGATGATTTTGTCCAGCGTACATGCGTGCGGATCAGAGACAACTTTTTCGTTTTTTGCCATTTTAAATTCTCCTTTCATCCACCCCTGGCGTGGAGCAGACGGATAAAATATAATAGCAAGATTTTAGCAAAATATATGATTTTCTACAATTAGAGTGTCAGATTTACGACAAGACAACGATTAGTTCATTGGATTGCTTTGTAAATTCAGATTTTGCAAAGTCAGAATAGAAAGAAAACTTCGTGAAACCGACTTCTTTTGCATACTGCTCGATTTTATCTTTTGTAAGGTCCTGAATTTCTGCATCTTTTGTAACAAACAGTCTTTTTCCAGTGCCAGTTTCTAGCTCCTGCTCAAAAAATTTTTTCCCGGAAGAATCTGTTTTGATTTTTGAAAAAAGTCTGACCCTAATGCTTTCGCGAATCGGGAGTTTTGCGACAGGCTCTGCATTGAATTTTTCAAAATTCGGAAGATGAAGAATTAGTTTTCCGCCTTCCGCAAGAAGCAGCCTGCAATCATAAAAAAGCTTTGCCATTAAAGTAGGGTCGTGAGTAAAAATTATTCGGTTGTCAGGAATCATAATCACATTATAAAAGCCTTTTCCCAAAAAACGGCACATTTCAAGGCTTGACATCTGAAAAAACCTTAATGCCATAAGCTGAGTCCGCCTTTTTCGATTTGCCGATTCAATAAGAGATGGAACTGTTTCAAGCCCCGTAACATCACAGCCTTTTTTGGCCAAATAGTGCTCAAAGCTTCCAGTTCCGCAACCAATACTTAAATATTTGACTGGCGGGGTAAAAGCTTTTGTTTCGTCTTCATAAAACTTTTTTAATTCATCGCTTGCAGGATAAAGCTCATCGTAGTACTCAGCGATATTTTCATATAATTCCATAAGATAATGATAAGAGTGAATTCCGTAAAAATCAAGAAAATTTTCTTAAAATAAGTTAAAAGCCCTAATTTCGACTTTTTGAAGTTGCCAAACATTAAATTGAACACTTGCATGGAAGCACGTCTGTTACACACGTTCAGCAGCAATGGAATAAAAAATACCTCCTTGTATTTTTTATTCCTCGACAAGAATTTTACTGTGTAAAATTCTTGCGAAATAACTGTAATTCGCCTCCTTGCGAAAAAGCCGCTTGCTTCCATTCAGTTTCGCAAGTTTTCAGTGTTTTTCCGTAATGCAAAAGTCGAAATT